>Ga0115011_10002158_pt1 | contig 13803 bp, 5 predicted proteins | sample TroAtlMetagenome_2_FD_88705 | JGI IMG/M metagenome (GOLD analysis project Ga0115011, IMG submission 88705) | Marine eukaryotic phytoplankton communities from Atlantic Ocean - Tropical Atlantic ANT8 Metagenome | ecosystem: Environmental > Aquatic > Marine > Oceanic | place: Tropical Atlantic...
AAAAAAAAAAGGACAGGCGAAAACCCAAAAAAAAAAAAAAAAAAAAAACGAAACCTCTATATAAACCCCCCCACCGGACAGACAGCCATTGGCCCACGCACCGGGCCGACCTGCCACGCAACGGGTATGTCACGTTCTCCCTCAATTTTCACGCGATTGCAATGCGACAAAGACACGCATGATGCCCTCATCTTTGCGCTCCATTTGCACGTATATGTATTACGTAATAGAAGCTAATTCCTTTTTTTTTCTTTTTCTTTTTAGTGCACGAACTGTGATTTTGGCCGATGGGACGCTCGAGAGGGGATCGGGAAAGGAACAAACGACCGCTAGAAGGATCTTCGAGTGGACGAGATGCAGGGATGTCTCCTGTGCGATCGCCAACTGCACAAGATGCAGCGATGTCTCCGGAGAGACGCAAGCGCAGCCGCAAGGCGGAAGAGAAAGCGAAATGGAAAGCTGAACGGAAACGTGCAGAACTCCTAGAGGGCAAACAAAATGCAGATACAGGGGATAAAGAGAACTTGGACAAGATATCGCAGGAGATAGAATCTGCGATGGAAAAAGACGAACAAGAAGAAGATGGGAGTGGAGACGAGAGCATGTACGAGAACAAGATCCTCGAGTTGGGCAAGAAAAATCCGACTTGGGGGTATCCACGCAACATGAATATGTTCCAAGATGAGAATATTTCGAAGCACTTCGACGGGTTGGGGTGTCTGCCGCTGCACACTGTGGAAGTTGACGAGGTTGTGGAGGAAACGCCCGGAGGTCCTCCGAAAACGGTTTGCAGAAGATATATCGTGATTACCTGGGCGAAGCGAATGAAGGAGATCTGCCAGGAGTGGGACTTCACGCATGACGGTGAAGAGGGCATAGTTGTGTGCACGATGCCAACGGAGGAGTACGAGTTCGAGTTCAAGGTGGTCGGGCGCAAAGATGCCAAGCAGTACGTGACAGTGTACTCGGAAGAAGACATGAAAGCCAGAAAGGTGTACCCGCAGTACAAAGGTGGAACGGGCGCAAACGTGCTCGGGACGCTTCGGCCGAATTGGGGCCCAGTCTTTCCGCCTGATAACGCGTGCGGCAATGTGTGCCCGCGACAGAAGTTTATGGAGCATTTCGTTGCAATGATGAACAAAATCTGCAAGTCCATCTCTGACTATCTTAAGATTGCCAGCAGTGTGGGCCATCAGATGATGACCATCGACTTCGTGGTAGCCAAACTGAGCGCTGATGTGCACAATGCACACAAGGACATGATGGATGACATGAGTTCGGCGTGCCAGGAGTTTCACCGCGCACGGGAGCAGGAATGTCAGATTGGTAACCATCCCATCGAAGTCTGCATGTGTGCTAAAGAGGAGAGTGTCGAGTATCCGTACTTGGCCACCTCCACCCTCGACGGCCAGGACGGCAAGGTCGCGTGCTTCTCCATGTGTCTGGTGTGCGGCGGCAGGTGCCTCGTCGAAGGCGACAAGCAAAGGGAAGAAGACATCAGCACCTACGAGAAGCAGCGTTCAGACAAGGTGAAGCTAAACGAGGCGTTTTTGAAGCAGATCGGAATCAACGACAACGACGCATTTCTTTCCAAAAGCAAGAGAGGACGGCCCGGGTTGGGCAATTTGGCCCCATTTGAGCAATGGCGGACCATATGGAAGCAATATTTCCTGTGGCCCAAGTCGCCGCCAGAGCGCGCCGCCAGCAGCCGCCGCAAGAACACCGAGCCACCGGAACCACTGCTCGCGCCTTACCCGACGCTCCCAACGAAAGACATTGGAGAAGTGGGGAGTGGTGCTGATGCGCAAAGCAAGACCGCGCAGAAGGACTTTGGTGCCGCCCCGGAGAGCAAAACGATGCCCTTCGGCGTCTACTTCGGCAGAGCGCAGGAGCAGGCGCAGGAGAAGGATGCAGAAGTGAAGCGCCTGCGCGCGTTGGTGAAGGAGGCGGTGCAGCTCCTTGCGTCGCTGCCGGTGAACTTTGATCCACACAGCATCGAACACGGCAAAGCCAGCGACGACTTCGTGCGCCGCGCCCGCAGCGAGCTCGACGAGAAGCCAGCACGTGCCAAGCAGGCCCAGTTCTACGACATTGAAAAGTTCAACAACGAAATCGTGCACGGAATGACGGACCCGAGGAAGGGCGTCATGGTCGACACCACGCTCGCCACCCAGCAAACCGCCGCGAAAGTAGCAAGGAACGCACGCCGCTCTGGCGACGGAATGGACAGCGGCAGCAGCGGCAGCAGCGGCAACGCCGAGCGTGAGAACGGTCACGACGAGGGCATCGGCGGCGGCAGTGGCATTAGCGAGGAGGGCGAGTACGTGCAGGACGTGGGCGGCGAGTCTCACGACACCCGAAGAAACAAAACCGTGCTCTCTTCCGTGCCGACCCTGATTCAGCTCTGCAAGCTAGACGAGCTCAACCCGGTGGTGGTTGAGTTGCAGATGAAGCAGTGGATCAAGAATATGCAGGAGCTCACCTATCTCTTCAACGCGTATGCAATTCAGCAAGCTAAGCAGCACGAACACGAGCTCCTCAACATACAGAAGAACTCTAACATGACTGACCAGCAGAGGAGAAACTGGGCCAACAGGCAGCAAGTTAAAAGCTGCTCATTCGCGCTCAGCCAGTTGAGCCTGCACGCGCTTAATCCAGAACTGCGCACGGCGGAAGAAATGCAGCTGCTCGCGCTGCGCATGCATCAAGTCGGCTCCGATTGTGCCACCGAGTTCTTCAAGTGCTTCGATAAGTACGACGATCAGGTCAAGAGCATGGCAAGCGAGTCTGCGGTCGCGGACTTGGTGCGCAAGGTCGTCGGGGAAGCGGTGGCCAACGTGCTGCGCCCACATAGCAATGCCTTCCAACTCAGCAGTGCCGGTGTGGGCAGGGAATTCAAGGGCGTGCACAACATCCTTGAGCTCTTCAGGGTGTGGTCAATGCATTTCATCTGTCTCGAGAGCGTGCCGAGCCGCACGGGTGGACGCGTGCCTAACATCGCCAACTTCACGTGCCATCTCGACGATACTCGCTTCCTCCGGGAGCACGTCGCCCGCGTGCTGAAAGTATGCCTGGCCGCACGCTTCAACGTTGAAATGGCCGACCTCGGCGCCGAGCAGGCGAGCGCACCGCACTTCCTGTACAACGTGTATGGTAGCTTGCTGTTTCCAGAGCAGCCATACCTCAACGCCGCCACCGAGCGCATGACAAAGTCGAACGAGAGCGAGGTGCAGGAGCCATACCCTGTTGGCTCGCTCGTCAAAGTGAAATGGGAGAGCGCCAGATTCTTCTGTCATCCATCAAGCATCTTAGGCCCCAACAGCTGCGAAATGCTCTGCAAGATCACCAGCCACGTGGAAAAAAGCACGGGCATCTTTAGGTACTCGCTCGTTTGCGTCGAGGACAGAATTCGATCGCTCTGTGCAATCCAAGTGAAGCAAAGGGATTTTGCAGCATGCAACTTTGAAATGGTCAGGAAGGGCACAGCCGAGTACCACGCCTGGCTTCAGGCACTAAAGGCGCGCGTCCAGGACGTGATGCGCACGTTGCATCAAACAACGTGCTCGTACCTGAACGAGGTCAGCCAGATGGGCACCATGCAACAGCAGCCGGTGGTGGTCCAACTCGCACAGAACAGTGCGCCGCCGAGGGGGAGGGGGGTGATGGCCGGGAGCGCGAGCGGTTTAGGGTTTAGGGTTGTGATGGCCGGGAGCGCGAGCGGGAGCGCGAGCGGGAGCGCGAGCGGGCCGCCGCCGCCGCCCCCGCCGCATGCACCGCCAAACCCACTGAACTCCACAGCGGAACAATTCAGGCAGGACACGGAGATGATCTTGGACGGCAACCCCGATTTGCAACACATCCTACCCCACATGGCGATCCTGGAAAACATGGGCTTGACTATGCCGCAGCCGGGCACTGAGGCATACGACCGCCTCATGCAAACTTTCAAGAGCTTGAAACCAGGAACAAGCGGCACGAACAATCTGCGTTAAGTGGTGTAGCGCAGCGCAGCGCCTCCGGCCACACACGCACGCGCACGCACGCACGCACGCACGCACGCACGCACGCACGCACGCACGCACGCACGCACTGACGAACGCACGCACGCACACACACGTTCACGGGCGACTAGTTTTATGCATAGATCGTTTATTAAAAACACAATAAACGCGCTCTGTCTAAGTTAACAACGTCCTCTCCGTCCGCAAACTTTGTGTGCTTTTTTCCAAATTTTACTTATTTTGGCGACACTCTCGGTTACGTTGGCCTTCCTCGCCCTAAAAATTGTTGGCGACGCCTCTCCGCTACCTGGCCATGCGTTTCGGACTGCGTTGGTCTGTCAGACGGGGGCATTGGTGCCCCTGCGCCGCCAGGCATTGGCTGCGATGGCACTAGCACTGGCGCTGGCGCTGGCGCCGCTGCGCCGCCTGCCGCTGGATTTGACGCCATTGTCCGGTCATATTTGGTCTGACCCATTTTTGCTCTAATGACCTCTCGCATGTATGGGTCTTTCTCCGCCAAAAATTGCACCAGCGTATCTCTCTCCCACCGTTCGTTATGTCGGTCTTTGTCGAGCATAACTTTGCGACCACCCTCTAACTGGGATGCCGCTTCCAACACAACATTCCAGTTATTAGCTGTCTCAATTCCGCATTCGACTTCTTCTTGTTCACGTGGGCACCTCCCTGTGACTGGCGGCAATGTAACTTTGTAACCAAGAAGAGCTTCCAACCATTCTTCCAAATCCGGCACGGTCTTATTATCTCGTGCGTGATGCAGCCTTGGCGTCTCTGGGGTTCCCAGAGAATCATACAATTCAACTGATTCACATTCAGCTCGCATAACCCAACCAAATGTGCCTTTGAATGTCAAAACCCACAGAACAAAATGATCACCACCATAATTCAGCGGTATTCCCAGTACGATTTTTCTTTTGCGGAAGATCCCCTCCCTCACAATATTCCCAGACTTTGTATCCACTATGTCTTCTTTCCAGTTAAACTTCCAATTCTTTTGTATACTTGCTCCAGTTTCATCTGTTTCCCATATATCCCACTGCTGATTTCCGCGTACCAATGACTTCAAGGTTGTTCCTCTTGGACTGAGAAGTTCTTTCTGTGCTTCCGGTGATTTGATAGCATCGGCGTACGTCTGTACATGTCTGGCCACGTCTGTGGGCATAAACATGTATATGTCGTGTCCATCTTGACTCCGATGAAAAATATTTGGAGCAAAGGAGTACAATAAAAATGATACCACGCAATTATTAACATATCCCCCGGCGCAACGACGTGCAAAATCTTCGGGCCCAGCAATTTCATAATTCCAGAACACACGCCTTCTTGCCACTGGCACCTCCTGTCCTGCCAAGTAGTCGGTAACTTTCTTTTTCTGTGCCTCACACAAATCATCAAACGTCAAAGATTCCAAAGGTTTACTAGCGCCGAAAGATTCCATCCTCCACTTAACCAGGTTCTGGCTGCTTGTGAAACCCGCCATCTCGTACAGCGCAAACATGGCTTGGAGAATTAGTTGAGAATTCTCCCTGCAGCTCTCGTTCTTCCACAACTCCCCCCTGAATGTACCTTCTCTCTGTCTACTGTCAATTTCACTTTCGAGCTTGTCATTCTCACCTGGAATTGTCATCGTTATGAATTCTCCATCTTTACCTTCAACCATCTCTTCGCGACTAAACTGATACCAATCGCTCATCTGTTCAAGCCTGGAATTATCCAGCTTTTCCACGGGCAGCAGCAGCGCCAAAAACTGCGCGATTCGCCACCAGTCCGCCGAATGCGGCATCACCATGGCCCGAACATTCACGGCAGAAACAAGTTTTTTCCCTTCACGCAATAAATGCGCATTGATTTGGTAAGCTTGAGACTGCGCGCTGAACCAAGCGTTGCCGATTTTGTGCATCCACTGCACCGCTAGCTGCGCATAAGCGCGTTCAGAAAACAGCTGTTGATACTCATTCAAGTCCTTACAATAAATATGCTTTGCCTTTGCAGACTCTGGTGTTTGCATTAGCGGAAACACATACCATATCCAGTCATTGACTTTCTTTTCATGCCGTATTTTGTAATTCGAATTCGACGCTTGTTGCGTATACGTGCTAACCCAAGATTCCGCATCTATAAATTCGCGCTTTCGCCCGTTAGGCAGATCCTTGAGACCGTCATGCAACGTCGTAAACTGCTTCACGATGTCCCTGATTCTCTCCGAGCCGGGAGCTTTGGGTGCGACCGCTGTGCCGCTGGCTGCGCTGTCTTTATCATTCTGAACTTCAAACACTGGCACGGGCACGCTTAGCGCACGCGGTGTCCAAATCGCCGGGTTTAACCGCTTTTCCCCTTCAGATACTATATTTGCTGCCTCATTTAACCATCTTAGCAATTGACATTTCATTTGGTGGTGTGTTATCCTCCACTTTGATTGTTCCGTTTCTAAATGCAACGCAATACAATTGTCGTCCTCTAAAACGGTCAACTTTGTTTGTATTCGCGGCGAGACATCCTCGTTTTTTTCAATAATCGCGCCAGGTTGACCAGGTTTTTGTGACGTTAACTCCTCTACTACACGAAACTGTAGTGCGTCTTGCCTCTTCACAATATGCAAAATAAACCGTCTGAATCGTGGAATTTTTTCACCTGCCTCTTCCAGTGGTGTTGTTTCATATTTATAATCAAATGTGGATCCATTTCCTTTTCTTGATAAGTCTTTGTTCTTACCAATCCTTTTCAAAAGTTCTTGCAATTCTGTCTTTTCCCGCTCCGCTTTCTCAGCCGCCGCTTGCTCAGCCGCCGCTTGCTCAGCCGCCGCTTGCTCAGCCGCCGCTTTCTCAGCCGCCGCTTTCTCAGCCGCGTCGTCTACAACTGGTTGCACTGCCGGTCTCTGTTCACGCGGTTCCCAAGTCGCCTCACATAGAGCTTCAGACACGGGAGTGGCTTCTTCACTCAGCCATTTTAGTAATTGACATGCCTCATCGTAACCCTCAATCTGCCATGCCCGCGCCCGCCCACCCCAAAGAAATTCCAAGCGTATGTTTCCATTCTTCCGCATTCTGACTATTGTTAGTATTCTTGTAAAATCAAATTCATCGTGAACATCATTCATTGGATCGCTAGGATGAAACACATCCTCTGTTCCATGAAACTGTAGTTTTTCTCCCGCCGTCTCAATTCTTAAAGTGAACCGTTTGTTGGATATTTTAACTATAAGTTCGCGTCGACTTCCTTCGCTTAAATTCTCAGTAAATTGTTTCAACATACGGTCAGCCGCTTGCTCTCCAGCGTCATCATAATTTCCGCCTCGCGGCTTCCACCAATATGCCTTCCATACATTTGTCGCCGAGTTTTCCGGGTCAATCGTCATCTCTGTTGCCAAACCCAGCCAACGCAGTATGTTCCACATCGCTTTCTGGTCATAAATATCCCATCCATCATATGTGCTATGATCCCATAATTTTAAACTTAATGCTAAGCGCCCCATGTACAGTTTTAACCGTGTGGATATGACGTCGCCGTAAAGTTCTGTTGTTTCTTGACTTCGTGTAGTAGTACCATCCGCTTCTTTTGTCGTCAGAGTGTCTGTTACATGAAACCTTTTTGTTGCATCAATTTCCTTAATTTCAAAAGTAAACAGTCTGTATCGCAGAGAGTCAATCTCCCCGTCTAATGTATATTTTGTGGTTGTTTGATACTCAAACTCCATTCGGTCTTTTGATCCTCCGCTTTCGCCCGCTTTCGCTTTCTCAGCCTGCTTTTTCAAGAAGTCGCGAATCTCGTTTTCAATCTCGTCTTGGTCGTCCTCTGCTAAAAATTTCTTTATAATCGCGTCCGCTTCCTCTTTCTCAGCCGCCGCTGCCGCTGCCGCCTCCGCATCCGCCGCAGCAGGCGTTTCCGACTGAGCATGCTTACGGGGTGTCCGAGGTTTCTTGCTCTCAGACTCCTGCAGATCGTCCAGATCGCCCGTTTCAGGCCTTTTTCCAGCCGCATTCTTTCCCGTTGCATCCTCCGGGAGGATTTTCACCAGCTGCCGGTAGAACTTTCGTCCATCCTTCTCAAGGCAGCGCACGCAAATTGCAAAGTTTTCGTTGTTTTCGTTCGAATTACCTTGTGGTTGTGAGTTTGGTGACTCCAACATTATATATCGCCAGGTGAACCATCTGAGATGTGTTTTCGCCAAATAATTTCTGTCGCTTGCCGCCGGCAGAACGATCTGTTCCTGCAATCTGATATTACTTGGTTTGGAGCGAAAAAATACTTTTTTACACCCCGTTATCTTCTCAAAATTATCTACGTTCACCTCCGACGCAGCTTTTTTCGCCCATTTTCTCCATTCATTATTATCGTCGCGGCCAACAAAATCATTCAAGGCATCATTGTATTTGGTCAGTGACACGCGAGCGCTGTTCTGCAGTGGCGAGCATTTTCCTTCCCGAAAACGCTTGGGCACCAGAAAGTCGTGTCTATACCCAGCCCGCATCGCCCACACCATGAACTCGCTGAAGTACTTCATGTTTGCCCACTCCGCGTTATTCTCAGCGATTTCGATGTACGGGCCCACCAGGTAGTAACCCTCGGCGTCTGTATCCTCCACCTCGTCTGCGCCCTCCCGTTCGTTCGCATCAGGAAGAGGCGCCCCATTTTCACCTCCATCTCCACCTCCATTTTCACCCCCATCTTCACCTCCACCTTCATTCAGTCTTTTTCGCGCCTCCTGCTCATTGTATTTGTCTTGCATTACTTCAAACAATGTATCCAACTGTTCGTCGTGCCAGGCATAGGCTGTTTCACAGCGACCATTTGCATCAGCATCTTGTACAGCAAAATCATGCACCTTGAGAGAGCAGTTTGTTCTCAAAAAAACATCAAATTCGTGATATTTGATTTCTGACATCGGCATGTCATATCGTTCTATTTCCTTGCCGCCACGCTCCAAAAATAAATACACATTCCATATTACGACCTCCTCTCCCTTTGTCTGTTTACAGTGTACTAATTTGAGATCTGTTTTCGTGTATGTTTGTATGTTCACAAATCTTCGCCAGTCCTTCTGTTCAATGACGATATCCAACGCACATTCACTTTCGCCTGCACGTACCGTGGATTTAAACGTCCATGCATCGCTGCCCATTTGCGATTGAAATTCGCTTACTTCCACCGCTGTCGCTTCTACATTTGCGATGACGTCATTAAGTATTTCTTTCAACGTTTTATCCACTTCCACTTGCTCCGCCGCTTCCTTTGTGAGTTTGTTTACTTCACGCATCAAATCATCAATATAGCCGGGTATTGCAAACACTTTGAAATCACCCACCACCCCGTTGTTTAATATACCACCTTCAACGGCCTTAAGAAGCTTTGTTTCGAAATTCGACATATCCTCATCCGCAGAAGAAAGATGATTAATGAGGTAGTGTTGCGCAGCAGCAGAACCTATATAGAACAAAAACCGCATGGAATTTGGGGGGGAGTCTCTGTAGACAAATCCTGTAAAGGTGGTGACTGTAGTTGTAGTTGCCCCCCCCGCCGCCTCCACACCATCCACTGTCGTTTCACTAGTAATCTTTTCCTCAGTGATTTTAATTTCCGAATTTCCATTATTTGGCGTATGCATGCACCATTTTATTTTGTGATTTGTGTGATTTGTGTGATTTGTCTCGAAATCCAAAGCAAACAATTCGTCGATTGTGTCCTCCCCGTCATCATTTGCTTGCTCATTTCGCTCTTCTCGCTCTTCCTCGTTCGGATTTGTTCCAAACAACTTGCCAATCTCTCTCTTAAGCCAATCGCGACCCAACGAACTTGGTTTGGGTTTAGGCACAGGCGCGATCTCGGCAGGATCTCTTGCTATTTCATCAACCGTCCAACCTGCAAGAGGATGTTTCACCTGAATTCCATCAATTTCACCTTCATATCCTACCTTTACCGTGTTTTGCGCAACACTTTGCAGCCATACTCGAAAGCTTTTCATGTCTGATTCACAAAAATGATAATATCCCACATTTGGAAAATAAAACCCAAAAAAGAACTGTGTACCAGTATACAGTATCGGGCGAATGGTCCCATCGAAAGCGTCATCAGGTTTCCATTCGCCATCCTCGACGAACCAGCGTTTGACGTAAAACCCGTGATTACCTGCGCCAGAATTATGACATTCAATCTCCCATTTTCCCGACCTTCTTGCAGCCGATTCGTTGTCATGCGACTTTTTTTCAGTTTCTCGGTGTACTGCGGTAAAAATGTACACACTCTTGTTGTCAACTGTATAGTTCATTGTATAAATTTCTCCAGACGCATTTGTTGGTTTCCAAATGACCGAACCGTCAAGCATCTGCCTCGCTCGCTCGCGCTCACGAATAGACTGCGCGTTCTGGGAAAGCCATTCTTGCAACTTGTCCGAGTTGTAGTGTTCATTCAAGTCTTTGTCTGTGATTGGATATGACACATTTGTTGTAGGAAGATACATTTTTACTTTGTCCTCTCGAAAATGGTGTAATACAATTTCTGCAGTCCAATGATTTAGTATCGTGTCCACTTGTAGGTTGCGAGCACCACCGCCTAAACTCCTGACCGAGCATTGTACATGAAACATCGGTACGCCGTCCACCTCTCTGTTCTCAATCGTCCATTTCCTCATTCGCTTCGATCCTTCGTTTGCTGACGTCTCATACTCAATTATAAGAGCCTCTCTTTCGACCGCCACTGGCGCTGCCACGCCCGCCGCGCCCGCCGCCCCGCCCGCACCTCGCCGTGCTGCCCGTTCATTCCTGCTCTTTTTCTCTTGCGCATTCCCGTTCTGCAAATCCCGTGCTTTCTGTGCTTGTTTTTCTGCTGCTGCCGCTGCGTTTCGCTCGCGTGCTGTCGGCGATTTCTCTGCCGCTGCCGCTCCCGCCTCCACCGCTCCCGCCTTCCATGTCCAAGTTATTTTCGGATAATTTTCATTACTCGTGGATTTATCAAACCACCCATTCTCGTTATACACCACCATAACGTTGTTCAATTTCCTTCCCTGTGCGTCTGTGGTTTTGCAGGTGAAACGTTTACTATCGCTACTGTCATAGAACATTTCAATTGTAGCAACCTGCTTCTCGATTTTTACAGTCACACGCGTGCAGTGCTCAATCTGCAGGGGCTTTGGGGTAATTTTATCAAATTCTGCCGTTGTGAATTTTTCAACTATCAAGTCCCCGTTTTCCATCCAAGAGATCCGAAAGACATACTGCGACTTTGCATTTCGGAGGACTTCTTGATCTAGAACACCCATTCCATTATTCAACTGACGTGCTCTTACATCTGGCGAGGGCTTAGCTGGCGGCGCCCCAGTCTCCAAAAACGCACGCGTGGCCAACTCGCCAGCCGCATCGCCCTCCTCACTGTCACTCAGCATCGATTCGGACACACGTGCGTTTATTAAAAATCTGCGTGAGTCTGTGGGCGTGCTCAATTCCACACCCGGCATGCCCACTCGCTCCCTAAATACTGTCTGGCCCACTCAAACTCTCTCCGCACTGGCCGTCACGCGCCGCCCGCACCGCGCCCACGCTCACCACGCGCTGCCTCAGCAGCTTCTCCATCCGCGCGTCGCTCTCGCCCTTCGCGGGCAGCCGCATCCGCGTGCCGCGCTGGTCCATGCAGTACAGCTTCCGCTTCGTCCGGTTCGTCTGCACGTAGACGCAGTGCCCGTCCACGATCAGCAGCCACTGCTCCCGCGTCTTGAAGAAGTCCGCGTCCGTCAGCAGCCGCTTCACAGTCGATCTTTGTGGCGTCCTCTCTGCCCGCATGAGGTCGAGCCGCCAGCCGAAGCCTTGCAGAATGCGCGCGCGGTCGCAGTGACTCGTCCCGCCCACCCACGACGCCGGCTTCGCCAGCAGCTTGCGCGCGAAGCACTCCTGCCTGAAGTCCTCCACCTGCTTCGCCGTCTTCAGGTGCCTGCCCATGCACCGCGCCACGGCAAATAAGCCGCAAATGGGCTGGTGCTTCGGCGCGCGTTTTTTTTTGTCCTTGCACAGGTGTTTCCGCGCCATTTGACTCGGCCTGCAGCAATCTGAGTGTTTCAGACACTTTAACTCTTTTTCTTACAAAAATCAACCACGTTTAAGTTTATGTCCGAAGCTGCCGAATTTTCGCCTGGACATTTTGTTTCGAATTGCATGGAAGGCACAGGCCGTATCGTTCGGCACTGTCCAGCGGAAATCGCTGTCCACACGCCACACACTTGATCGTACACTCTTCGCAACCGAATGCAACGCAGGGAAGATCCAAATAGCGTTCACGGTACCACTGCTGGATGTCCTCATATTCTTCTGTCTTCCACAAATAATACGGTAATGCGTACAGTATGCTTGCAGGAAACCACTGCTGGCATTCGAAACATTTCTTGTAGCCCTTCTCGTACTTGTACCTGCGTCGTTTCTTGTCTTCAAGCAGCTCCTGCTTCTGAAACGCCATCTCGAATCCTCGTTTTTGAAGTCTTTTGTGATCAGTTTTGCAATCATCACATACAACATTTGCAGTCAGTAAGTTCCGGATCGTCACTCGCGTTCCGTTCTGCTTCGCCAGCCGCAGTTCCCCGAGCAGGTTCAAGACTGTCTCTGCTTCCACTTCAGCCACGTGCATTCCGTTGTTCTCTACAGCTTGAATCTTCTGTTCTCCCGTCTTGTGCGTGTGCAACACCTCGATAATCAGCTCACCTTTCAACCCACTCCCGCTATCTCGCGCTACGACGGTGTCGTACACGAACCTCTTCCCGCCGACGTTCTGCGGGAGCTCCATGTACACGCAGTCGCTCGTCTTCGTTTCAAAGCACAGGGCAGACCGGCAGCACACGCACGTATGCGTGCAAATGCTGTAATGCCCCACAAAGTGTTTCAACCAAAACTTCGCCTGTAGATGTTGCGCAGACTCCCGCGAGCCGCCAGTGCACCGAGACTCCTTATTTCTGTGCGCAAAGTAGCCGTTCACGCGGTACCGCTCGTGCGTGGTTCGTCTCAGCAGCAATTCTTTTTCACACTCATCGCACGTGTACGTCTTCGCGTCTGTCGTGCATTTGGGCTCGCACGCCTCTCTCCCGGCCAGCACAATGCAACCTTCATGTCTTGCGACAATGTGCGGAAATTCCTCCCACTTTTCTCGTTTCACATGACACCACCTTTCTTCTTCGACCATGCTTGATTCAGTTTGCGTCGATTTGCCTGACTTTCAAACACATTCAAATTATTATTTTTCTACGCCCAACCCGTTATTGTGCGCGTACACGAACTTTCTTTGGTAATCTTTAACGCCCGTCTGCACGCCCTCACTCCTGCGCCTTTGCACGTCACGTGTATTTAAGACTGCACATTCTTGTGCTCTATTCACAATAATGGCCACACAGACCCCCGAAGTCATGCCACTCCCCAATGGGGTCCCCAACCCCATTCACGTGGAATACAAGAAAAAGAGGATCGATCAGGACGTTCCGAGGGCGGGCATCGCCTGCCCGGTTTTCCTCTGGATCTTGTACGCGATCGCGGGCGTGATCATCCTCTTCCTGATCGTCAACGGTCTGTATCACGTCAACAGCCCGGTCATCGACTACGACGGATTCTGCACCTGGTGCGCCCTCGTCGGCCACACGGTGTCGGACTACTACGCGCAGACCATGGTCAACCTTGACGCGTGCAACGTGACCACGGTCAATGAGACGAAGCTCGTCGCGATCCTCCACGATGAGTGGAACTGGGAGTTCCAGCAGCAGCAGTTCTTCCAGAACTGCACCGAGGGCCGCGGCAACAACACGGACTTCTCTAAGATCCAG
>Ga0115011_10002159_pt1 | contig 13802 bp, 14 predicted proteins | sample TroAtlMetagenome_2_FD_88705 | JGI IMG/M metagenome (GOLD analysis project Ga0115011, IMG submission 88705) | Marine eukaryotic phytoplankton communities from Atlantic Ocean - Tropical Atlantic ANT8 Metagenome | ecosystem: Environmental > Aquatic > Marine > Oceanic | place: Tropical Atlantic...
TAAAAAAGATAACAAAGAAATTTATCGTCATTCTCATGGGTTTGCAGATATAGAAAAAGGAATAACAATTTCGAACAAAACAATATATAGAATATATTCAATGACAAAGCCAGTGACTGGTGTTGCAATTATGCAATTGGTAGAAAATGGGCGGCTGAGACTCAATGATAAAGTGTCAAAATACATTCCATCATTTAAAAATACCAAAGTAATTAATCTTGATTTTCAAGATTATGTTGTAAAGCCAAAAAGGGAAATTACCATAAGAGACCTTTTAACTCATACCAGTGGTTTGACCTATAGCTGGGCGGGAGAGGGTCCCGTTAATCAAATTTACAGAAAATATAATATTCGACCTTATTACTTTGGAGCTCTGGATGCAGAATTAAATAAATTTCCAGGTAATACCTGTCAATTTGCTGCAGCTGCAGCTAGCGCCCCTCTTCTTCATAATCCAGGTGAAAAATGGTCATATGGAATTAATATGGATATTTTAGGCTGTGTGGTAGAAGTTATCTCAAAAATGACATTTGCTGAGTATTTACAAAAAAACATCTTTGATCCATTAAACCTTAAAAGCATAGGCTTTTCTGTAAATCCTACTGATAGCGATTACTTTACAACACTCTATACCTCAGGAGCATTTTCAAGAGACGGCGAAGTTGTTGCCCCATCAGGATTAAATCAAGCTGAGCTTATGTTCTCTAAAGAGCTAAGAGCAATTGATTCATTCGATAAATCTCCATATTTAACAAATTCATCAAAATTATTTGATGGTGGATCTGGGTTAGTTTCAAATATTGATGATTACAGTAAATTTGCAGAGATGCTTTTAAATGGTGGTGTTTTAGATGGCGTCAGAATTCTTAGTGAAGCATCTGTAAAATTAATGTCAAACAATCATCTTTCAGATGAGATTTTAAAAGATGGATCTGCATTTGGATTAGAGGGTGTAGGTTTCGGATTAACAGTTGGAACTATTATGAATCCTGGTGTTGCTGGTACTTATTCTTCAAAGGGTGAATTTTTTTGGGGTGGAGCAGCAAGCACAATTTTTTGGGTGGATAGAAAAAATAATGTTACAGCTACAATGATGACTCAATTTATGCCGTCAGATAAATATCCATTACGAGAAGAATTAAAAACCCTGTTGTATTCTAGCTTGAGCAACTAAGACTGGCGGAGAGACAGGGATTCGAACCCTGGAAACCCGCGAAGGTTTGCTGGTTTTCAAGACCAGTGCATTCAACCGCTCTGCCATCTCTCCGTTCCTTTAGATAAGGCATTTTAAAGACTTTTGGAAATAAGTAAACGATACATAATTATGTCTAGATTGACATAAATGATCTATATTTGTTTAATGGATATATCGTTCATCCTATTCTTGGGACGGAAGTAAGTAATGACACTGAAGGAACGCATCTTATTGCCAACCGGCAGGAGATGAAAAATGACTAAATGGGAATATAAAATTGTTGATCACAGCAATTCAACCGCAATGGGTTACTCTAATGAAGAAACAGAAGCATTTAAAATTGAATATAAAGATGCAGTCCATTGGAAATACGAAATGTCTAGGATTGAGTTAAATAAGCTTGGTCAAGAAGGCTGGGAATTAGTCACTCAAGACGGGGCGGGCCAAATTTATTTAAGGCGTCCGTTATAAAATAATGACATTAGAGGAATTAAGGGTAATAACAATTGTATATGTTAGCGCCCTTGCTCCTCTAATTATTTATTTTTATAAAAAAGATAAGATCCCACTATGGGTTCCATCAATATATTTAGGATCTTTTCTTGCGTGTGCATTGGGTTGGGAGCTTTGGTTTACCTATGGTTGGGTTGAAGGAGATCCAGTTAACTTAAGAAGGTCGGAAGTATTGAACCAGTGGATTCCCATTCATTTAAACTGGCTTTTGAACTCAATGGCAGATGCGGGAACAATCTCACTAGGTGGTTTATGGTTGATGTGGAAATACAATGGTGAAAATAATCAGGTTTTCCAACAATGGAACTGGTCTGCATTTAGCATTTTATTTGTATGGTGCATAGTACAAAATCTTTTTGTAGAACTATTTTTGTATCATGATCAATTATCTGAGGGCAAGCTACTATCATGGGCACCACTGGCCCCAACCGGTCAATTTTTTAATCCTCTGTTATTTGAATTCAATGATAGAAGCGTCATGTTTCAAACACAATTGCCTTGGTTGATCATGTCTCCAATCTTATACAAAGCAGCAATCACCATGGCTCGAAAATCCTAAATATTTTGACCTAAAGCTTTTTGCTCAACTGAAACATCAAATACAAAATTTTACGTATAAAAAACCTTATCTATTGGGTGTATTATCAATAGATGAGATCTAATCAACACAGGGTAATTGGTTTTTGGCGTGGCTGGTCTATAGCTGTGGGATGTGCAATAGGATCCGGTATTTTTATGATGCCAACAATGTTAGCTCCATATGGAATGCTTGGATTTGGTGGCTGGTTGATAGCTGGCAGCGGATCAATCTTAGTTGCCTTAACAATGGCAAAACTGGTAAAAAGAATTCCTAAAACTGGAGGGCCTTATGTCTATGTAAATGAAGGGCTAGGTAAATTCTCAGGATTTATAATTGCTTGGACGTATTGGGTTGCATGTATTTCAGCAATAGCTGGAATATCAATTGCATTTGTAGGTTATTTAGGTTTTTTTGTACCTACGATATCAAACTCACCCATTCATTCATTGCTTGCATCTCTACTTCTTGTATGGATTATTATTATTCTAAATATTAGAAGCTTAGAAAACAGTTCTAAATTCCAGCTAATCTCTACTCTATTAAAATTATTACCCCTTATTTTTATTATTTTTCTTGGTGCAGCAAACTTCAATATCGACAATCTACCAGAATTCAACCCAACTGATCTGCACCCAATTTCATTGCTTGCAACAGTAACAACTCTGGTGATGTGGTCATTTATTGGCATTGAGACTGCTACTGTCCCAGCTGATAATGTAATCAATCCCCAAGAAACCATCCCAAAAGTTTTGATTGCATCGGTTTTAACAATTCTCATTATTTATATCTTGGTAAGTATCTCAATAGCAGCAATTGTGCCGCCCAGAGAATTAATTGGTTCCTCTGCTCCTTTTGCATTAGCAGCAACAAAAATTCTAGGTTTAACCGGGGGGACCATCATAAGTATTGGAGCCTTAATTTCTACATTAGGTTCATTAAATGCAAATACACTAACCGCTGGCAATCTAAGTCTTGCGGCAGCCAGAGATGGGTTACTGCCGAGAAAATTTATTTGGTTAACTAAAACTGGCACTCCTATTTATACATATCTTCTTACAGGAGTTTTTGTAAGTATTTTGCTCATATTGAATTATACAAAAGGCATTGTGAATGCTTTTGTATTTATGGCAATGCTATCAACACTGTCCACATTGATCGCCTATGCATTCTGCGCAATAGCTGAATTTAAATTTGCACAAACTGATAAAAAAAATCAAACAAGGATGAATGCTCTTTTGCTATCATGTGGAACGTTTTTATATGCATTTTTTGCTATTTGGGGGGCTGGAATTGAAATGATTATTTATTCACTTATTCTGATTATGATCGGAACACCGATTTACTTACTTAAAAAATAATATGATGAATGTGTTAAATGAATTTTCGAAAATAAAAGAGGTCGCGCTAAGATCTCCGCTTTCAAGTTTTATTGATGATAAGAAGCTTTCAAGTGAATGGGAGGCCCTAAGATTCCATTCAAAACCTGATTTAAAGCAAGCAATAATTGAATATAATTATTTCAGAGGCTTGCTTGATTATGATGGAATATCAATTATAGACCTGCCCTCCTCTAATCTGTTAACCATTGATAGTATCTATACAAGAGATAGCATGCTTATATCCAAAGGAGGATTAATTCTTTGTAATATGGGTAGATCATCCAGAACTCCTGAGGCTGAAGAAAATTATAAATCTCTTGCATCTAAAGGCTATAAAATAGCTGGTCAAATAAAAGCGCCCGGAACCCTTGAAGGGGGTGATTTTATATGGATTGATGATTTTCATGCTGCCGTTGGACTTGGGCCACGAACTAATGCAGAGGGGATCCGTCAATTAAAAGAAATATTAGGCACTTCAGTCGAACTTCATGTTGTAGATCTTCCAGATCCAAGCCACCCAGATGATGTGCTCCACTTAATGTCAATAATTTCACCACTAGATAAGGATCTGGCTCTTATATATAAACCTATGATGCCAAACTCTTTTTTAATGTGGTTGAATAATCTAGGCATAAAGTTTGTTGAAGTATCTAATGAAGAATATCCATTGATGGGATGCAATGTTTTGGCAACTTCACCAAGATCAATTATTATGCTTGAAGATTTACCAGGCGTTCAATCAGACCTTGAGCGAGCAAGATGTAAAGTTAGAACTTACAAAGGTATGGAAGTTAGTAGAAAAGGTGAAGGTGGTCCAACCTGCCTCACGAGACCTTTAAAAAGAGCAAAATAAATGGACAATCAATTAAAAAGCTTACCAGGATGGACGTACACAAGCGAAGCATTTTTTGAGCTAGAAAAAACTGAATTAATCTTAAAAAATTGGCAATTAGTTTGTCATATTTCCAATATACCTAAGACAGGTGATTTTTTTACATTTGAGATTTTCAATGAACGTATTTTTGTTATTAGAGATGAAGATAGCAATATTAAAGCATTTCATAATCTATGCTCTCATCGAGGCACCAAATTAATTGATGAAATATCAGGAACCTGTAATGGAAAAATAACCTGCCCATATCATGCATGGGGATATAACTTTCAAGGAAATCTAATCAAGGTTCCATACGAAAATCAATTTACAGATTTAAATAAAGAAGATCATGGACTCCAGAGTGTGGAGTTAGAAATTTTTCAAGGGTTCATCTTCGTAAAATTGTTAGCATCAGATACGCCAAGTGTTCATGAGCAATTTACACCATACATTGATGAGATAAAACATTACAAATTTGAAGAGATGAAGCCCTTAGGTCGCGTCACAATGAGACCAAGAAAAGTTAACTGGAAGCAAATTGCTGATAACTATGTGGATGCTTTGCATATACCTGTAGCACATCCTGGTTTATCAAAGCTCGTTGGTAAAAGTTATGGTGTTGAAGTCTCAAAGAACAATGGGTATGTACATAAGATGTGGGGAGATGGAACTAATACACGTAAAGATAACTTATCAAATATTTTATATGACAAATATCTGCCACCTATGAATCATCTCCCTGATGATAAGCAGAGATATTGGCTTTATTATAGATTATGGCCAAATTTAGCCTTTGATATTTACCCTGAACAAATGGATTTTATGCAATTTATCCCAATTGATGCTCAAACAACCATGATTAGAGAAATAGCATATGCATTACCAGACAATCGAAGAGAAACAAAAGCCGCACAATATTTAAATTGGAGAATAAATAGACAAGTTAACAATGAAGATACCCAACTCATTAATTGGGTGCAAGAAGGTATGAATTCAAATAAATTTAAAAATGGGCCGCTGGCTGAAACAGAAATATGTTTGATTGATAGTGCTACAAAAATTAGAAAATCTTTACCAGTTGCCTCTTTACAGACGGCACCAGAAGAATCAGAGATTGCAAAAATTAATACTGAATTAATGATCCCGTCGACTTAACAATTAATTTTTTTTCATTAAACTTAGTTTAAATTAATGAATACAATAACCAGCTATGATATTTAATGACCTATTAAGCTCCGTAGGCAATACACCTGTGATAAAGATTAAAAATATTGCGCCAGAAAACATCAATTTGTATGTAAAAGCTGAGTACTTCAACCCAGGTGGATCTGTTAAAGATAGGTTAGCTTTAAACATTGTCAATGAAGCTGAAAAAAATGGTGATTTACAGCCTAATCAAACAGTAATTGAAGCTACAAGTGGAAATACTGGCATAGGTTTGGCAATGGTCTGTGCAAGCAAGGGTTACCCCTGCATTATCACCATGCCAGATAGCGCATCAATGGAAAGAAGAAAGCTTATGAGATTTCTTGGTGCTAAAGTATTGTTAACTCCAGGGCCCGAAGGAGCAACCGCAGCTTATGATCTTGCTAAGAAACTAGCTGATAAAAATGATTGGTTTTATGCTCGACAATTTGAAAACTCAGCAAATGCAGATATTCATGAAAAAACTACAGCAATAGAAATATTGGATGATTTTAAAAACATAGGTCTAGACTATTGGGTATCAGGATACGGAACTGGGGGAACATTTAGCGGCGTATCACGTGTTCTAAGAAAGCATTCACCAAAAACAAAGCTGATCATTTCTGAGCCTGAAAATGCTCAATTAATTAATAGCATGAAAATACAAAATCGAAACAGTGATGGCTCACCTTCAGAATCTCATGAATCCTGGAATCCTCATCCAATCCAAGGTTGGACGCCTGATTTTATTCCTTTAGTCCTGCAGGAATCCATAGATAATGATTATTTTGATGAAAATATCCCTGTCTCAGGTGATGATGGAATTTATTGGTCAAATCAACTTGCATCAAAAGAGGGAATTATAACTGGTATTTCTGGAGGCTCTACATTTTCTGTAGCAATGAAAATTGCAAATCAGGCTCCAGATGCATCAAATATTTTATGCATGCTAGCTGATACTGCAGAGAGGTACTTAAGCTCTCCTTTGTTTAATGATATTGACTCAGAAATGAATGAAGATGAAAAAGAAATTTTAAGCTCTATTTAATTTTTTTTGCAGGAATGCCTGCAACTGTTGAATTTTCAGCAACATTGTCTAGGACTAAACTTCCTGCGGCAACAATAGAATTTCTACCTACATTAATATTGCCTAATATTGTACTTGAAGCATAGATTGAAACTCCTTCTTCAATTTTGGGATGCCTATCCTCTTTAGTAAAAGTATTACCACCAAGAGTAACTCCCTGAAAAATTGAAACATTTTTTTTAATATTTGCGGTTTCTCCGATCACAACTCCAGTTGCATGATCAATCATCACTGGACTATCAATAGTTGCAGCTGGATGAATATCAACACCAAAAACCTCTGATGAACGATTTTGTATGTACAGGGCCATGGTATGCCTCTCATCATTCCATAAAATATTACTTGACCTGTAAGCTGCTAAACCTTGAAAACCTTTATAAAAAAGTAGAGGGGTCGATAGATACTTGCATGCAGGATCATTTTCACGAAAAAATATGATGTCATTTGTTAAGCTACTCTCAATAGTATTCTCTTCATTGTAGGCAGCTAAAATGATTTCATATAAATCAATTGAAGATAATGCATCATTATTCAGTTTTGAAGCTAGGATAGCTGCTGTTGCCTCAATAATATTATTCTTAGATAGTATTAAACTCTCTAAATAATCTTTTAAAGATGGCTCGGCATCAATCCTCAGACCAATTTCTTCTTTAATATTATCCCAAATAATGGTACTCATAATGATTAGAGCTTATGAAAAAATATTTTTAAATTATTGTATGCGGAGCAGCAAAAAATTGATTTATTAGTGGCTCGAATGACTCCAATGAATCTGTTTTGTAATCTGGGTCAAATGCTGCTTGATCCCATTCATCGGTGAATTCAATTGCTTTTGAGTACCAGGATTCGTTTTCATATTGCTTGCGTAAATCTTGCGGCTTGCCCATGTAGTGATAGTAATGCTCGCCCTGAAAATCTTGATGCGTGCGAATAATATGATATGCATCATCACTTACATAAGGCTTTATCATTTCAGATGCAATTTGGCCATGATTTGGTACGTTAATAACTTTACCAATATCATGTATGAGGCTAATGAGAACCATTTCATCGTCAGCGCCCGCCCTTCTAGCCATGGTTGCAGTCTGTAATGCATGATGAAGTTGATCTGTTCCAAAACCAAGAGTCAATGACTCAGCTTGCTTCAGCATTGAAATAATTCTTTTGGGCATATCAAAGATATGTGGCATATGCTCTTCACTAATATGTTTCCATTCATCTTCGGTACTATGATCCATTCTTGTAAACATAAAATTACCTAAATTAAGTTAAGTCTGTATTAAATTAACTTATTCAGACTAAAAATGGAAATATATACTATTATTTAATTATGAAAAAATTTATAAATATACTTAAATTTCAAGCCTTTGTTTATTTTCTACTTTTATATCCCTTATATCTGCATTCCCAATCAGAACAACCGATACAGGTTAAGGAAGCTTTTAAGTATGTTGGTGAGACCAAGATTGTGTGCGGCAGAATAGTCTCAACAAAATATTTAAAAAGAGCCTCAGGCGGCCCTATATTTTTAAATTTTGGAAGAGATTATCCAAACCAACAAATGACAGGCCTGATATGGTTTGGTAGGTTTTCAGAATATTTCTCCTATAAGCCCGAAAAATTCTTAAAAAGAAAAAATGTTTGTGTTAAAGGCTATATATCTGAGCATGAAGGAAAAACGCAAATGGAAATAAGGACTGAAAAACAAATCAAGATAAGGGAATGATCTAAGAGATCGTAAATTTCAGCACAGTATGAAGCTTTGCTGCTTGTGCCAATTCTCCTAAATCTGGATCACCATTTTTATTGAGTTTTATTTTTGCAAAATATGCATCAATCCTATTATTTGTTACAAGATCTCGCAAGGCGTTCTCAACAACTTTATTGTCTACATACTCTAAATCAACTTGAGCATCAATCAATTTACCTTTAAGCCAAATCTTAGTATGAGATAGCACTTTTAAATTTCTCCACCAGATATTTGACCTCAAAGTAACGCATGTATAAGAAGATCCATGCTCGTGATAACTAACTGGGATCAGATACTTCTTTCCAGATTTTCTGCCTTCAAATTGAATAATAAGTAGTTGATGGCTGATCATGAAATGAAATGGAGATCTTGCCAACCAAGCAACAAAGGGATTAATTAAAAACCATAAATTCATATCTTTAAATCCATTGATTTATATGGGCTCTCATTAATTTTATTTCCATCAAGGGTAACTTTGTATGCATTTTTATTTTTTTTAAATTGAATTGTTGAATTTGGTATTTCATCTATAAAATGAAGAGCTGCTCCTCCTTCAATGCCATACATAAAATCAATGGATTTATTTTCAAGAAATCTCTTTGTTGCTGGGCGTCTTTCAGGTTCCTCATCATAATGTGGAGCGCAATTTCCAGGAATAAAGTTCATACATTTCATCATCTTAAGATCACTTGCCCAGGAATCAGTTAATCCAGCTTCAAACCAACAAATAGCTCCTGCACTAACACCACTCATAACCACACCTCGATCGTAAGCATCTTTTAATATTAAATCTAGGCCCCAGTCTCTCCAAACAGCTAACATGCTTTTTGTATTTCCTCCACCAACAAAAATGGCATCTTGTTTTTGGATATGGACTTGAAGATCTATGGTTCTTTTAAAAAAGCTAATGTGAGAAGGTTCACAATTGAGTTTTGTAAAGACTGAATAAAAATTAACTACGTAAGGATCTAAATCACCAGTAGCTGTTGGAATAAAACATATTTTTGGTTTTTTCTTTGATGTTTGATCCAAAATATATTGTTCAATTAAATTTGATTCTTGGGTTCTGCCAAACCCCCCTCCACCAATTGCAATTACTTGACGCATTTTCATCCCTGAGAGATATTAGATTAATGAAATTTAGCCACAAATATATCATTATTGGTGCAGGAAGTGCAGGCTGCGTTTTAGCAAACAAACTCTCAGAAAATCCCAATAACTCAGTTTTATTAATCGAAGCTGGTCCAATGGACAATTATTCATCGATTAAAATGCCATTGGCCGCAAGCTCATTATTTAAAAATAAAAAATATGGCTGGGGTTATGAAACAGAGCCCGAAAAAAATTTAAATAACAGAACAATTAATTGGCCACGAGGCAAGACTCTTGGAGGTAGCAGCTCCATTAATGGGATGCTTTATATCAGAGGGCAAGCCGAAGACTATGAAGAATGGGAAAAAGCAGGAAACAAGGGCTGGGGTTATAGAGATCTAATGAAATACTTCGTAGCACTTGAAAATAACCAAAATCATGAAGATCAATATCATGGAAATTTTGGTTCTTTATGGGTAGAGACCTATCAACCAATACTTGAAGCCTCAAAATCTTTTTTGAATGCTTGCAACGAATATGGATTAACTAAAAATAGTGATTTTAATGGCCAAACTCAAGAGGGATACGGTAAATATCAAGTAAATATCAAAAATGGACAACGGTTCAGTGCATCTGATGCTTTTTTAAAACCTATACTTGATAGACCAAACCTTCAATTATTAACAAATACTTTTGTTGAAAGAATCATCACATCAAACAAAAAAGCAATTGGTGTAAAAATAAAAAATAAACAGGGCACTCAAATTATTGGCTGCACGTCTGAAATAGTGCTTTGCGGTGGAAGCATTAACTCACCTCAATTATTAATGATTTCCGGAATCGGACCAAAGGAACATCTCATGGATCTCAAAATACCGCTTGTACATGATTTACCTGGTGTCGGAAAAAATTTACAAGATCATCTTACGGTTAATGTTAGCTACAAAATTAATAAATTAAAAACTTTCAGTGAGCTTATGAAACCATTGGGAATGATAAAGAATTTATTTGAATACTTCACAAAACACAAGGGATTGATGACTTATCCAGCTTCCGATATAGGTATATTTTTTAAAACTAACGTAAATATAAAAACACCTAATGCTCAAGTTCACTTTGCGCCAGGCGCTGGTAAATATAATAAAAATGGTGCGATGAAACCATCATCAGGAATTACGGCATCAGTGTGCAATTTAAGGCCGCAAAGTCGAGGCCATCTCGAACTCATCTCTTCAGACCCAAAAGACGCACCAAAAATTTATGCAAATTATCTTGATCAAAAAATAGATATGGAATGGATGATTGAGGGAATTCAAAAGATTCGGGAAATATTTAAAACGCCTTCTATGAAAGAATTAGAGGCTGTTGAGCTTCAACCTGGAACTCATTGCATCAAAAATAATGACATGGAGGAATTCATTAAAAATGAATCATTATCAGTTTATCACCCAATAGGAACATGCAAGATGGGCCATGGGAAAGAATGTGTAGTAGATGATAAATTGAAAGTGAGAGGCATTAAAAAACTAAGAGTTGCAGATGCATCAATATTTCCAAGCATCATCTCAGGCAATACCAATGCAACATGTAACGTAATAGGCGCTAAGTGCGCTGATTTAATTTTGAAAAATACTAAAGCTTAGTTTTGATAAACCACCCTGCCATCAACAACAGTGAGTATATTTTTTGATTCTAGAATTTTCAGCTCAGGAATATGCATTAGGTCTTGATCAAATACAGAAAAGTCAGCTAGCTTGCCAACCTCAATTGTTCCTTTTATATCTTCTTCAAATGAAGCAATTGCAGGCCAAATTGTAAACATTTTTAATGCCTCAAGCCTTGAAAGTCTCTGGTCCAGGTTCCAACCTTCTCCGTGATATCCATCTACATCCTTTCTTGCAACAGCTGCATAAAATTCTATTCTTGGATCACCAATTTCAACAGGAGCATCGGTTCCACCAGCAATAATTAACCCTTGATCAATAAGATTTCTCCATGCATATGCATCATTAATCCTTTCTAGCCCTAATCGGTCTACAGCAAAGTGCAGATCACCAATGGCATGAGATGGCTGCATTGATGGGATAACATCCAATTCAACAAAACGTCGCTGATCAACAGGTTTAATATTTTGCGAATGCTCTATTCTCCATCGAGGAGATTCCGAGAATTCTTTATTTTTTTTGGCTTGAACAAAAACCTCCTCATACCAATCCAAAACTACTCTATTACCATGATCACCTATGGCATGCGTTCCAATCTGAATACCTTTTACGAGTGCTTTTGATAATCTAGGTTTTGTTTCCTCCTCAAGAAAAATAAAGATCCCTTTGCCATCGTAGTCACTATATTTTTCTAATAACGCAGCCCCACGTGAACCAAGAGCTCCATCGGCATACATTTTGATTGCTCGGACAGTTAAAAAATTTTCAGGATCAATAATTGGTCCCATCTCAAGTAAACGATCAGCTGGCTCACCATCACTCACCATAAAATAAACCCTTTGAAGCAAATTGTTCTCAGATTTAATTTCATTCAGAATTGCAATATCTTCAAACGTTCCACCAGGTACATGTATTTGGGTCCACCCAAGACTTACGTTCCTGTTAATACCCTCTATAAAAGCTTGCTTATCGTCATCTCTAGATAATTTAGGAATAAGATCAGCTATTAGGCTCATGGCCATATCAACCAATAAACCAGTTGGATTTCCTGTTTGATCCTTCTCTATAAAACCACCCTGAGGATCTCGAGTGTCCTTATCAATGCCTGCTAATTTTAAAACCAGACTATTTACAACCACAGCATGACCATCTGCTCTTTCGAGAACTACTGGATTATTAGGAGAGAATGAATCAAGATCCCATCTAGTTGGAAATCTTTTTTCAGGCCAAATTTTATCAATCCAACCTCTACCTATAATCCATTCACCAGAATCCTTCGTAGACAAATAGTCTCTGACTGCTTGAAGGGTTTCATTGAGTGAGGGTATTTCTTGTAAATTGAGGGTAAGTTCTCTATAACCAATTCCTTTAAGATGTCCGTGAGCATCAGTAAATCCAGGAAATATATAATTACCCTTTAAATTTATAACTTTTGCATCCGAACATGCAATTTCAGCATCTGACAGAACTTTGCCAACATATTTAATTTTTGCTCCTTTTGAGGCTATTGAACCAACAAAAGATTGGTCTGTTTCTCCAGTATAAATATTGCCACGATGCAGAATTAAATCTGCTTCAATGCAATGAGTAGATGCTTTGATTGCTGGTGCATATATGCATGCAATAATAAGAAATAATCTCATTTATAAATTTACTAAGCCTCTTGAGCGGTTGGCCTGATAACGATCTCATTGACTGAAACACCTGGATCAAGTTGCAATGCATAGATAATCGATTCAGCAACTCTTTCTGCAGGCTGAGCAATTTCACCAATGCCTCTGCTCATCAATGCCTCAAGCATTGACTCATCTTTGATAGAAAATGCCAATTCAGTCTTGAAAGCGCCTGGATAAATACAAGTAACTTGAATCTTTCCAGAAGATTCTAATCTTAGACCCTCAGAGATAGCTCTGACGGCATATTTTGTACCAGAATAAACTGCACTTCCAGGCATGACTCTTTTCCCAGCAACTGAGGAAATATTGATTATTTGACCTGACTCTCTTTCAAGCATGTGCGAGTAGACTGAATCAATTCCATACAATACACCTTTGATATTGACGTCTATCATATGATCCCATTCATCAGTTCTGCCCTTTTCAAGAAGTGATAAAGGCATCACTCCAGCATTGTTAACTAATGAATCAATCCTTCCAAAAGTTTCAATGCCGTATTGAGCCAATTCATGCATCTGCTTTTTAGATGTTACATCTGTTGCTTTGTAAATTGCAGAATCAGAACCAAGCTCATCACACAGCTGATTTAATTTATCTTCTCTTCGTGCACCCAATACGACTTTTGCTCCCAAGGCAACGCACATTTTTGCTGCCTCTTTACCAAAACCAGAGCTAGCACCTGTAATCATTACAATTCTATCTTTTAAATCATTCATTTATTCTCTCCCTAAAATTTCATGTATTTTATAGTAACCTATAATCCTCTGTTTCCATTTATCTGTATAGCTTTCAAATTCTTTATTCTTA
>Ga0115011_10002160_pt1 | contig 13780 bp, 9 predicted proteins | sample TroAtlMetagenome_2_FD_88705 | JGI IMG/M metagenome (GOLD analysis project Ga0115011, IMG submission 88705) | Marine eukaryotic phytoplankton communities from Atlantic Ocean - Tropical Atlantic ANT8 Metagenome | ecosystem: Environmental > Aquatic > Marine > Oceanic | place: Tropical Atlantic...
ATTTTATATTGAGAAAGAAATGAAAGAATTTGAAAATAAAAATGTTGTTATAACAGGAGCCTCAAGAGGCATAGGACTAGGTATAGCAAAAAAATTAGCGTCTGAGGGCGCAAATATTGCTGTTCTTGCGAAGACTGATATACCCCATCCAAAGCTTCCAGGAACTATCCATACCGCTGTTGAGGAAATCAAAAGTTATGGAGTTAATTCAATAGGGTTAAAAACTGATATTAGATTCGAAGATCAAATTGAAACATCAATCAAAAAAGTTATAGAATTTTTCGGATCGATAGACATATTAATTAATAACGCAAGCGCCATCAGCCTATTTAATAGTGAAACTCTTCCAACCAAACAATTTGATTTAATGAACGATATAAATCTAAGGGGAACGTATCTTTGCTCAAAAATCTGTTTACAGCATTTAAAAAAGTCAGCTAATCCGCATATTCTAAACCTTAGTCCACCAATAAGTTTAAAGCCAAAATGGTTTGAAAAATTTACAGCATATACTATAGCTAAGTTTGGTATGAGTATGTGCGTTGTTGGAATGTCTGCAGAATATAAAAAATATGGTGTTGCTGTTAATGCCCTTTGGCCTAAAACTGCAATTGATACCGCTGCTATTAGAATGTTAGGAGGTTTGGTAAGGCCTGAACAATGCAGAACTGTTGAAATCTTATCAGATACAGCTTTTTATATCTTAAAAAGAGATAGCAAACAATTTACTGGTAATTTTTACATTGATGAAGAAGTTCTTGCACAGGAAGGCATAAACGACTTAGATAAATACAGTGTAAAATCAGGTGAAAAACTATATACTGATTTATATTTAGATTAAAAAATTGGGAGGAATATTTTGGAGAAAATTTGGTTAAAAAGTTACCCAAAAGGGGTGCCCTCAGAGATTAATCTTGACGAATTTTCTTCTCTCGTTGATCTCTTTGACAAAACATGCGAAAGATTTGGTGAAAAAACTGCTTTTTCAAATTTTGGTGTTAAAATTAGCTTTAGCCAAATTAAATCACATTCAGAGAATCTTTCTTCATATTTTACAAACGAATTAAAACTAAAAAAGGGAGATAGGGTATCAATTATGATGCCTAATATTTTACAATATCCAATTACAACTTTTGGTATTTTAAAGTCTGGTCTTGTTGTTGATAATATTAACCCATTATTCACTCCCAGGGAATTAAAAGCGCAATTAAATGACTCAGGTGCAGAAACTATAGTGATAGCTGAAAATTTTGCTTCAAACCTTCAAAAAATAATAAATGAAACATCAATAAAGAATGTTGTTATAACTTCTTTAGGTGAATTTTTAGGGTTGAAAGGAATATTAATTAATTTTGTTTTGAGAAATATTAGAAAAATGGTACCAAAATATTCTTTACCACAATCTCAAAATTTTAAAGATGCAATTAAAATTGGATCAAATTATTCCTTTAAAAAGCAAAATATCCAAAAAGAAGACATAGCATTTTTACAGTATACTGGCGGGACAACGGGCGGTGTGAAAGCTGCAATTTTATCTCATAGAAATATTCTTGCTAACGCAATTCAAGTTAGAGAATGGCTTGGTAATAAATTAAAATTTGGTGAAGATTTAGCAATTTGTGCTTTGCCACTATATCATATTTTTGCTTTAACATGTAATTCAGTTGTATTTTTCTATTTTGGTGCAAATAATATCCTTATCACGAACCCAAGAGATATTCCCGGTTTTGTTAAGGAATTAAAAAAACATAAGTTTACTTTTATTAGCGGTGTTAACACGTTATTTAATAAACTTCTGGAAGAACCAAACTTCAAAGATTGTGATTTTTCTAAACTAAACATTACTATTGCTGGCGGAATGCCAGTTCAAAAAACAGTTGGAGACCGATGGCAAGAGACTACAGGTTGCTTAATGGTTGTTGGATATGGATTGTCAGAAACTGCACCAGCGGCTTCTATAGATCCTGTGGATGGTCAATCATTTAGTGATACCATTGGATTACCATTGCCTTCTACGGAAATGTCTATTCAAGATGAAAAAGGTAAAATTTTATCTTTTGATGAGGAGGGTGAAATATGCATAAGGGGTCCACAAGTAATGAGAGGATACTGGAACAACGAAGATGAAACAAAAAAAGCTCTGACTGAAGATGGTTGGTTTAAAACTGGTGATATTGGAATTATGAGGAAAGATGGCTTTTTCAGAATTGTTGATAGGAAAAAAGATATGATCATAGTGTCAGGTTTCAATGTATATCCAAGTGATATAGAGGAAGTTGCAATGAAGCATGAAAAGGTTCTTGAAGCAGGTTGTATTGGCGTTGTTGGGGATGAGGGCCAAGAAGTTGTTAAACTATTTGTGTCACTAAATGATGGTGCAACTTTAACTAGGGATGAGCTAATTCAGTATTGTAGACAAAATTTGACTGCTTATAAAGTTCCGAAACTACTTGAATTTGTTGATGAAATACCTAAGTCAAATGTAGGTAAAATTTTAAGAAGAGAATTAAGGGAGAAAAACAATAATGCTTAATGCCGTCATTGCTGGATATTCAAGATCACCTTTTACAATCTCTTTTAAGGGAGATCTCAAGTCGATAAGGCCAGAGGATTTATTATCCCAAGTTATTAAGGATTTAATTTCTAATACGAATTTAAATAAAGATGATATTGAGGACGTAATAGTTGGTTGTGCTTTTCCAGAAGGGGAGCAGGGCTTTAATATTGGAAAAGTTGTTACATTTATGTGTGATCTTCCAAGAAGTGTTGCAGGTATGACTGTCAATAGATGGTGTGGTTCATCTATGCAATCTATACATAATGCTGCTGGTTCAATTGCTATGGGTTCTGGAAAAGTTTTTATATGTGCTGGAGTTGAAAGTATGACAAGAGTGCCTATGCTAGGTTTTAATCCTATGCCTCATCCTGATTTGCTTAAAGAAAATCCAAACGTATATCTGTCGATGGGAATAACAGCCGAAAACGTAGCAAAAAAATATAATATCGATAGAGTCGAGCAACAAGATTTTGCTATCTCAAGTCATGAAAAAGCTTATAACGCTGACAAAAAAGGTAAATTTGACGATGAAATAACCAAAATATATAATCAAAGTCATGAGGTCTTGAAAGATGGCGCAATTAGAGCTGGAACCAACCAAGAAGTTTTAGATGGTTTAAAATTAGCTTTTGATGAAAATGGAACTGTCACAGCTGGAACTTCATCTCCATTAACAGATGGTGCTGCTGCAACACTTATATGTGAAGAAGAATACGCAAAGAGTAATAATCTAGACATTCTAGCTAGAATAAAATCATCCGCAGTTAATGGATGTGAACCAGAAGTTATGGGGTTAGGTCCAATAGGAGCTTCAAAAAAAGCATTAAATAGAGCAGGTATTAATTCCTCTGATTTAGATATTATAGAGCTTAATGAAGCTTTTGCTTCACAAAGCTTAGCGTGTGTTAAAGACTTAGAGTTAGATCCAAAAAACGTTAATTTGGATGGTGGTGCTATTGCTTTGGGCCATCCCTTAGGTGCAACGGGTGCAAGAATTACGGGAAAAGCGGCACAATTGCTTAGACGTGAAGGAAAAAAATATGCCTTAGCTACGCAATGTATTGGTTTAGGGCAAGGTATAGCAACAGTACTTGAAGCGGTTGAGTAATTCATGATTGAAAATGTTACTGTAATTGGCTCAGGATTGATGGGGGCTGGGATTGCAGCTCATCTCTCAAACGCTGGAATAAAAGTTTTGCTTTTAGACGTTCTTGATAAAAACTCAAAGAATAGAAACAATTTAGCTGATCAAGCTTTAAAAAGACTATCTAAAATTAAACCATCTCCATTAACATTATCTAAAAACACAAAGTTAATAAAAACTGGAAATATAGATGATCATTTAAAACTTATAAATGAAAGTGATTGGGTTATTGAGGTCATAATAGAAGACTTAGATATAAAGAAAAATTTATATGAGAAAATTGAACGTATAATGAACGATAATTTAATTGTCTCATCAAACACTTCAACAATTCCAATAAAAAAGCTTATTGAAGGCAGAAATAAAAAATTTAAATCAAATTTTTTTGTAACTCATTTTTTTAATCCTCCTAGATATCTAAAATTACTTGAGGTTGTATCCTCAAATGATAGCAATACTAAATTCAAGGATATACTTAGTAATTTTTGTGATATTGAATTAGGAAAAACAGTTATAGAATGCAAAGATACGCCTGGATTTATTGGAAATAGAATAGGTGTTTTTTGGATGATGTCAGCATCTTTAAAAGCTATAGAGATGGGTCTTACTGTAGAAGAAGCTGATGCTATTATTTCCTCAGTGTTTGGAGCACCTAAAACAGGTGTTTTTGGTTTGCTAGACGTTGTTGGTTTGGATTTAATGCCGCATGTATTATCTTCTATGATTGATAACTTAGATGCTAGTGATGAGTATCATTCATACAAAAACATCCCTGAAATATTCAACTACATGCTTGAAAATAAATTAATTGGAAGAAAAGGTGTTGGTGGTTTTTATAAATTAGAAGTAGTTGATGGAAGAAAAATTAAAAAATCGATAGATTTGTCTACCAAAGAGTTTTCAGAAAGTAAAAAACCAGCAATAGAGAGTTTAAAGCTAGTTAAGAAAAATTTGAATATGTTTTTAGAGTTAAATGAAAACTATTCTCAATATGCTTGGGCCGTGTTATCCGAAGTTATTTTATATACTTTAAATCATGCTTCAGAAATTTCTAATGATATAATTTCAATCGATAGTGCAATGAAAAATGGTTTTGGACTTATGTTTGGACCATTTGAATTAATGGATAAACTAGGTAAAACATGGATTAAAGATAAACTTTCCATAGAAGGCTATTCAATACCCTCTATTTTAGAGCAACTCCCAGAAGAAAAGTTTTATAAAGTAGATGAAGGAAAATTTAAATTTTTTAATTTTAGTAAAGTTGCTTTTGATCAACTAGAAAGAGCTAAAGGTGTTCTTATCCTATCTGATATTAAAAAATCAAATAAACCAATTGATAAAATTTCTACAGCTAGTCTTTGGGATATTGGAGATGGAGTAACCGTGTTTGAAATTCATAGTCGAGGAAACTCTATAGATATGAGTACGATGCAATTTCTGAATAAATCAATAGATATTATTAATTCATCATACAAAGCTATGATCATATACAATGAAGGAGCAATTTTTTCAGCAGGAGCAAATGTTGGCGAAGCATTATTTCTTGGAAATATTGGCTTAGAAACTGAATTAGTTGATAAGATTGTTGAAAATGGACAAAGGGTTTACCAAAAACTAAAATATTCAAAATTTCCTGTAATTTCAGCTCCCTCTGGGATGGCTCTTGGTGGTGGATGTGAGTTACTATTGCATTCTAATTTCATTCAAGCCCATGTAGAAACATATATAGGGCTGACTGAGGCTGCATTGGGCATTTGCCCAGCATGGGGAGGATGTAAAGAATTGCTGCATAGATTTAGTAATTCAAAAACAATGCCTAAAGGTCCAATGCCTTCAATAATGAAAACATTTCAAACAATTGGTTTAGCAAAAACCTCAACTTCTGGACCAGAAGCTCGAGAAATTGGATTTTTGAGCGAGAATGACGGAATTACAATGAATAGGGATAGATTATTATATGATGCTAAAATAGTAGCAATAAAAATGATTAAAGATTTTGTTCCGCCAGAAAAGCCAGTTTATAGACTTCCAGGAAGAACAGCTTACTCAGCGATAGAAATAGGTCTTAATGGAATGGAAGATGCTGGTCAAATTTCACTGCATGATAAATTTATTGGAAAACAAATTGCGAATATTTTATCTGGTGGAGACACCGATATTTTGAATGAAGTTGATGAAGATCATATTCTCAAGCTTGAATCAAATGCTATACAAACTTTATTTAAAGAACCAAAGTCTCAAGAAAGAATTGAAACATTGTTAGAAACTGGAAAAATAATAAGGAATTAGAATCAGGAGTTAGAAAATGCAATCTTATAGTGCGCCCTTAAATGACATGAAATTTATTTTAAAAGATTTTTTAAGTTCGGAAAATTCTGACAAATTATTTAATGAAAAGGATTTTGAATTAGACGATTTTAATTTCATTCTTGATGAAAGTGCAAAATTTTGTGAAGAAATTTTACTTCCTCTAAATCAATCAGGTGATAAGGAGGGTTGCTTTTTTGATAACGGTAAAGTTTCAACACCTAAAGGATTTAAAGAAGCTTATAAACAATTTGTAGAGAATGGGTGGCAAGGTGCCGCCCTTGACGAACAGTATGGTGGGCAGGGACTTCCTTATATTTTTAACGTTTTTTTTGATGAGATGATAACTTCTGCCAATATGGGTTTTGGAAATTACCCTGGTTTAACAGGCAATGCTTTTGAAGCCATTAAAAAAAGTGCTTCGGAGGAATTAAAAAATCTTTATTTGCCTAAAATGGCTACTGGAGAATGGACAGGTACAATGAATTTGACTGAGCCCCAGTGTGGAACAGATTTAGGTCTTAGTAAGGCTATGGCAGTACCACAAGAGGATGGATCCCATAAGCTAACAGGGACAAAAATTTTTATAACTGGTGGTGAACAAGATTTAAGTGAAAACATTATTCATTTAGTCTTAGCTCGCACCCCAGGTGCTCCAAAGGGTATTAAAGGTATAAGTTTATTCCTAGTTCCAAAAATTATTCCAAATAGTCATGGCACTTTAGGTGAAAAAAATAGTCTAAGTTGTGGTTCAATAGAAGACAAAATGGGAATTAAGTCTAGTTCGACATGTGTTATGCATTACAATGAAGCAAAAAGCTGGTTGGTTGGAGATTTAAATAAAGGCATGAAGGCTATGTTTATTATGATGAACGGAGCGAGGTTGATGGTTGGTGTTCAAGGTTTGGGCATGTCAGAAGTCTCATACCAGTCTGCCTTGTATTATGCAAAGGAACGCCTTCAAGGAAGATCACTTAAGGGAACTAAACACCCTGAAATGTCTGCAGACCCTATAATTGTTCACCCAGATGTAAGAAAAACATTACTTAAGATGAAATCATTAAATGAGGGGGTGAGAGGTCTTATAGCCTTCACTGCTCTTCAGGTAGATGTTGCTAAAACTGAAAAAGATAAATACAAGAGACAAAGGGCTGATGATTGGGTTGCTCTAATGACGCCCATAATAAAAGCATACGCTACAGACATAGGATCAGAATCAGCAAACCTTGCAGTTCAAATTTATGGTGGGCACGGATTTATAAAAGATCATGGAGTAGAACAATTTGTAAGAGACGCAAGAATTACTCAATTGTATGAGGGCACTAATGGCATTCAAGCTCTAGATCTTGTCGGGAGAAAATTACCTATGCATAATGGAAGGCTATTAAAAAGCTTCTTTCATGTTGTTAAAGAGTATATTGAAGAAAACGCATTTAATTATAACCTTAAAGAAGTTATGCCTCATTTGATGAAATCTTTTGGAAGATTGCAACAGACTACTGCTTTTATCGCATCAAAAGGATTAACTGACCCCGAAGAGGGGGCAGGGCCTGCAACTGATTATTTAAAAATGTTTGCTTTAACTTCTCTTGCTTATGTCTGGGTAAAGTATATAGACATATCGCATAGAAAAATGAATGATGATCCTAAGGGTTTTTACAAAGCAAAAATTGCTACAGGTGATTTTTTTCTAAACAAGGTTTTACCTGAGACAGGTGCACTAATGTCAAGTATTATGTCAGGTGCATCTTCTTATACAAAATATGACAATGAATATTTTGAAAGTAGCTTTTCTTAGGTTATTTGAAATTTGACATTTTTGATAAAAAGCGTAATTGTTCATTTTGGATTTAACAATAGAAGATAATTTATGTTGCAAAACCTAATTTTTGATAAACGATTTAGATCAATCGCTTTTCAAGTCTTCTTGTTTTTTACTGTTCTTTTTCTATTTTATTGGTTTGCTCAAAATGCCTCTAATAATATAACTGCTAGGGGAGATAAATTTGGTTTTGACTTTTTAAATAATACATCAGGCTTTAGTATTTTACCTACCCTTGGTACGTGGTTATTTGATTATCAAGTTGGAAAATCAACATATTTGGACGTTTTTTTTATTGGTATTATCAATACTCTTGTCATTGCTTTTACAGGAATAATTGCAACTACTATTCTTGGATTTGTTATTGGAATTTTCAGGTTATCTAACAATATAGTATTAAAATTTTTCTCATCAGTTTATGTTGAGATGTTTCGAAATATTCCTTTACTTATACATTTATTTTTTTGGTATTTTGCTGTTTTACGAGCGGTGCCGGGAAAAAGAGAAAAAATTGATGTATTAGGTTCATATGCAGGCATAAATGTTACAGGCTTATATATCCCAAAACCTCTATTTTTGGATGGTTCGTCTATATTTTTGCTTTCAATTATTATTTCTGTAATTTTAGCTTTTGTTATGGGGTCATATGCTTCAAGACTGAGAAAGGATACTGGCCAACAATTACCTATTTTTCAAATTAATTTAGGCATAATTTTTATCATACCTATAATAACCTTTGCCTTTTTAGCATTAAAATCAGGTTATCCGGTTGAACTTCAAGTCCCTGAATTTAAGACTGACGGACCCAAATTAAAGCAAGGTTTTTCTAAAAATGCTGGAATGAGCATTCATCCAGAAATGATTGCGTTATGGCTGGCATTAGTTCTATATACCGCTGCATTTATAGCTGAAATTGTAAGGGCTGGAATAACAGCAATTCATAAAGGTCAAACAGAGGCATCTTTAGCAACTGGAATGACAAAAGCTAATACACTAAGGCTAATAATAATTCCTCAAGCTTTAAGAGTAATAGTTCCTCCATTAACTTCACAATACTTGAATCTTACAAAAAATTCTTCTTTGGCAGTTGCAATTGCTTACCCTGAATTAGTTTCTGTATTCGCCGGAACAGCTTTAAATCAAGTTGGAAGAGAAATTGAAATGATATTTATGATGGCACTAGTTTATTTGACTTTCAGCCTTATAACGTCTTTGTTTATGAATTGGTTTAACTATAGAATTAAATTAGTGGAAAGATAATGGAATCAAGATATTCATTTGTAAGAAAAGATATTGTTAATGAGCAACCTCCACCACTTACTCAAGCTGGTTTAACTGGATGGCTTTGGAGGAATTTATTTTCTTCTATGACAAACTTTACCTCATTAACTGCTTCATTCCAGTCGATTTTGATGGTTTTTTTAACCTTTTGGTTGGTATATTTCTGTGGAGGTCTTTTATATTCCGTCATTGATTTTGCAATTCTCTCTGCTGTTTGGTCTGATCCTGATGGAGTTAAAAGACAAGTATGTGCGACAGTAAAGCAAGGAGGTGAGTTGCCAGCTGACTGGTATGGAGCATGTTGGCCATTTATTTTTGCCAAAAAGAAATTCCTTATATATGGCAGAATTCCGACAGAAGAATTGTGGAGAGCAAACTTGGTGTACGCAGGCTTAGTATTAGGAATGGGCTATATAATATGGGAAAAAGGCCAAGGAAGGAAATGGGTTGGATTAATTATGTTAACTATTTTCCCGGTCGCATCTCTAATCTTACTTACTGGAGCTAATTTTGAAATCAACAATCAATTATTTATTTGGACCGGAGTGCTATTTGCAATAGTATTTATTTTAGGTTTCTTATCAAGTAGAAATTATTTAGGGGAAATTTTTGAACAATTTTCTATTTTGTTTAATTTTATTTCTTTAATTTTACTTTCTTTTTTTATACTTTTATTACTTTTTTCTATTGATTATGGCTTAGCCCCTATTGATACACTTGATTGGGGCGGTCTTCTTTTAACGCTTCTAATAGCAATAACTGGGATTGTAGCCTCTCTTCCATTTGGGATTTTATTAGCTCTAGGAAGAAGGTCTGATATGCCTATAGCGAGAGTGCTATGTACAATGTTTATAGAATTTTGGCGAGGTATACCTCTTATTACTGTTTTGTTTGCAGCTTCAGTATTAATACCTTTATTCTTGCCAGCAGGTGCTGATGTAGACAAACTTTTAAGAGCAGTTATTGGAATAATTCTATTCTCTTCTGCCTATATGGCTGAAGTTATAAGAGGGGGGTTGCAGGCCATACCAAGAGGACAGTATGAAAGCGCTTCTGCAGTTGGCCTTTCTTACTCTCAATCAATGAGATTTATAATTCTTCCTCAGGCTTTAACTCATGTTTTACCAGGTATAGTGAATACGTTTATTGGTTTATTTAAAGATACAACACTAGTATCAATTATAGGTATTTTTGAAGTGATGGGTATTTTTCGTTCAGCTTCACAAGATGCTAATTGGGGTTCTCACGTTCAACATGCTACAAGTTACTTAGTTGCAGCTATTGTTTTCTTTGTTTTTTGCTTTGGGATGTCGAGATACTCAATGTACATTGAAGATAAATTAAGTAGAGAAAATAAATAATTTTTAGGAGCTTTTTATGAATGCATCACAAGCCGAGAAGGCAAATAATATTTCAAAGATGAAAGTTTCTGATGAAATAGTTATTGAGATTTCAAATATGAATAAATGGTTTGGACATTTTCATGTTTTGAGAGACATTGACTTGGTTGTAAATAAAGGTGAGAGAATTGTTATTTGCGGTCCATCTGGATCAGGAAAATCAACCTTAATACGATGTATTAATCGTTTAGAGGAACACCAAAAAGGCATAATTAAAGTAGATGATGTTGAGTTAAATGATGATGTTAAGAAAATTGATAAAATAAGAAGTGAAGTAGGGATGGTGTTTCAGTCATTCAATTTATTTCCTCACTTATCAGCTCTCGAAAATTGTACATTAGCCCCTATATGGGTAAGAAAAATGCCAAAAAAAGATGCAGAAGAACTTGCAATGAAATACTTGGAAATAGTAAAAATTCCTGAGCAAGCTCTTAAGTATCCAGGTCAATTATCTGGAGGTCAACAGCAAAGGGTGGCAATTGCTCGAGCTCTTTGTATGGAACCAAAAATTATGCTATTTGATGAGCCCACATCAGCCTTAGATCCTGAAATGATTAAAGAAGTTTTAGACACAATGATTGAACTTGCTGAGGATGGTATGACAATGATTGTTGTAACACATGAAATGGGATTTGCTAGTAAAGTAGCTAATAGGGTGATTTTTATGGATGAAGGACAAATTATTGAGCAGAACTCACCAAAAGAATTTTTTAATAATCCAAAATCTGACAGAACTAAATTGTTTTTAAGTCAAATTATTGATCATTAAATTTCCACTGGTGTTTCCTCTCTAGACCCCCATTCACTCCAGCTTCCATCATATACTTTTACATTTGTAAATCCTAATGAATTAGCTGCTATTGCAAGACCACAAGCTGTAACACCTGATCCACATGTCATTACTAATTCAGAATTTTTATTAGTTAATCCTAAAGTTGTAAAAATTTCTCTTATTTCATCAATTGATTTTAGACAATTAGAGTTTTTATCAATAATAGATGAGATTGGTATATTCAATGATGAAGGAATGTGACCACTTTTTATTCCTGGTCTTGGTTCTTTAACTTTTGCAAGGAAGCGATCTTCTCCTCTTGCATCAATTACAATCTTATTTTTATCATTTTTAAGATCACTCAAAATATTTTCTAAAGTATCATATGAACTTAAGTTTCTCTTATTCGCTATGTAAGAAGCTTCTTTGGTCTGACTTTTTTCATTGGAAAAAGGGCCATCACAGTCTAACCATGCTTTTAATCCACCATCAATAATTTTTATATTTTTATGGCCAAAAGTTTTAAACATCCACCATGCTCTAGCAGATGAAAAAAAAATACTATTATCGTAAACAACAACAGTATCATCATTGTTAACACCTAAAGAGCCAACCATTTTTGAAAAAAAAACTTCATCAGGTAGCATATGCGGTAGATTGGATTTTTTATCTGAAATTTGATCAATATCAAAAAAACGTGCATTAGGTATATGCTGATTATTATATTCCTCTAAAGCATTTCTGCCTGAGTTAGGCAAATGAAATGTAGCATCTAGAAATACAACATTTGGTTTTTGGAAAAAATTTTCTAAAGCAAATTTTGCTGAAATTAATTCTTGCATTTAAACTCCTTAAATAAATTACTGACATTTTCATATTTTTTAATTAAACTCACCCTAATAAATATTAAACAAAGTAATTTATGTAAAATGTTTCGTCTATTTTTTTCATTATTTATCTGTATTATATTTTCAAATCTTTCCTATGCTGAGAAATTAATTGAAATTGGTCCCAGTTTAAAACTTAGTTATAAAACTGGAAATATAGACATAAATACATACAACGGTTTTGCTTCTGATATTTCATTTTATGATAAATTTAATAATGACGAGTTAATTGGAACTGCTAAAACACTTAAGATTGAAAGCCAAAAAAATAAAGAAGGCCAAGTCATTATAAGTTTGTTTTCATTAAATGAAATTATGGCGTTTGATGATGAGTTTGGGTTTGAGATTACAATTGATAAAATATCTATTACAGATTTTAACTCCATAATTTTTAATGATGAATTTGCTGAGGATGCATCAAACTACGATTTGTTAGAACACAAAAACTTTAGTTTTAATATAGAGGGAGTAAATTTTAAAAATGACGAATTCGATTTAGGTATTAAAAAAATAAGTCTTCCAAAAATTAAATATGGTAAACTTTCATCAGGTGAAGATTTTGCCCAAGAGACTTCCTTTAAAATTAAAGAAATAAGCTTCACTGCTAATCCAAGTAATATTGATTTACTACCTTTAAATGTCATTTTAGCTTCTATTGGTCAGCAATCTTTAACTGTAGATTTAAATACTCATAGCGAAGTCTTTGATAAAGGATTAATGTTAAAAATTATTTCGAAATTAGGACTAAATATTATTGGTGGAGCAGCGTTAAATATAGAATTAGATTACTCAGTGCCAATGGATACATTTAAATATTTTTCAAATAATCAATCTCTAATTGATGAATTGCAAAATCAAAATTTTGAAAGTTTAGATGGTTTAAATAATGAAATTTTGATGGAGTTAGGTAAGATTCAATTAAATAAAGTTATCTTGCAGATTGAAGATTTAGGTGTAAGAAAACCTCTTATTATAATGGCTGCATCCAATATGGGAATGTCAGAAGAAGATGTAATTTATATGTCAAATGAAATGATTCAATCAGTTCTTTCCCCTTTTATTCCAGTTAGTGCAGAAAAATTTGCTAATAGTATATCGAAATTTATAGAACAAGGTGGAAAACTTACATTTAGCATTAACCCTCAAAATCCTTTGCCTATAATTTCTACAATGGGTTTATTTGTAATGCCAGATTTAGCTATTGAGTCATTAGGTATAAAATTACTAGCCGAATAAACTTAATCTATTAATCTATATCTCTTTGGTAGTTACAAGCATCCTCCTGCATTTCTAAGTGAAGTTTATCACCATCATATTTGTTATCGTTTGCAAGTTGTTCATCAAATTCTATACCCAGGCCAGGAGTCTGAGGAGATAAAATAAAGCCATTTTCCCATTTTATAGAATTTTTTATCAATTTTAAGTGAAAATCTCCACCAGTGAGAATTGTTTCAACCATTAAAAGGTTTGGTATACTTGTAGCCAGTTGTATATTAGCCGCCCATTCAATTGGACCTGCATACAGATGAGGTGCTATTTGAGCATTAAATACTTCTGCAATTGCACTTATTTTTTTTGTCTCAAGAATACCGCCTGATCTACCTAAA
>Ga0115011_10002161_pt1 | contig 13775 bp, 23 predicted proteins | sample TroAtlMetagenome_2_FD_88705 | JGI IMG/M metagenome (GOLD analysis project Ga0115011, IMG submission 88705) | Marine eukaryotic phytoplankton communities from Atlantic Ocean - Tropical Atlantic ANT8 Metagenome | ecosystem: Environmental > Aquatic > Marine > Oceanic | place: Tropical Atlantic...
CCAGTTTGCTCTAGGTAGTGGAAACAATAACGGTTATTTCTCTGCTGGGAATATAGTGGCCAGCCATAACCTGTTTGCCTTCGGCGCCTCAGCCCCATACATGTACATGTCGGGTGTCAGCGACAGCGGTTTCGGGTTAAACGGACAGTCGCTTTCATGGGGAAGTAGTTCATCAAACTTGGACTATTACGGTGCGATAAAAGGTGGTCTTTACAGCAGTTTGGGGAGCAACTGGCGGGGCGTTTGGATGGGGTCTGGCGACAACTTCTACCGTGCCTGCGTTTCGGCTGACGATAACATCCCAATTTTGGTAAATGCTGGTGGTTCCGGCCAGTCGATAATGCTGAACGCTGATGACAACATCTATTTATGGCCTGGCTCTTCGGGCGTAGTTAGTCTCAGCCGTCCTATATACATGACGTCTTCAACACCCTCTAACACTTCTAACCATCTCTACAACGATGGCGGGACTCTAAAATGGGATGGCACTGCCATTGGTGGGAGTGGTGGTAATAGTTGGCATTTCAAAGTCCAAGGTGATTCCGGTGAAGAGATCGCTGAAGCATCTAACGATTTTATTGATTTGCAGTACCCGACTGCTAGCGCTCAAAAGGGAATAGAGATATCTAGATCTGGCAATGTGGCGACGATAGGTCACCATGTTAAAAATTACACAGGCTCAAACCTGAATGGTAATTCTGGCACCCCTTACATGATTTGGGGTATCGAGTCTGGGTACTCTTGGAAGACCACAGTTAGTGCGATGATTACCTACCTGACTGGGTTGGGGAACTCCGGTCTTATGACTCAAAGTGGCGTTCTGAACACTGCAAGTCTCGCGAACTACACGCTGACTGGGAATGTTCCGACTGTCGCTCACCAAGGCAGTTATGCCAGCAGTTCTAATAACTCTGACCCGTATTTTATTCAGGATATTTTTCTTGACAGCCAAGGGCACGTAACTGGCATAGCGGCAGCAGAAGTTCCAAGTGGTGGTAGTTCAGGGGTTACCCAAGTTACTGCTTCTAGTTCTTATGGTTTGGCGGCAAGTCCGAACACTGGTTCTGTTGCTATCAGTATCGCTTGGGGATCACTAACGTGGAGTGCCATATCTTCTAGCAACTGGCTGTTGTATGACTACGGGTGGGGGGTTACACGCAGGACTAGCCCATCAGAAGTCGCTAGCGCCGGTCTTTCCACTGGTTTAAATTTGGGAACCACTACCTCGTTCCCTTACTACCTTACTTTTACTTCTAACTCGATAAGGTACTACACCTCTCGTCTGGCCACGAAAGACCATATTACGACTGTTGGCAAGGATGATGCTCTGGCACGTGTCAAAGCGTTGCGCCCTGTGAATTTTTTCTTTAATGATTCAATCGAGCCCGACAATGAAATGGCTAGATTCCATGCTCAACGAGGGTTTGTTGCAGAAGAAGTAGCGGCTGTTGACAAATCACTTGCTTCTTACGATTGGATTGATAGTGATGGTGAACCAATCAATGATCCAGGGAAAGCCGGTAAAACACTCGATGATGCTGTCCCTGTTATGTATCAAATGCACGCAATATTGGCTGACGTAGTAGCAGCCTTACAACAAATGGAAAGCAGAATTGCTGCTTTGGAAGGATAGGAGATAGGATTTAACTATGGCCGTAGATATGACAATCAGCATCCCTGATGCTCAACTAACAAACTTTGAAAAACATGTTAACCCCGCTGGTGGGAATGATTCCGATGCGGATAAAGAAGCGGCTGTGAAAACATGGATTCAAAATTGGGTTAATGAACAACTCTGGATCATGGCTAGAAACAACGCCGTGGCTGCTGTTGATGATCCCACCGTGTAGTATGTACACATGGAAGAAGAAACTCAAATAGATATTCAGGTTGTAATCAATAAACTTACAGCCACAATCGCTGGACTAACTGCTGACCTTGCTGTGAAAGACGCTCTTATAGAGGCACTTCGTAGTGGCGCTGGCACGGAAGTAGAAGCACAACCTTTGGCCGCCGTTCCTGACGAGGATGACGACACCGCCTAAACTGGGATCATGGGGTCTTATAAATTTCGATTAGCGTGTGCGGTTCCGTTGTATGACAACGCCGTTGCCCTAGTCGAAGGCATAAGACTGTTTGATGAGGATGCTTTTGCTCATATAAAAGAATCCCAAGATGATGACTTTTGGGAGGTTATTGCCCTTTTTAATCTTGCGAGTGGAGGGACTCTTCAGTTTGCGATTATTAACTTACTTTTTTCTAATTCTGTAGAGGAACTTGGTGGGCGTCAACTATGAGTGTTGCATAAACTCCTTTTAGGGTGTATAGTCGTTCTTGACAGTAACAACTAGCCAGGAGCGAAAGACATGGCACAGATAGCGGAAGATTATGTATCTCCATCCGTCAGGTGGGGAATGCTTAAACAAGATCATCCAGATGCGGTATTTGAATTCACACATGTAAAAGGTGTGGAAATAGGTATCCCTGAAAAATTTGGTGGAGAGGAAGAGTACTGCGTATGCCAGATTCTTCTTTCCCCTACTGACGAACTCCCGATTATTGGTTATAAGCCAGTATCGGATGCCAAAAATGGTAAAAACGATCACGCCAGTGACGCATGGAATATTTTGTGCACTAAGGCATTGGGTCGTGCAGTGAAGCGAGCCGGTTACGACGACACAGCAAGTGCATTGAAAGTGTTGGTCACATACCAGCAACGCAAAGCAGAGCATGGCGCCATATCAGGAAACGTGATGGCCGATGGTGATTACCTTCACCGTGTGGTTGAAACCTCAAATGAGGTTGTCACAGAGACGTTACCCACTGAAGACGAAGTGGATAATCGTAAACTGGTTGAAATGGTAACCGAACAACTCGGTGGTGAATTGGTCGAAGACGACTGGGACTCAGATTCACACATGCAGGAATCACACGAGAATCTGAAAAAGATGATTTCTCGTTTACCTGAAGATTTAGTTGAGAAGGCTCGTGAGTATCGCAAAAAAATTGCTGGTGCGGAATGGCCAATAACTTCGGTGAGTAAGTTCAACACCTTGCAATTGTTCGTTGAAGATCTTGTCGCACAAAATGAAAGCGACGATCCCGAAGAAGAGTTTTAATGACAGTCTTGGCATCTCCTTTAGAGGTGGCAGTGGCAGGGGTTACCTTTAGGAGCGATTACCCAAATAGTGTTTTCGCTGTTTCAGGTTTACTTGCCACAGGGCGTCAGGTTCCGGCTTGTCTTGTGTCTGAACCTGAAAACCCTGCCGATGTAAATGCAATAAAGGTTTTAATCGGCGGTGAGCACATAGGGTACATTCCTGCGTTCTTAGCAAAGCAATTAACACGAGATATGGAAAAGGGGAATGAATGGCGAGCATTCGTTGATCGTTTGATTGTTTCCCCACAAAACCCAGACCAACCTGGTCTACGACTGAAAGTATTTAGGTATGACACTGAAAGACAACTTATTTGAAATAGAAGAACTCCAAAAACAACTTTTGGATCTTCAACGTAAAACTCTTAAGGAAGCGCAAGAGTTGGCAGAAGGTGGAGACGATGATGTGAAAAATCGTCTTGTCGATCTGCTTGAAACATCCAAGTGGCAAAAATCAGATTTGCGTGATTTAGAAAATCAGGCGAATGAGGCTTTAGTGACCATCATGGATCAATCAGGAACTCGGAAGTTTGAGTCAGGCATGTTGACCATTGAACGGAAGGTTTCTAATTACAGAAGTAATTGGCAGAATGATGTCTTGCTTCGCTCCGTTGTTAACACTTGCCTGGATGAGATCCAACAAAGGTCTTATGTGGATCAAGACACAGGCGAGCAAATATACGAACGTGACATTATTGCACCGTGGATGGAAGCAGTAGTGGAACGGCTTCTCAAATGTGCGGCGTTTAGAGACTGGAGAGTAACCGCTCTTCGGGCTCATATTCCTGGTCTAGATCCTGATAATTTCTGCGACACTAAACGATCAATTAAGGCTGTCATTTCTCGAGGTAAGGGCTGATGGCAATTGAGTGCATGGTGTGGGTATTGGACTTACAGGGTGAAATAACAACAAACGAGAAATTTGTTTTGCTTGGTATTGCTAACCACTCGAGCCCTGATGGAACTGGCTCATGGCCGTCCATAGAAACCTTAGGTAAATACACTCGCTTGTCTCGTTCAACTGTCCAAAGATGTGTGAAATCTTTGGTCGAAAAGAACTATTTGGTCAAAGAAGAAGGTGGGGGTAGGAGATCAAACACCTACACACTTCAATTAACACGAGACGAAGAATTAGCAGAAGTTGTTGAGTTAGAGGTGGTAGTTGAGGGGTCTCAGACTGACACCCCTGAGGGGTCAGAGGGACACCCCAGCAATGTCATTGCGATACCTCAGCAGCCTCAAGCCTTGACACATGAACCGTCATATAACCGTAATAGAAACGAAATAGAACCTCGTGATGAAAAAAGAAAACAAGATCTCGTTTGGGATGCAATTATGGAGGCATGTGGAGTAAACACTTCAAACCTAAATTCCAATGAGAGGGGACGTTATAACAAGGCGGTCAAACTCTTAAAAGAATCAAGCGCTTCCCCTGATGAGATATTCACAAGGGTCAAAATTTATAGACGTAAATTTCCCAAAGCGGCAGTCACTCCAGTAGCGATAGCAAATCATTGGTCTGAGTTAGATCCATCTACTGTGATTGTCGAGGATGTAGTTCAAGCCCCAAAGGGTTTCGATGCAATCAGGCAAGCAAGGGAGGAGCGAAATGGGTTTTAATTATGACTTATGGGAAGACACATTTACTAAAGGTCAGTTGCAGAAGATACGAGGGAAGGACTTAAAGCCTGTTAAGCGTAAAGGCAAAGTCGGCTTCCTGAGGGGGAAAAGGTATGGAGATTCCTGAAATCGGTTATGACATTAAAGTGGGTGCGTCACGAAGAGATATTCGTGTGCTTATCAGCAATGAGCAAATAGCAAAAATTGTTGGTTACCCAGTAGAAGCAGTCAACATAAATCACGTTGACTATCATTCTCCGAAACCAAACGGAGAGAAGTCAGTCCGTATCACTATGACAGTTTTGGAAAATGACTGAAGATCAAGCAGATTGGATACTTGCGAAGATGAGTGTCGCTTGGCCCGGCAAACCCTTAACGGTTCCAGAGGTTAAGTATTGGATTGAGAAATTATTACCTTATGATTTTGAGCCGACAACTGATGCCTTAGTGAAGATCGAAGATGCCAAAAAGTTTTGGCCATCCTGGGCAGAGTTTAAAGAATTCGCTGATATGGAAAGACGGAACTCAAGAATGGGGCTACCTAAAGCGCCCGAGCCGACCCCATGTTCACCCGAACAGAATGCAAAACACTTGGCAGAAATAAGAGCCGCATTAAAGAAGGATCGGGGTATAGAATGACTGTATGGCAGGAAAATCTTGGAGCCTCAGCATTGAAGGGAAACTGTTCACTCTTAATACCGAGAGAGGATGGCATCACCACAAAAGGGCAAAATTTGTTAAAGCGTGGAGACAGTCCGCTTATGAAGAAGCACTTAAAGCGAAGGTGCCCAAAATGAGAGCGCTAGAGGTTATCTTTGTCCCGTGTCGTAAGGATCGCCGACACATGGCAGACACAGGTGGCCATTTTCCAGTAGCAAAAGCCTGCATTGATGGATTAGTGGATGCAGGGGTAATACCAGATGACGGTCCAGAGTACGTGACGTCATTAACTTTCAGAGCACCTTTGGTAGACGGAGGAAACGATCGGGCTCTTTTGGTTATCAACGAAACGGGGAAGATATGAGTGAAGTGGAAAATAAATTTGAAGAAGCAATGAACCTGGAAGACCCTCTAGAAAGAGCGAGAATTCTTAATGAGGAAGTACTCCCAGCGGTTGGTGAATTAAGACAACAGATAATTAAACAGCGTGCTCTTTCTGTAAAGGAAGCGTGTGACTTTGGTGGAGGAAGCATAGAAGGTTTGACTTATTCGAAAGTAGCCTCAGAGTTGGGAGTGTCTAAGCCATTGATCCAGCAGATGGTTGCTCTGGCGAGAGAGATCACAGCAATGAGCATGGCTCAAGGGGGGCCTAGATGACGGGTGATGTCTTCAGGGCAGTCGGATACGTGGCTCTTATGGGGATTTTTGTTGCCTGCATGTTTATCTACAACAGAATGCTAAATAAAAAAGATAAATAGTTGCGTTTGGTCTACTTTGACTGTACACTTGAAGCATGAAAGAAATACAGAAGGAGAACCAAATGAATACAGTAACAATAGTTGGCTCAATGCCAACACCAATCACGCTCACAGAAGAGCAGGCTCAAGTGCTATACGACTTGTGGGACAACATCAGGTTCTTGCCAGAAAATCACATCTGCCGAGATGCTTTAGATGTTCTTTCATTAGTAGCCTGCCCTTGGGAAAGCGAAACAGAAGAATAATGCCAACTCAAATAACACATAAACAAATATGTTATGACGAGCAGGGAAAACTCGAATGCGTTTGCTCGGCTCGAGAGATCTTGGATGATTTCTTGAACAACATAATGGATATACCAACGAACTTGAAAGAACTAGAAAAAAATGGACACAGCGACACAGACACCCTTAAAGACTAAGAAAGCACTACACGAGGCAGTCTCAGCGATTGCCTCTAAGTGTGACGGAGCAAACTCCCAAGATGGGGTGGGCTTTAATGGTTCGGATACAAAGTTTGGCTTGAGAGCCTCCCTAATCACTCCTGATATGTGGACTGATGACATTTCATGGGAGGTTTACACCATGCTCCAAACCTATAAAGGACAGTTAGAAAGATACGGCCATCCATTTGAGGCACTCCCTCTTCCACAGAAAGGGGACTTCAACGGCCGAGACCAAGCACGCAGTCTTGCAAAGGCACTTGAATATATTGTTAGTCGGAATATTGATTTCAATGGCGAACAGTTTGTTATCACATTCAGGTATGACTCCAGCGTTGTAAACGCAGTTCGGCAAATAGAGGGCGCTAAGTGGAACCCACAACGGAAAGAATGGAAGGCTCCAGCGTCTTCTGCACCAGGAGTTGTCTCGTTCGCTGAACAGTTCGAATTTAGTTTCTCAAAACCGGCAGAAGATCAAGTCAAGGGAGTGAAGCCCAAGAAGGTCCAAAAGCAAAAAGCAAAGAGGCGCCTCTACATGGAAGGGTCGAGTCTTATCTTTGAATGCGGCACCAATGAACATCTAATTTTTGCTATCAAGCAAATACGAGGCAGAACCTGGGACTCTAAAAGAAAACTATGGATAGCACCAAGTACATCAATGGAACAAGCACTTGATGTTGCTCACGTATGGGATTTCGAAATGGACCCATCCCTCGTCACGAAAGCAGACGAGATAGTCCATAAGCAACATGTTCGGGCGGCGGCATCTGAGGCAAAGAATGCCGATTTAGTGGTTGAGGGTTTAAACACCAAACATCCCGTAACAGGGCAAGAACTTGAATTACGCCCTTTCCAAAAAGCAGGAGTGGCTTATGCAGTAGAGACAAAACGCTGTTTCATCGCAGATGAGATGGGACTCGGCAAGACTGTTCAAGCGCTTGCATCCGTGCAATTCGAAAAGGCTTACCCTTGTCTCGTGGTTTGTCCAGCATCGTTAAAGATGAACTGGGAGAGGGAAGTCAGAATGTGGTTACCCGGTAAGACTGTTCACATTGTAGATAACAAAGTGGGCGTCAAAAATGCTGACGTAATAGTTATCAACTATGACATCTTGAGTAAGCAGAAAGATGCTTTAGGTAAGGTCGGTTTCAATTCACTTATATTTGATGAAAGCCACTATGCCAAAAACAGTGGTGCCCAACGAACCAAAGCCTTAAAACATTTGGCAAAATCTATTCCGTCTACAGGTATGGTTTTAGCACTTACTGGGACACCAGTATTAAATCGCCCTGTCGAGTTAGTTTCACAACTAGAGATCCTTGACCGAATAGAAGACTTTGGGGGCTCATGGCATTTCCGACAACGCTATTGTGCGGCTTCCCATAATGGTCACGGATGGGATTTTAAGGGCGCCAGTAATGAAGAGGAGTTGAACACCCTTCTGCGTAGCACTTGTTATGTGAGAAGGAACAAGGCAGATGTGTTGAAGGAACTTCCAGCGAAGGGGAGGTACACGGTAGACATCGAACTCTCGCCAGCCTCAAGGAAGATTTACAGGAACACAGAGAATGAAGTTCTTATTGGATTACAGGCACAGACGTCAGCAAATCAATTAGGGCAACTTATGACATTAAAGCGCCTTGCTGGAGAAGCAAAGGTGGAAGCGGCTTGTGATTGGATAGACACCTTTCTAGACAGCACCGACCGTAAGTTGGTCGTGTTCGCCCATCACATTTCAGTAGTCGATGGCATCGCCAATAAATATGGTGGTGTCAGGGTGGCTGGGAAAGACACTCAACAGGCTCGACAAGATGCGGTAGATAAATTCCAAAGCGATCCTGAATGTAGAGTGATCGTACTCAACATGAAAGCCGGTGGAGTGGGGCTGACCCTAACGGCGGCATCAGACGTATTGTTTGTGGAGCAGGGTTGGAGCCCAGCAGATCACGACCAGGCAGAAGACCGTTGTCATCGCATTGGGCAAGATGAAACAGTTTCTGCATGGTATCTACTAGCAAATGAAACTATTGACCAAGATGTCTATAGACTGATTTCTGATAAACGCCTAATAGTTGACGCAGTGACAGATGGCGATGAAACAAGTAGCGACAGCATATTGAACGAATTAGTAAAAACACTCGTAGCAAGGACAAAGTAATGGCAGAAATAATTAAAGAATTTCATCACTGGAAAAGCAGTGCTCGATTAGAGAGTGAAGGCTATCCGTGGGATGAATGGCTAGATGGTCAAATATATAAATTAGGTCCAGAAGATCTACGCAAAATGACATTTGATGATTTAGCCCGATATATACATAAGAAAGCGAAACAGTTGGGACTGGAAGTCCAAACTAAACGCTGGGATTATGACAAAGATACAAAGACATATCAGTCCTTGTATGTACAGGCACTTAGACCAAAAGAGAGGAAAAATAATGCCTAGAACACGTAAACCTGCAAATGCAGGGTTAATAGAAACTGTTATAAGCAGTGACCGTGCGATGAAAGAAGCACACACGGCTTACAAACAGGCACAGGATAACCACCTACAGTCTTTGAGAGAAGCACGTGCTGGTGGGGAGACATTAGAAAACATTGCAGACGCTTTAGAATGCTCAAAGCAGTGGGTTCATAAGTTTACTACTCATGGCCACGACCATAATAGAATTGCACGTGGCTTGGTATGAGCAATATTGCCGTTGACCTGAAAGACACCGCAGTACCTATAAATGATATTCATTCTCATCCTCATAATCCGAGGAAGGGAGATATCTCAGGTATTGCGGACAGTCTCAGGGTTAATGGTCAATATTCTCCAGTAGTCGTCGATGCGAGAAATGGCAACATACTCGCTGGCAACCACACATGGAGAGCCGCCAAGTCCCTGGGTTGGGATGAAATAGCGGCAGTCCATGTAGATGTTAACGACGACCAGGCAAAACGTATTCTGTTGGCGGATAACCGCACATCGGATTTAGCGACTTACGACAGACCAAACTTAATTTCGTTAATTGAGTCATTAAAACCTGATCTAGACGGTTCAGGTTGGAACGATAGGGACCTTGACAGGCTGTATCTGCTTGAAGAAGGCGACGAAGACATATTTGGAGATGGCGGCAGTTCAGAAGATACTGGAGAGGTTAAACCAACAACAACAAAGATCCATGTTGGTAAAAATCTTTTATTGGTCAATGCAAACTATTTCGAAGAGTGGTTCGAAGGGTTAGGGGATGAGAAGGAAGCCATATTAAAAATAAGGGCTTTACTCGGATTAACGGATGACCCTGAACCTAAACCAACCAAAGGTGGCAAGAAATGGGGACATATTTCGGGGGAGACCCCCCAACACTCTGGACTTGAAGCCTATGTTTCGGTCCCTGTAGATACCTTAGAACCTCATCCCGAGAACGCCAGACAAGGTGATATTGGGGCGATTTCTGAGTCATTAAGAGTGAATGGTATATACAGACCATTGATAGTTCAAGCCTCGAGTAATTTGATACTTAAAGGCAACAACACTTGGCACGCCGTTAAAGCAATGGGGTGGGAAACCGTTCCTGTTGTATTCCTTGATGTGGATGATGAAGAGGCCAGGAGAGTTTTACTGGCAGACAATCGACTCGCCGATAAGGCTGGCTACTACAACACAATCCTTGCGGAAGTGTTGATTGATTTAGACAGTTTGGACGGCACAGGGTTTAACCCGACAGATTTAGATGACATCTTGAAAGATTTACCACAAGAGAGAGACCCAACTGCAATGGTGGGGGCTCCATCAGACGTAAGACGAGTAGCGACAATCAAAATAGGTAACGCCAGGATTTCCACATGCGGCAAACAATATGCCGACTGGGAGCAGGGTCTTATCAGTGATGGCTACATGACAAAAGAAGAAAGAGGTCTAAGGATAGGACAGATGTTGAAACTCAAGCCTTCCGAGTTTGAAGTTTGGGCGTCAGTCGCTGATCCAACGACGGGGAATAACGAATTTAAAAAATGAAAGCACTAATAGGTGCGGTCATTCTTGGAGGGGTCTTAGCGGCCGCTCCTGCTATGGCACACCACGACAAAATTTACACACCATGCGATACAGAAACAGGTCATGTCCATATCTCTTATGAAGAAGTTTCTGCCCGCATTTCGATAATGGAACAACAGGGGATTATCCCTCCAGGTATGATTTCACGATATGTGGAGGCTAGAGATGGAGGAAAAGGGAATGAGGACCCACGCTTCGTTTGGGCAAGACATTTAGAAGAAGGGCAAATACTTTCTTTAGGCAACTGGGCAAGCGGTGAGCATCCCGAATTAGAACAACTTATGTTTGATAGCGGGCTTGTGGCTGAATGGCAATTGGATGCCAACAAACAAGTGAGACGGTTTGATGATCCTTATTGGATGCAAGCAAACCCACTTTCACCATCGTTTACTGTTTGGCAGTCTCTATGTATGGCTAATCTCGGATACTCAATCCCGATGTTTGAAATCAATGAAGATGGTCATTGGACTTCCAATGTCCCCTCAACGACGACTACAGCCCCACCGACAACAACAACTACCACCCCACCGCCAACAACAACGGTGGAGCACCAACACACGTTCGATGAAGGAAAAATATCAAATGACCCTGTATTTTATAACCCAGTACCACAAACTTTTTCTGGATATGATCTCTTCGACGCCGAGTGGGAGGGATATCCCTTCGAGCCAACGGTTAGACTCTTAGAAGACAGATATCCTCCTGGGACACCTGGCAAATTTCATTTCCGGTTGTCTTACGCCGTAGAGTTTCTTCGACAAGGGGGGATGGTGAGAGGGCTAGACAACCTATGGCATTCGAATGAGTGATAGAAAAGCAAAGCCAGTAAATATCCAGTTGATGGATATAAAGAAATTAAAAGGCGCTAAGTATAACCCTCGGAAGCGTGATCCTCATAGGTACGAACTTGTCAAGACCTCACTAAAGAAACTTGGGTGGGTTCTACCCATGTATGTTACTAGCGATGGAGAGATCCTTTCTGGGCACCAAAGATTCGATGCTGCTAAAGAATTGGGTTCTAAAAAAGTTCCTGTAGTGATTTTGAACAATTTAGACTTCGAAAGAAGACGGGGCGTAAATATTGTTTTTAATCGGGCTACAAACGATATGCACAAAAATGACTCAGGGGAGAGTCTTTCCGAACGGCTACCCATGTCTGTTATTCAAGAGGCAGTAAAAGATTTACCAGATATTGACCCGAACTCTGAAGAATTTTTTCCGTGTATGGACTCAACGATGGAAGATACCCGAGAGGTGATGGGTAAAAACATAAATCATTTCCTCTATCACGCAATAAGGCAAGCCGAAAGTCTTTACCACTGGGCGAGCACATCAATACCAATTGTCACGACCAAGAAGAAAAAGATAGTGAATGGGTTGGGAAGACTGCAACACGCTTCTGAAGTGGGGATTCCAGAAGTCCAGGTGATAGTCATTGACGATAAAAAATCTGAATTAGCGGCAGTCTTGTTAAATCAGTTGTCGATGGATTTTGACTTGATGGATAAGTATGCGGATATTCTCAGATACAACTCTTTTAGAAGGGCATCAAACAGACAAGAGTTCCTGATGCCGACAATGTGTTGTGATTTGATCTCAGCGATGTCTAAGTCAGGGAAGACGCAAAGAGCAGCATCAACTTTTAATCCAGAAAGCCAGAAACATGTCACAGCATGGAAGAGGTGGTATGGAGAAACCGTTTTAGATTTTGGGGCAGGGCTTCTCGACAAGTCTTTAGTGATGAGAGACGTAATGAACGTCGATTGTGTGGCCTTCGAGCCGTATTACACGGGTGGTAAAGACTCAGGATTTGACATTGAGGCCGCAAGATACATCACGGATGTCTTTTTACAGAGGGTCGCGGAGGGAACGGAGTTCGATTCGATATTTTTAGCCTCTGTGCTCAATTCTGTGCCTTTTTCTACCGATAGACGACGCATAGTAACGATTGTGAGCGCTTTAGCGACCCCCAGGAGTACCATTTATGCAGGGGCTATCTCACGTTCATCAGATCGCTTCCTGGCGGCCACAGGAGCGAAAGACAATATTTCCAACCATGAAACCCAGTTTGATTCCTCTTTTGCGGCTGGATATGAAGAAGGAGTCATTGTTGCCGATTTAATGAAGCATCCGAAGGCCCAAAAGTATTTCACAGTTGACGAATGGAAAGAATTATGGAGTGAGGGGTTCTCTGATGTTGAATCTTATTTATATAAACCAAATCAATTGGTCCAAGTCATCGCACGGGACCCCCTGCCTGTTAACCCAAAAGAATTAAAAGAGGCAATAGAGTTCGAATTTGGGCTCCCATACCCCAATGACACTTTGGACAGGGTTGACCAGGCACTCGATGCCTTCTCAGCGAGACTCCAAATGGCCATCTAGGATAAGAGTATGCCTTACCGAATAACAGAAAGTCACCCGAAATGCTCGGGCTACGCCGTTGTTAAGAAAGATGGTGGTCGTTTAATGGGTTGTCACAAAACCAAGAAGAAAGCGCAAGCACAACTAACAGCACTTAACCTCAATGAAGGTGGCCCAGGGTATAAAGGCGAAGTGGTGTTCGGCCCAAGTGGGCGAATAATTCTTCAAGATCTCAATGTCGCCCTGTCAAGCAATTTTAAAGAGATGCAAAAGAACCGACCCATGTCTAACTTTGTTCAGAATGTCGAAGAGTACCGACCTTGGATTGTTGATCTTCTAAAAAATGAGCATGTGGTTCTGGTGACGGCACGTTCTGTTGCTTATGAAGACATGACCTTAGAAAGAATTAAAAGCCAGACTGGTTGGACGCCAGACGACTGGTGCTTCAACCCCTGGGAAGATCCAGGTGGCAGAGGTGCACTAAGGGCTCACCGTGCAAAGGCCAAGTACCTGAAGGAAGTGATCTTTCCAAAATACGGAGACGACCCTTCAAAATATTTCGCAATAGAATCAAACAAGTACACCAGATCCATGTATAAAGCCAATGGAATTGAGTGTAGAGACGCTAATCGTGACGATACGTAGCCCTGGAAGGCATTAGTGCCGTAAACTTGTTCATATGAAGGACAAGAATTTACCAGAAGGGCCGTGGGAATTTAATACTGAAGTTGCAGCA
>Ga0115011_10002164_pt1 | contig 13769 bp, 9 predicted proteins | sample TroAtlMetagenome_2_FD_88705 | JGI IMG/M metagenome (GOLD analysis project Ga0115011, IMG submission 88705) | Marine eukaryotic phytoplankton communities from Atlantic Ocean - Tropical Atlantic ANT8 Metagenome | ecosystem: Environmental > Aquatic > Marine > Oceanic | place: Tropical Atlantic...
AACCGATCTCTGTCAACAAGTCACCCTACCCGGTCGTGTTCTTCCTCGCGCAGGCCAAGGACCGGCTGATTCTCAGCTACAGCACCAGTCGGTTTTATGTGGACGCCTTCTCCACCCGCAACGGCATCAAGGTGTGGTCGAAGAACCACTCGTGGAACCGCAACCATCATGGCGGGCACATGTACCATCCGGTGATCGTGGATGACGCGGTGATCGTCGAACCGTACGGCTACAGCCTCTCCGATGGCAGCACCGTGCATCGCGGCCTCCCGCAGCGCGGGGGGTGCAGCACGATGTCCGCCTCACATAACACGGTGCATTATATTAACTGGGATTACGACAAGGGCTCGATGTATTTTTGGGACGTGGACACCGGTAAGCGACGGCTAGTGGTCGGCTCACGTTCGAGTTGCTGGCTCTCGCTCATCTCCGGCAACGGCATGATACTCTCCCCAACCGCCAGTTCCGGCTGTCGCTGTCGCTACCCCATCCAAACCTCGATCGGGTTCATGAGACGATGACGGCGCGCAACACACAACGACTGCTCGGCTTGGCGCTCTCACTCGCTTGGTCAAGCGCCGGGCTGCACGCCGCCGACTGGCCATCGTACCGGCACGACAACCAGCGCAGCGCCATCACAGCCGAAACGCTCAAGCTACCATTGGCCAAGCGCTGGCAAATAATCCCGGCGCAGCCACCCTCTCCCGCCTGGGCCAAGCCGGCCAAGTTCGACTTTTTTGTTTCGCCGCAGTCACGAAAGCCGCTGGTGCACCGGCTGGCCTACGACCACGCTTACCACGCCACAGCCAGCGGCGACCGCGTGTTTTACGGCTCGTCCGCCGAACACACGGTTCACTGTCTCGACGCTTACAGTGGGAAGGAAAAATGGGTGTTTTTCACCGACGGCCCGGTACGGTTTGCGCCATCGATCCACGACGGGCGCGTGTACGCCGGCTCCGACGACGGCACGGCGTACTGCCTCGATGCCGGCACGGGTAAATTGATATGGACGCATACCGCTGCCAGCGAGAAAAATAAGCTCGTGCCCAACGACGGCCGGCTGGTCTCACCGTGGAGCGTGCGCAGTTCGATTACGGTGGACGCCGGGACAGCCTACTTCACCTCCGGTTTCTTTCCTCACGAGGGTGTTTACATGAGCGCCGTTGACGCCCTCACCGGCAAGCCCACTCAAAGCCGCCACTGGAAACAATATCACCTCAACAAAGGCTCGTTCCAGGGCTACATGCTCTTATCGAACTCCCGCATTTACATGCCGGGCGGCCGCAGTACGCCGTTTTATTTTGACCGTGCCACCGGCAAGCGACTGGGGCAGTTCGCCAAGGGAAATGGCATGGGTTCATTCGCACTGCTCGCCGAGAACCGCATCGTCCACGGCCCTGCCGATCGCAGTGGTGGCGTGCTCACCGAGGCCAGCCTGTCGGGCGACAAGTTGGCCACACACGCAGACACACTGGACATGATCATTGATTCCCAGGTGATTTTCATGCTAACCGCAAACAAGATGACTGCGATGACACGGAGCAATCGGCGGGGGCTCTGGAGCCAGTCCGTCGAGGCAGGCAACGCGCTGGCTCTGGCTGGCAAGACGCTTTTCGTCGGCAGCCGCGACAAGGTGAGCGCCTTCAACGCCGCCAACGGGAAGGCGCTTTGGAGTGGCCCGGTGCCGGGCCGCGCCCTCGGACTCGCCGTGGCAAACGGTGCGCTGCTGGTCAGCACCGACACGGGCGCAATCGTCAGCTTCGGTCAGGCGTCCGACCAGGCCAGCGCGTGGATTCTCTATTAAAATGGGAAATATAAAAGCAATCACATTTGACCTATGGGACACACTTGTCATTGACGACTCGGATGAAGCCAAGCGGGCAGAGCAAGGCCTGCGTTCGAAATTCGACGAGCGACGACATCTGCTTTGGGAGGCACTGAACTCGTGCAAACCGATCGACTTGGAGACAGTTCACCTCGCCTACAATGTCGGCGATTCGGCGTTCAACAAGGTGTGGAAGGATCACCACATCACATGGCACATCGCCGAGCGGTTGGGGGTCATTCTCAAGGGGCTTAGCCGCGAACTACCGGATGATATGTTCGACGCTGTCGTTCGGGCACACGCCGAAATGGAGGTTGATATTCCGCCGGACGCCATTCCCGGCGGGGCGCCGGTACTCGAGCGCCTAGCCAAGCGCTTCAAGCTTTGCATCGTCTCCGACGCCATCGTTTCACCAGGGAAGTACCTGCGCCGGCTGCTGGAAGACCACGGCTTGGCCAAGCCATTCACAGGATTTGCCTTCTCCGACGAGGTCGGCCACAGCAAGCCGCACCGCTCAATGTTCGACTCGGCGGCGAGGCAGCTTGGGGTAGAGATTAGTGAGATGCTGCACGTCGGTGACCGCGACCACAACGACGTTAAGGGCCCACAGCAACTTGGTATGAAGGCGATCCTGTTTACCGCCTCACGTGATGTGGACAAGGCAAACACCACAGCCGACGCCATCTGCGAATCATTCGACGAACTGGAAGCCGCAATCGACCAACTGAGCGGCTGAACTCTGGCTAGCGGCGCTTGCTTGGCAGAAGGTGATGGTTGATCCAGTTTTGCACCTCTATGGTACGCAGTGAATCGTCCATCACGTCAGCCTTGAGGCCAAGTGCTGTGGCTATATCCTCTCGCGTTGGATCAGCGTGGAGTGCCTCTAATTGATTGATGTGTGCCAAGCCCGCAGCTTCATCAGCGAAGAACCCGAGTCTCACCAGTTTCTCGATCCGGCAAAACATCAGCCGAGCCATTTCGTGCAGGTCGTACTCGGGATGATATTGTAATCCCCAAAACTCGGTGCCCTCGTGCTTCACGACGACCGACTGCACACGAGTAAAGTCATTGCCGGAGAGCCGCGCAGCCCCTTCTGGCAGCAAGGTGATCTCATCGTCGTGGCTGGTGAAGGCGTCGAACACCGCCGGCTTGCCTTCGTAGAGTGGATGCGCTCGGCCTTCATCGGTAAGCGTGATCCCGCGAGCAATGCCCATCTCGCGTCCGTTCGGGTTGAGCGCCACTTCGCCTCCTGCCGCAACAACGGCAATCTGCGCAGCCCAGCAACTCCCGAAGGCCGGCACGCCGCGCCTATAGCATTCGCGGGCAAACTCGATCTGTTCCGCGACATCCGGCTCGCCTGAGAACACGCAGGAACTGCAACCGGTCCAAGTCACTCCATCGTAATCCTGAATCGTCTCTCCAACCGGCAAGTTCGCGCCAGGATCGGCGGGGAAAATGACATCGCACTCGATTCCGGTGGGAGCACAGCGCTGGAGCATTTTCACATACAGGTCAGCGGCGAGGCTTGCACCGCCGGACTGCAACTGCTCACGAGCGACCTTGGTATAGCCGTCAATAATTAAAATTCTTAGAGCAGTCGTGTCCTTCATGTGACTCGACTCAGAAACTGATACCCATTTCGTTGATTACTTCCGAGACATGGCCGATCAACTCGATCATGTCCGATGGATGAACGTCGCCGATGCTGCCAATGCGGAAGCATTGTGCGTGTGACACCTTGCCGGGATAAATGACAAAACCGCGCGACTTGAGCGCGTCGTATAGTTTTTGAAAATCAAACCCCGCCGAATCGGGATAATAAAACGATGTTATAATCGGCGACTGCACTTCGTCCTTAATCAGCGTGCGGAACCCAATATCCCGCATGCCATTTACCATCGTTTTTTGGTTGGCAATATAGCGCGTGTGCCGGGCATCGATGCCACCCTCAGCCTCGAGTTCGTCAAGAGCCTGGGAGAACGCGCTCACGACATGGGTTGGCGAGGTGAACCGCCACTTTCCGCCATTGGCCTCCATCTCGCGCCATTGGTCTAACAGGTCAAGACTGTGCGAACGGGCCCAACCCTCGGTCCCCCCAAGCGTGGCGCGATCAGCCACGACAAATCCGAAGCCCGGCACACCCTGGATGCATTTGTTTGCAGAGGAAATGAGGTAGTGTGCACCAGTGGATTCCATACTCATCGGGATGCCGCCAAAGGACGACATCGCGTCTAGGATGAATACACGGCCGTGACGCCGAACGATTTCGCCGACAGCCTCCACCGGGTTGAGCATCCCAGTGGTCGTCTCGCAGTGAACCATTGCAACATGGGTGATTCCCTGGTCATTGGCGACCATTTGTTCCACTTGCCCAAGGCCGGTAGACTCGATCTCCGCTTGTTGTAGCTCGACCGTGTCGATCCCAAGCATGCGCGAAATTTTGGTGATCCGCTCACCGTACGCGCCGTTGTTGAGTACAAGCAGCCTTCCATTTGGCGGGATGACCGAGCCGATCACCGACTCAACGACGAATGTTCCACTGCCCGGCATGAGTGTAGCGGTGTAGGCACCGAGGTTAATCGAATCACAGGTCGCGAGGCTGACCAAGCGCTCGCGGATGGACTGGACAATACTGTTGTAGTCCACGTCCCAAGTGGAGAACTCCTGCATCATCGCCTCGCGAACAGTCCGCGTCGTGGATAGCGGACCTGGGGTCAGTAGCAGATATTGCGTGTCGCGTTCGTTCACCATGGCAGGGAAAATGTCTTGGTGGTGGTCATGAATTTCATCGCCTCAATGACGCCCTCCTTGATGCCGAGGCCGGAATCCTTCACACCGCCGAACGGCGAACATTCCATCCGAAAGCCCGGCACTTGGTTGACGTTGACCGCACCGGTTTTCAACTCCTTAACCACACGGATGGCCGCCGTCATGTCATTGGTCACCACTCCGGAGGAGAGGCCAAAGTCGGAAGCATTGGCCAGCGTGATCGCATCGTCGAGATCCCGCACCGGCATGATGGGCGCGAGCGGTCCGAACGATTCCTCACAGACCATCTCGGCATCACGCGGCACTTTGGCAATGATGGTCGGCTCAAGTTGTGCGCCGTTACGCCTGCCGCCGAGCAGCACCTCAGCCCCAGCGGCGACCGCCTTGGCTACTCGCTCCTCAAGCACGATAGCGGCCTGTTCGTCGATAACAGTGCCAATACAGGTCGCCTCGTCGGCGGGATCGCCCACAGTAAATTCACCAGCCCTGGCTACAAATCTATCTGTAAATTCCGCTAGCACCGGCTCCTCAACGAGGATGCGCTTAACAGCGGTGCAGCGCTGGCCGGAGTTGCGGAACGACCCCTCGGTGGCCAGCGTCGCTGCCAGGTCGAGGTCAGCATCCTTGAGCACAATAAGCGGCGCGTTGCCGCCCAATTCGAGACAAAGTTTCTTATAGCCGGCGATGGTGGTGAGGTTTTTTCCCGGCCCGGTGCCGCCAGTGAAAGTAACCAGATCGACGCGCGGATCACGCACAAGCGCCTCGGTGATTGTTTTACGGTCGCCGACAAATGTGCTGAGCATCGTCGACGGCAGGCCAGCTTCGTAGAGCAACTCGGTGAGGCGGATCGCGACCAGCGGCGTCTTGCTGGACGGCTTGAGCAGCACGGGCACGCCGGCGGCGATCGCCGGGGCCAGCTTGTGCGCTACCTGATTTAGCGGATGGTTGAACGGCGTGATTGCGGCGACGAGGCTCAGCGGCTCGCGCATCGTGAAAATCTTTCGCGCCGGGCCGTTCTTCGCGGCATCGCATGAGAAAGTGCTCTCGTCATCGCGCAGTGCCTCGGCGGCAGCGAACTTGAAAACCTCCTGCGCGCGACCGACCTCGTATCGAGTCTCACGCATGCACAGCCCGGCTTCGAGCCGGATCAAGTTGGCAAACTCGTCAGCGCGCTCGGCTAGCAGTTCACGGGCGCGCATGAGGATTTCATAACGCTCACTCCGGGTTGGCGGCTGCGCCTGACCAAGCGCAGCCTGAATGGCCTGCTCGAGTTGTCCAGGCGTAATGCGTGGCAGCGTGCCGGTCAGCGAGCCATCCCACGGATAGCGCACCTCGAGCGTGTCGTCGGTCTGCACCGGTACGCCGGCGATATAGCATGACCAGGCGAGTGGCAATTGCTGGGTGATATCAGTGGGCTGTGTCATGGCTGGGTTCCGTTGCAAGTGAAGTCAAAAATGTCAAAGTTGCGTGGGTCGCACTTGGCCAAGGCGGTGTACTTGGCATTGAGCGGCTCGGAAATCAGGAACGGCACCATCTCCTCATAGCGGCCACCGTGCGAACGGAGAGTCCCTTCAAGCTTTGCGAGGTCGTGATGCTCCGGCGTCCTGCCTATCACCCAGTCGCGGGCGGAGAGGACAAATAAGTCTCCGATCCGGTCCCCCGGCAGCTCGAGCTTGGCCACAGCCCCCTCACGTGTCTGCACCTCAGTCACGCCGATGAGTGCAGCAATCCAGTTGGCGACAGTTTCGCGGTCGAGGTTGTCCGGCAGGTAAACGGTCACCGCCGAGCCAAGCGCACCGTGGTGCACGACGTACGGATCGGTGATCGGGCAGATAACGCGGCAACCGTCGCCGAACTCGCGGACCAGCTCAGTCTCGAGGAAAATAACGTTCGGGCTTCCGTCTCCGTTGCACTTGGCGTTCATGCCATGGTCAGCGGTAATACCGATGATGGCACCCAACTCGATCAACCGCCCGACCTCGACGTCGATACCCCGATAAAACTCGCGCGACTCGGCAGCTTCCGGCGAGTACTTGTGCTGCATGTAGTCAGTGAGCGAGAGATAGAGAAAATCGGCGCGGCCGGCGGCGAGCAGTTCCACGCCGACGCGCAATGCATATAGGCTGGCTTGGCCTGAATAGATGGAGGGCTTTGGGCCAACGAGCGACTCAACGTCGCCGATGCCATTCACCTCGAGGCTGACATCATCAGCCTTCTCGGCGGAGACAGCGATGCCATCCATGCCCTTGGAGAGGAGTTCGCGTAACTTATCCTTCGCAGTGACCATGGCAACCTTACGGCCAACGGCCGAAGCTGCGGCGAGAATGGTCTCATTACGCAGGAAGCGGGAGGAGTTGGTCATAACCTCCTCACCGGTGTCGGGATCGAGGATGTAGTTGCCACCGATACCGGTCTCCGCCGGCGGCGTGCCTGAGACCATGGCGCAGTTATTCACATTGGTGAACGATGGTAGCGCACCCCGGGCCAAGCCGTAGTGTCCATTGGCAGCTAACTTGGCCAAGTGGGGTAGCTCGCCATGAACGAAGCCTAGCGAGAGGTATTCCTCAGCACAGCCATCGGCACAGATGACCACCACCGGCCGGTCTGGCAGGCGGTAGTCGCGTCGGTTGACAGTTATAGTTTCCAAAATAATTTGATCAATACGGATCGATCGCCGCCAACAAGCGGTTCATCAAGGCTCAACTCAATCTGTGGATTCAATACACGGCGCTCGGGTGGGACGCCCATCGGCATGAGCCGCTCACTCTGCTATCTCTTCAGGCCGGAGTACCAATCGCCTTGGCCAATGCGGGCAACAACAGGGCAGCCAATATCGCGATGACAACCAGTAGTTCAATCAATGTAAATGCACCGAACCGCCTCAGCAGCAGCTTAACCCTCAAATCCTGGAAACAGGAAAACACCCCTCCTTCAATTTTTGGTGAATAAACTGATTAAAGAGGCAGGCCTGTGTACCAGTGGGTGGATGTCATGAAATCAGGACCACCTCCCTGTTGTGGGGTCTTTCCGCAATCCTTGGTATAGCGAACAGGACTGGCATGACCGTCAGCCCAAAGCACTTCACTGGCCGCACCGTACGGTTTATTATTTCCGTGGCGGAACCATTCCGATACCCAGTCGATGCCTGGATAAAGTGGAGGGAGAGAGCCGTATTTCCATTGCGTCAGATTTTCTCCAGAACCGTTGGCGGCCAGGTTGTCACTCGGACCACCGTCCATTTTCTGTTCGCCAGCATCCTGAATAATAATTGTCTGGTTGGCATCAATCAGCTGGGATCGCTTTCGGGGATGAGATCCTCTGGTACCACGAAACTGTTTTGCGGTGAAGTATCTTCCATTGATCCCATAGGAAGCATCCAGCCAAAAATCAGCACCATACTTAAAACCGCTTTCCCTCCATTCGTCGGAGGTTTTGGCCGCAGGGCAACGCCAAAGCCTTGTGTTTCGCCCAGCGTAATTGTAGTAGGCCAAACCCCAGTAGGCAAAATTATCGTTCGGGTTTTCAATTAACTTTCGCGCCTTCTTCATACGCGGGTTTAAGTACCACATACCGTGGTTGGGAGGCTGACCTGACGGTGTGTGATGAAGCCAATCCTCATTGTCATCCTCGTACATGTGAAAGACAATATCCAACTGATGCAGGCTGTTGATGCAATAGGCCTGCTTGCCTTTCTCCTTGGCTCCGGCTAGCGCCGGCAGGAGCATCGCCGCCAGTATTGCTATGATAGCGATTACCACGAGCAATTCTATCAAAGTAAAACCCTTAACCGCTCTATTTCCTTGTTTCGTTTTCATTTGTTTGTGGTTACTTTTGTTAATGCTGACACTATTCTGTTCATTTGTTTACTAGAAATTTTGCGCCCCATCGTATCGCTCAGGTTTTGTCTTTCGCTCATGGCATGAGCAATTTCCACTGGTGTGCTGCCAGCCGAATCCTTGACTTCAATGTCTGCTCCTTTGGATAGCAATAGCTCCACCATCGCTTGGTTACCAGCACGGACGGCATAGTGCAACGCCGTCGCGCCGACCTTGTTTGTAGCGCTCACATCAACGCCCCGGTCAATCAACTTGAGAGCCAGACTGTCTTGTTCAAAAGTGATAGCCTTATGCAACACCGTATTGCCTGAGCCATCCCGAAGCCGGACGTCCGCGCCGTGGTCGAGTAGCAGTTGAAACCCTTCTTCCGATCCCATCCCGACGATGTGAAACAAAGCGGTTTCCCCGGCGGGGTCAGCATGATCCACCTGGATGCCAGATTCGACACAATCGCGCAGTTTGTTCAGGTCATCGAACCGGGCGGCCCGAATGATGTCGTCCTCATTTTGGCAGGCTGAAAGAAGCGCAATGCACGCCAAGCCAAGCGCAAACGGATGCAGCGTATGATAAGTGTTACTTGCCAAAGCTCCGCTGTTTCAAATACTGGTCCGCCTGAGGATTGCCCTGCTCGGCAGCTTGGTTAAGCTTCTGAGCCACCGTCATCACTGCGCCGGAAAGTAGGTCGCGCTGTTCCTTGGCCAAGCTAGGTACGGACAACAACTGATTCAAAACGCCGTGAGCGGCCGTGTAGTTTTGAGCCGTGAGCAACTGAACCGCCTGAGTGGCCATGGCCTTGATATCCGCATCCTTCTCGTCCTTAAAAGCCTCGGAAATTATATCCGGCGCATCCTCAAGAGACATCTCGGTCGGGTACTTGTCGCTACCGCAACCTGTCGAGATGAACAACCCGGCAACGAGCAGGCTAAGCGTTACTTTTTCGAACAATTTCATACATCTAAAAAAGAACAACAGCCCCGGCGATGCAATTGCACCACCGGGACTATCGCACACTTTTATTGGCGTGTATCCAAATAGGTCATAAACCTTACTTCACCGCACGGCCGAACTGCATGACCTGGTCCACAGGAATGATCTGCGGGCTGACCGCACCTTCGACATCAGCCCAAGGCCCGTTGACAGTCGCAGCCGCTTGAAGCTTGCCTTCAAACGTCACCGTCACTGTGCCATCACCGTTGTTGACGATGCTCAGCGCCGGAGTGTCAGGGGCGCCAGGGGCGCCAAGATAACTTTCAACGAGTTCTCTGTCCGCGTCACTGAGGGCGGACCCGAATATAATTAGTTGCTCAACTTCTCCGACAAAGTCGTAGCCGCTTGAGCTGTATGCACCAATGAACATTGCCGCGTTAGCTTTGACATTGTTGGAAGGCGTGCCTCCGACATTCAGGTTTGTGCCGTTGGCATAAAACGCATGGCTATCGGCTGTCAGCACAGTACTCCAAACGGTGGTTACTCCGTCATAGGCCGTTATGTCGTCCCCGGCGTAGGTTGTACCGTTGTACTGCTCCACGACAAACCCCCCCGCGCCATCATCCCTCTGGTGAGATGTGCTGTTTATGCCAATATTATAGACATATGTACCGGACGTGGCAAAAGGAGCGTCCGCGCTGTAATTGCCCACCCAAAAAACGGTCAGTTCCTTGGATTCAGCATTGGAGAGTGCTCCCTCAAGATATCTTCCATCCGCACTGACATCTGTATCGTCAAATGTCAGTTTGCCACTGCCATCATACGTGATGAGTTCCGGCGCACCGCCGCCCTTTTGAGTTGAAGTAACGATCATGCCATCCAGAGAATTACCATTCGCATCAATCGGGGTCCATGAAACGACAGATGCTCCATCGGTCTTAACTCCATTTTTGCCATCATAGTGGGCTACCAATGAATCAAGCGCCTGGGTTGATAAACCTGTAACAAGTGAGGAAAGACCATCTACTCCGGAAGATCCAGTTTCACCAGTCACCATGATGTTGTCGATGGCCCACCACCAGTTGTTGTGCCCCTGATGATCCCATGTGATGACTGCCGTGTTCGCTCCGGCCGGATTGTTCAGACTCAGCGATACCGTGTCGTTGTAGCCTGTCGGAGTATCCGGGGTCAGTTCCAGCAGCGTGACGGCATCGCCGCCATCAAATGTCACCGTGACCTTACCCTGCTGCGGTTCCTGCCTCCAACTCGAGTCGTAGGTCAGAACCAGCGAACCTGCCGCCGCACCGCTGATGTCAATCTCCGGCGTGGAAAGCGAGGCATTGAACTTCGCATCAGCCTTGTCGTCATATTCATCAGAATCACCAACTGCGACCACTCCTGTACCCTTGGTGAATTGTCCGCGATCTTGACCAGCTGTAGCATTCCAAGATGCCGGATCAAGGAATGTCCAACCGTCAAACTCGACTACGTCATCTCCACCAGCTGTCGGGCCATGATCATCCCCAAGCGCAATGACCCAACCCTCCGGTGCTGTCGCAGTCCAGTCGGTGCCATCCCCACCCGACTCACTGTCGGAAACGAATGGTCCCAGTTCCAGGCTGTCGAAATTTTCTGCATAGAAGATTCCGTCCTCAGAAACAACGCTGAATGAGGTCTTGGCCAATTGGGTGTATCCGTCATTCTCAAAGAAAATGGCAAAATAATCACCCGCATCAAGTCCCTCCGATGCGGGTAAGGTGACCGATCCATCAGTCAAGCCATCACCGGCCGTTTGGGTGCCGCTTACATAGGCCCACTTCAAGCTGCCTACATCTCCCGGTGTCATGTCCGGACGGTACAGCCCTACCCAGTCCTTTGGATTTCCGGGACCGCTATTGAAGTTGACCGTGATCGGCGATCCAGCCGCAAACTTGGCCCTACTGGTTGTGACACTGGGAGGTTCCACCACATTAAACTCCGTGGAGGCCATTTGCGTGTAGCCGTCGTTGACGAAGAAACGAGCCACATAGCTGCCAGCAGGCAATCCGCCGGCAAAAGTAACGGCACCTTCGGTCAGACCTTCTCCAGCCGTCGATGTGCCGCTCACATAAGCCCACTTCAAACTACCCTCATCTCCGGGTGTCATGTCCGGCCTGTACAGCCCTACCCAATCCTTCGGGTTGCCTTCGCCGTTCTTGAAGTTGACCGTAATATCTTCACCACTCAGGTAGGTTGCCTTGTCGGTGACGACCGCCGGATCGTCCGGACCCGGTCCAACCGGCTTGGCCTTGACGGCAATGTTGTCGATCGCCCACCACCAGTTGTTGTGACCCTGATGATCCCACGTGATAACCGCGCTGCTGGCGCCTTCCGGATTGTTCAGCTCCAGTTCCACGCTCTCATCGTAGGCGGTTGGTGTGTCCGGCGTAAGCTCAAGCAGCGTAACCGCCTCACCACCGTCGTAGCTCACCAGCACCTTGCCGCTCTGAGGCTCCTGCCTCCAACTCGAGTCGTAGGTCAGCAGTAACGAGTTGGCCGCGGCAGCCGATATGTCAATCGCAGGTGTGGAAAGGGACGCATTGAACTTGGCATCGGCCTTGTCGTCATACTCATCCGAGTCACCCACGGCCACCACTCCAGTGCCTTTGGTGAACATCACACGATCCTGGCCAGCCGTGGCGTTCCACGATACCGGATCCAAAAAGGTCCAACCGTCAAACTCGACAGCAACATCGCCGCCGGCTGTCGGGCCGTGGCCCTCGCCGGTTGCCTGCACCCAGTCTGTCGGAGCGGTGGCGGTCCAGTCAGTGCCATCACCACCCGACTCGCTGTCGGAGACAAACGGGCCAAGCTCCAGATCGTCGAAGTTCTCCACGAAGTAGTAACCCTCCGGCAGCACTTTCTTGGCGTAGACGCGGACGTTGTCAATGGCCCACCACCAGTTGTTGTGCCCCTGATGATCCCAAGTGACCACCACGGAATTGACTCCCTCGGGATTGTTAAGAGCAAGGGTAACCGTCTCGTTGTAGGCGGTCGGTGTGTCCGGCGTCAGCTCCAGCAACACGACCGGTTCGCCGCCATCGAAGGAGACGAGTACCTTGCCGCTCTGCGGCTCCTGGCGCCAACTCGAGTCGTAGGTGACATACAGCGAACCCGCCGCTGCGCCGGCAACATTCATTGCAGGGGTGGATAGAGCGGCGTCAAACTTGGCATCGGCCGCATCGTCATATTCATCCGAGTCACCCACAGCCACCACTCCGGTGCCTTTTGTGAATTGTGAGCGATCCTGACCAGCCGTGGCATTCCAAGAAACAGGATCCATAAAGGTCCAGCCACTGAATTCCTTAACAGCATCGCCACCTGCCGTTGGGCCGTGGTTCGGGCCAAGAACCATCACCCATCCACTCGGAGCAGTGGCAGTCCAGTCGGTTCCATCGCCGCCCGACTCGGTGCCGCTCTCAAACGGGCCAAGCTCCAGGCTGTCAAAGTCCTCGACGAGATAGTGGTTCGCCGGGAGAGCCGGTTCCACAGGTGCGGTCGAGTACACCACCAGATTGTCAATGGCCCACCACCAGTTGTTGTGCCCCTCATGATCCCACGTGATCACCGCCGAGTTGGCACCCGCCGGGTTGTCCACGTTAAGAACGACCGTCTCGTTGTAAGCGGTCGGCGTGTCTGGCGTCAGAGTGACTAGCGTTACCGGATCGCCCCCATCGAAGGAGATGCTGACCGTACCGCTTTGTGGTTCCTGCCGCCAACTTGAGTCATATCGCACAACCAACGAGCTCGCCTGCACGCCGTTGAGGCTGATTGCTGGGGTGGAGAGCGAAGCGTTGAATTTGGCGTCAGCTTTGTCATCATACTCGTCCGAGTCACCCACGGCCACCACACCGGTACCCTTGGTGAACTCAGCACGCGCCTGGCCAGCCGTAGCATTCCACGACACTGGGTCTAGGAAAGTCCACCCATCGAACTCGACCACATCATCAACATTGGCGGGATCTGTGGGACCATGATCATCCCCAAGCGCCATGACCCAGCCCTCGGGTGCCGTGGCGGTCCAGTCGGTACCGTCGCCGCCCGACTCACTGTCGGAGACAAACGGGCCAAGCTCAAGGCTGTCAAAGTTCTCGGCAAAGATAGGCTGCAACTCGCCGGTGATCTCGATGTTATCGATGGCCCACCACCAGTTGTTGTGGCCCTGATGATCCCATGTGATGACCAGACTCGAGGCTCCCTCGGGATTTTCCAGCCGAACGGTCACAGTGTCATTGTAGCCGGTTGGCGTGTCGGGCGTGAGTGACACCAGCGTGACGGCGTCGCCGCCGTCGTAAGCCACACTCACCGTGCCGCTTTGCGGCTCCTTGCGCCAACTCGAGTCGTATTTCAGAATGAGTGAACCGGGATCAATC
>Ga0115011_10002167_pt1 | contig 13759 bp, 10 predicted proteins | sample TroAtlMetagenome_2_FD_88705 | JGI IMG/M metagenome (GOLD analysis project Ga0115011, IMG submission 88705) | Marine eukaryotic phytoplankton communities from Atlantic Ocean - Tropical Atlantic ANT8 Metagenome | ecosystem: Environmental > Aquatic > Marine > Oceanic | place: Tropical Atlantic...
TAACTAGCCAACCCAATCCCATTTTGTGTCAAGAACCAGGCAATGATTGCAATTCCTGATAAAAGGATAGCGTGTCGGAACATATCCTTGCCGAAGAAAAATGAGAATGGAGTGATTGGATTCATTTATGTTCTTTTGAAAAATGTTTTAAATTTGTTTTGTTTATTAGAGTTGACTCTCTTGATCATTGAGCAGTCGTTTTATATTGTCTCGATGCTTATAGATCAGGAGTGATGATAACAGAAGAAAAAGGAAAAACACAGTCCAAAAAGGAGTTTCATTCTGGAGCCATGGAAATAGTAGGAATAACCACGGAAGAACTATCAACATACAAATAGCAGAAAGACTGGAGATTTTTTTCCATAAAAAAATACCTACCCAAACTAAGGCAACAGTCAGAGCTATACTGAAATGCAAAACTGCTAAAACTCCAAACAAAGTCGAAATTCCTTTTCCACCTTTAAAACGTAGAAAGACTGAAAAGACATGACCGCAAACAACGACGACTCCAGCTAGAGTGTGGATTAAAAGTTGAGCTTCCGGAACTGCTTCGGATACAGGGAAAGCTGTTTGAGCGAGTAAAACCGTGAGACTCCCTTTTCCGAAATCAAGCAAAAACGTTATAATACCGGGTAATTTCCCTCCAACCCTCATAACGTTTGTCATGCCAATGTTCCCGCTCCCCTGTTCGCGGATGTCAATTTTTAACCAGTAACGGCTGATTAACAAACCGAATGGGATGCTTCCAAGTAAAAAAATAAAAATGAAGAAACTAATTTGAAACATGTCTTAGTGAATTAGCGGGGAAGATTTTACCAGTTTGATGTTTTTCGACTGGTTGCAGACTCAATACCTTTTTCCTGAATTTCGCGTAACAGTTCACGGTCGTCACGATGTTTAACGAGTGTTTGCGCACCTTTCAATTTTTCAACAACTTTAGAATCAAGAACATCTGTTTGAACGAGGTATGATATCCAATCTAAAATTTCACTTGTAGAAGGTTTACGCGTCAAGTCCAATTCACGAAGTTGATAGAAAATTTCTATTGCAGCAGCGACGATTTTCTTATTTGCTCCAGGATGATGCATACGAACGATTTCACGCATTCTTTCAGGTGGTGGAAACTCGATATACATGTATATACATCGTCGAATAAAAGGAGCAGGCAAATCTTGTTCATGGTTGGATGTAATTACTATGATCGGCATTTTACCAGGATCACAGGCAATTGTTTGCTGTGTTTCAGGAACTACGATGCGGCGTTCAGAGAGTAAAAACAGAAGATTGTTGGGTAGTTCACGGGGAGCCTTATCGATTTCATCCAACAGTAGAACCGACTCTGGTGTAGAGAAGGCTTTTGCAAGCGGTCCCAAATGGACGTATTCTTCCAAGTTGTCCACTTTACGTCCGCCAGTATCTATCTGCATGTCAATTCCAGCTTGTTTCATCTGTGCATTGGCGACAGCAGCCTGAGTGTCCATTAGACGTTGAACTTCATCGAAACGTGAAACTAATAGCGAAACTTTGCTTTCTGAAGTAATTGGCACTTCAAACAAGGGGCAGTTTTCTTTTTTAGCAAATTCCTGTGCCAGTTTAGTTTTACCTGTTCCTGGTTCGCCTTCCAGCAGCAGAGGTTTTTCCAAAAGGCGAGCAATATGGAATGCTTCACTTAATTTTGAATCTAGTAAGTAAGTAGGTGTTCCTTTAAAAAGCTTTGAGCCCATATTTTTTAATCAGTTTTTGATTGTTAATTAAATTAGCCAGAGTGTTTTACTTCGTATGCCTTATCTTTTAATTTATTATATATTTCATTAACTTCCATTTCTGGTACGCTGTCCCAATCCATAATCTTTAGAAAATGTTTGCGCAATTTCCCTCTGGAAAGGCCTCTTTTTTGCCAGCCTTCGTATATTTCGTCCTGAGATGATTTCAGTGGTCGTCCATCAAGTTCTTTACGCATAAGGAACTTGACTGCACTGTCAGGACTGGTGAGTATAAATGACCTGTGTGCCTTGTCAGTGATTCGTCCAGTACCGTATACTACATCTGAATCATCATCATCAGCCAAACTCGAAAGTGCTGACTCCTCTTCCTCTTCTTCTTCTTCTTCTTCTTCTTCAATTTCGGCAAAATTTTCTATTTCCGGTTCAAGCTCAATTTCAAGTGATTCTTCTTCTGCGGGTATTTCACCAGCCGACGTTAGATCTTCTTCAGCTGGATTAGACACTTCTGAAGATTGTTGATATCCTGTTCCGGCTGTATCCGCAAACTTAGATGCAGAAGTACGCTTTTTAATTTGATCTGGACTTGGTACCACAATTACTGCTAGTAACAGAAAAAATGCAATTCCGAAAGTAATACTGTAAACCAAACCGTTTACGTACAAGTCATGGCGATTTTTATCAAGATAAAAGGTTGTGAGATCGATACCCTGATAAACGACATAACTTGTTTCAGAGATGCCCGCGTAGCAGATTATAATTCCTCCTATTGTTGCTACAAGTCCGCCTATGACAGCTATAAGATATAAGTTGAGATAATTTATAGGCATTTGCACCTCTGTGATTGATCATTTTTTAAAATGTAAATTGCCGTTTTTAATAGGCCGACTTTCGGTAAACAGAAAGCCAAGCAGTGAAACGGCCTTTTCCTCTTGATCATTAATATCGTCAAAAATGCAAAAAACTTGAACCTTAATTACCAGACTGTTTTAAGCGCACCCCCATCAACGGCAAGACTTGAACCGGTGATATAACTTGCTGCATCAGATAGCAAAAATGCTCCACAGCGACCAAATTCTTCAATGGTTCCGTAGCGCCCCATCGGAATATTGTTATAGCTTGCCTCTTGTATTTGCTCAATTGAAACCCCCATTTTTTCTGAATTCATGGAGTCCAAGCTTCTAATGCGATCTGTGTTGATACGACCAGGCATCAGATTGTTGAGCCGAATATTGTCGGAAGCTAACTGAGCGGAGAGACTTTTCACCAGGCTTGTAACTCCGGAACGCATAACGTTTGAGAGAATAAGTACGTCTATCGGTTCCTTGACAGACATTGAAGTAACCGTCAAAACAGAGCCGCCTCCTCGTTTACGCATCGATGGTAAAGTAGCTCGGATCATGCGTATTGCACTGAAAAGATTTAGTTCAAAAGCCTCTTGCCAATCCTCATCAGAAAAATCCTCAAATTTCCCAGCGGGTGGTCCTCCGGCATTGATTACAAGTTTATCGATACCTTTAAATTCTTTGATTGTTGCATCAGTCCATTTTTGGATTGATTGCGGATTTGAGGAGTCCAGAACATTTGCTAAAACCGATATTCCGGTTTCTCTCCTTAGTTTTTCGGCAGCTGTTTCAATTTCTTTTTCAGTTCGGCTACCAATTGAAAGTGAAGCGCCTTCTTGAGCTAGTGCCTCTGCAATTCCATAACCTAGTCCTTTACTTGAAGCCGCTACCATCGCGACTTTCCCTTTGAGTTTTAAGTCCATGTTTTTTCCTTTTGAGTTGAAAGTTAATTTTGAGTGCAAATTATTATTGGAATATTCTACCCCGACGATGTGCCTGAATCAGCAATAAAAAAAATAATAATATAAATCCTGCCCATACCCATTCTGCATATTCTCGGTAGAATGAAAATTGGCGTTGAAGCTTCAGTACAGAGGTTATCGAACCTTCTTCAAAAAGTCCAAGCTGTTGGCTGATGTTTTTACCGTTAGAAGCAATGAAGACACTTTTTCCATTATTCGAGGCGAAGATAACAGGTACCCGATTTTCTATAGCCCTCCAACGCAAAACCGCGACCATATTGTCCGATGCTGTTGTGTGTCCAAACCAGGCTAAATTACTGAGATTCAAAACCAGTTGCGAGCCTTTAAGAACCATTCCGCGCAAGACTGCAGGATTGAAAATATCGAAACAGATAGGAGCTGAAATCTGGGTATTTTCCGCCATAGAAAAAACTGTGTATTCAGTACCTTGATCAAACTCAGACATATTGGCAATGTTCTTCCTTAGCCATGATGCAATACCCGGGAACCAATCTGAAAAAGGAATCATCTCGCCAAAAGGTATTAGAAAAATTTTTTTGTAGCGTCCAAGAACTTTACCGTTTTTGCCAACTAGTACTGATACGCCAAAAAACTGTTTACCGGTTTGAGTGATTTCCCAGTCCACAGTTGTAAATAATATGTTTGTTTGGTGTTCCAGTGCAAAGGAAGAAACTTTTTGACGAGATTTTTCAGACTTAAAATAAGCATATGGAAAAACTGATTCTGGCCACACAAGCAATTTATCTGTGCTTGTGTTTTTAGGAAGTTTTGCGAGGGCTTTCGTTGAGTCCGCCAGCAGATTTTCCAGGTTATGATGCCGCTCTGAATGGACAATTTCTGGACTGGAAGCAAGATCCTGAAGTGAAAAATTAGGCTGAATAACAAGTACTGTCAAATTTGAACTTTTTGTGTTGGTTACCAAATTATTTAGTTCCATGTTGTAAATTCGCCACGCACCATAACTTAAACCGATGATCCATAAAACCAAGTATAGAGTTGAAGCCTGAAGCATTAATTTATAACTTATCATCCCGGATTTCAAACGTGTCCAGCCGATCAACAGAAAAGCTAAACCGGCACTGTAAAGAATGAGTCCGGAAGATCCAATGATATCGGCAAATTGTTCAATCAAGGGGAATTCACTGAATGTCAGCCCACCGTAATTCCAGTGAATCAAGCGAGGATACCAAGGATCTATGGCTAAGACAAACGCAAGTCTCAGCGGCAAGTCCCAGTTATTGAGTTTAGAGATTAAGAGTAGTGGGATTCCGAAATAAACAAAAAGTTGGAAGCCTACTTCAAGACCGTAACCGAACCCTGTTATCATTAACGCAGCAGGCCAGTTAAGGTGCCCGAAAACATGGACACTGTTGGTTATCCAATAGCCTCCAATTGAAGCAGCAATTCCTCCAGAGAGCCAACAAATCCCAAAAAATAGCAACCCCCTTTTCAAGTAAGAGATATCATCTTCCGCATGGAGTTTCTCCAAAGTGTAGATCAAAGGAAACAGGGAAATTAATCCCAGCCAATGAGTTCCTAATCCTGGGGCATTCAGACCAAGCATGATTCCTGAAATTGAACTTCCTGTCCAAAAAAATATATGTATATTTTGTCTGATATGTTGTTTTTTTGTTGTTTTGTTCATGATTTGTAGTTGTCGACTTGCAAGCTTTTGAAATTAATGTTTAAAATGATTAACATTTATTTACGTTGAAATATACATTCCACGCATTATGTGGAAATATTAGGATGGTTGATGATTATTTTAACACCATATTCTAGAGAAAATCCTTTAAAAATATCCTCAGATGAGTATGAAAAGCTAGTTCATACAAATGAAAAAGGCTGGAGCCATTGTGATTCAAAAGAAGAATATTTGGCAAAGCTACATTATCTCCGTGATGGGTATATTCGGGGAAAAATTACTGAAGATGATTTCCTAAAACGAGAAGAAAAAATAGTTGTTGGTTACTGGAATGCAGGCAGTTGACAACAAAGATTATTTCTCAGCTATATTTAAAAAAGGTATGTAATCAGCGCAGTAGTTTAACCAGCTCATCATTACCACTTGCTTTCGCAAGGGTTAAAGCGCTTTCACCTGCAGTTGTCAAAATATTGGTTGATGCTCCTAATTCCAACAGATTTTTAATTATCCTCACTTTCCCATGTTTTACAGCAATTATAAGGGCTGTATCCCCATCATTGTTTAATGTGTCAAGTGGAACTTGTCGTGAGATTAGTTCATACAATTTTCTTGGAGCAACAGTCTCTATTTGTCCGGGAATATTGTATTCGGCTTTGCTATCTTCATTTTCTATATCACTCATTGCGAGCAAGTGCCATATGCCGTTTCCTTTGGAGTCTTTTTGATTCCCTTTTTGTCCAGCATCCAAAAGCTGAATTATTACAGACAGATGGTTGTTGGTTGCTGCAAGCAATAATGCCGATCTGCCTGAAGAGTCTTTTAAATTGGGATCAGCGCCAGAGTTAAGTAAAATAGCTACGGTTTTTTTATGACCATTTAAAGCTGCAACCATAAGAGCCGAATGGTTAAACATCAATTCAACATCATCAATTTCTGCATCTGACCTCAATAATGATATCAAAACTTCATCATGTCCATTTCTGGCAGTTTGAATCAGCGGTGTCCCGCCTTCGCCACTCATATCAAAAGCGTTAAGATGAAGATTTGCTCCCATAGAAAGAAGTAGTTCAACCACAAATAATTGTCCATTTTGAGCTGCTCTCATCAATGCCGTTTTTTCATTAACATCCTCTGAGCGAAAATCTGCTCCATATTCTATTAGTAGTTCCACAATTTCACGAAAGCCCCTTGAAGCGGCAAGAATTAATGCGGATTCTTTCCAGCGGTTTCTGTTATCAACTCTTGCTCCAAGCTTGAGCAGCTGTTTTACTATATCTAGATAACCGTGGACTGCGGAAATCATTAAAGGTGTATTTCCTATAAAATCAGTAGTATTCATTTCAGCATTCTGTCGGATATATGTTGGGTGATGAATTAAAAGTTTTACCAATTTTAATTCTCCAGTCATAACTGCAATCATCAATGGGGTCTGTCCCTGTGAATTTTTTATGGTAGGATCTGCACCATGCTCCAGCAGAATGCTGACGGTATCAAAATGTTTTCCTTGTAAGGCAAGAGCTAAAGGTGTTTCCTTTTGTGAAGAGAGATGATCTATTTCTGCATTTTCTGCAAGTAGAAATAATACCATTTCGTTGTAACCGCGCTGCGATGCATAGAGTAAACTCTGATTTAAATCAGCACCTTGTTTAATCAAACTTTTTGCGGTAGTTAAATGACCATTAAGTATTGCGTGTGCTAAAGCATTTTTTCCATGGAGATCTTTCAATTTTATATTTGAACCTTTTGCTAACAGAGTTTGCACGACATTTTCGTGTCCTTGAGAGGCTGCCCAAATAAGCGGTGTTGCCCCATCAGAACTGCGAACATCTATCCTGGCACCATTGTTTGCTAACATTCCTACAATGTTATGATAACCATTGATAGAAGCCCACGTTAGCGCCGTCCAATTGTCATTATCCTGTGCTTCGAGATCGGAACCTTTTTTGATGAGAGTGTTTACAGTCTCAATATGTCCACCTCCAGCCGCCAGCATAAGTGGTGTCCAGCCTGAAGGATCTGATTTTTTTTCAGTACTGTCGTTTATTCTTGCTCCACCATTTAACAAGAGTTCAACAACTTTTGAATGACCGTTGTTTGCAGCCCACATCAAAAGAGTCCATCCTTGGGAATCATGAATTTCTATATTTATCCCCAAATCGAGCAATATTTTTATAACTTTAAGGTGCCCACGTGAGACGGCATAAAAGAGATTCCCCTCGTTATCAATTTCTTTTTCACTGAGAAATTTGACCATGGGCAACTGCTGTTTTTCGGCTGCATAAATCCAGGCAGTCCAGCCATAGCGGTCACGAAAATCAAGCCGACTTTGCTCTCGAAGCAGCACTTTCGCAATATTAATATGGCCTTCAGCGGCCGCTATCATCAAAGATGTTTTCCCAACAAAATCTCTAGCATTTACGTCTACACCTTTCTTGATCAGGAGTCTGGTCAATTCCAAACTTCCTTGAGCACTTGCTTCCATGATTGGAGTACGTTTTTTAAGATCTTGAGTATTGGTGGAAATCCCGGATTTTATTAACAGGCTCGCTGTTTTAAAATGTTTGTTGCTTAAGGCTAGTAACAAAGCATTTTCTCCTTGTTTATCAACTTTTGTCAAATCAGCTCCGAGAGATAATAATTTTTGCACAGTTGATTCTAGACCGTACATTGACGCGAGAAGCAGTGGCGACCTTTGGAATTCGTTTTCAAGAATATCTGTTTTTGCTCCAGCTTCTAGTAGTAATTTTGCTATGTTCTCATGTTTAGATCTGATAGCCCAAATTAAAGCAGATGATCCATTTAGCGAGGTTATATCTAATTTAATTCCTCTTAAAAGTAAGAACTGCACGATCTTAAAATGACCTTTTTGTGCTGCATACATCATGGGTGACATGCCCAAATTATTTTGAAAGTCAACTCGAGCGCCGTGTTTCAATAATGTTTTAAGAATTTGCAGTCTACCTCTCTCTGCTGCATACATTAAGGCTGTCCACTTTTGATTTGTTTCTGCATTTGGATTTGCGCCCTGCTGAAGTAAGAAACTTACTGTATCAGAATGTCCTTTATATGCCGACTGAATTAAGGCTGTTTTACCCAAAGTATCGGTGTCATTCAGACGGGCTCCATTTTCGATAAGAAGTTTTACGATTGTCTGTGCTCCAATTCCCGATGCAAACATAAGAGGAGTTACACCATGAAATTCCTCGGTTCCCCGAATGTTAACACTGACACCCTCGGACAAAACATTTTCTACCGCAGATACGCTATTAAGTATTGACAACATAAGGCGGGTCCAGTCATCACGTCCTTTAGTACTGATTAAAAAATTTTCTAGGCGGTGATTTTCCTCAGGTACAATTTGCTCTGCAGAGCTTTTTGCAAAAGCGTAAAAGGGGAAATAATTTCCAGAGAGAGTTTGAAATAAAGCTACTGCGACAAATGGAAAAAGAAAAAAAAATAGCATTTCTCGGACTGAAGATTTAAAAAAAGAGGTGCGTTGCCAAAAAGTCTGTAGTTTCTGGAATTCCTTGAATGTTGAAATTTTATTCATTGTTTTGTGTTGTGGCACGAAGGGACAAGCCGTTATCAGGCTTAGTTTCTGGTGCATGCAGGCTATTGCTGATGTTGAGTAAAAGACCTGTTAAAAACATAGCGACAACAAGGGAAGTGCCTCCGTAGCTTATGAATGGGAGGGGTAAACCTTTGGTTGGAAGCAGGCCAACTACAACAAAGATGTTAAGGATTATTTGTAGACTGATAATCGTTGTTGATCCAAAAGCAAGGTGTTTCCCAAAACTATCCAGAGCATTCCAAGCAATCCAGTAACCGCGCCAAATAAAAACAACAAATATAATTATCAAAATACAAATCCACAAAAAACCTAATTCTTCACCAATGATGGCAAAAATAAAATCAGTGTGAGCATCTGGGAGAAAGAGTCGTTTCTGCAGGCTCTCACCAAGTCCTCTTCCAAACCAACCTCCTGTTCCAAGTGCAATGAAGGATTGAATAATTTGGAATCCTGAATTTTGCGGATCATCCCAGGGATTCAAAAAAGCTAGCATTCGCCTAACTCGGTAAGTGTGTGAAGCAATCAGCAGTCCTCCGATAATTCCTACACCCACGAGGCTAGTTGCAATATGAACAGGACGGCCTCCCCCGACGTAGAGCATCAGCAATACCGTAGTTGCGATCAGTACTACTGTACCAAAGTCTGGTTGCAATAGGACGAGGAAAAGGTAAATCCCAGTGACAATAAAGTTTGGTGTTAACCCGCGGAAGAATGAAGCCAGGACTTCCTGTTTGCGTTCCAGATAAGAAGCTACGTAAATGATCAAAACAACTTTCAGAAGTTCGGAAGGTTGAAGACTAAATGAACCTATTCGTAACCAGCGTCGTCCGCCCTTAACTTCGTGTCCTATTTCAGGTATTAAAACAAGTATCAGCAATGCCAGCATGCCCAGCATAAACCAGATAGAATACTGCTGCCATTTGTGATAATTAACTATCAGCGCGACTCCCATCGCTATAAGTCCAACGAGCATGTGCAATAGATGTTTGTACAAAAAGTATTGACCATCATTGTATTGAATGTCAGCATACACACCACCAGTACTGTAAATCATTACTGTCCCCCAGGACAGCAAAAATAAGGTTGCTCCTATCAGTGGTAAGTCATAACGAGTATGCATATTTTACGAGGGATTCGGGGGTGTGTTCTCTACAAAAATTAATTGAAATACTGACTAAACCAATTATTTTCAAGACATAAAGTATATCCTTGATCTTAAGAAGATTCAAATGTACATTTTTTGAGTTTTTGAGCTAAGGCCTCAAGTTGTTGTGGATTTTTTTCACGTTTTGTAAATATTTCAATAATCGCAGATTTGTTTTCTAGAACAGCCTGTTCATAATCTTTTACAAAAGTACTGATTGAATGAGGCCTAAAATAATTCAAACCAAATATTTTAGCAACTGACATGAAGTCATTGGAATGAGGTGTGGCGAAAAAAGTTTCGAAAATATCCGTTTGCCTGACTACTGGCAGGAATGAAAAAATGCCTCCACCATGGTTATTGAGCAGAACCACTAAAACCGGTTCAGGGGAGTCTGCAAGTAGTTTGAAAGAATTTAGATCGTGCATAGCTGACAAATCTCCTATCAGCAGGCTTACCGGCCGTTGAAGACCTGAGGAGTAACCGCAGGCCGAAGCAATGATCCCGTCAATTCCACTTGCTCCACGGTTGAGGGCCGTAGGGATAGCTGCTCCTTTTCCAGATCCAAGCATATCAACCGCACGTACTGGGATGCTGTTGCCTATGAAAAATCCATGGGTTTTTGGAATTATTTCAGTAAGCCTACGTGATAAAGCAAAATCATCAATCTCTTTTTTTACAGAATCTAAAGAAAAATGTTGCTCCATTGCAAATTCGACTTTTTCAGAAGCATGAAGCAAATGTTTTGTTTTTATGGGAGGAGCTTCTAACCTTTCTTCAAGCTGTAATTCATGCACAACTAGATTACAAAAGTCTACTATTTCGCTTTCTATTCTCCAGCGAAAATTATGTGACTGATCGTGGCGTTCAGCATGATCGGCAATCCAGACCATTTGCGATGCGGGATTTTTCTCCCACTGCGAAAGCCAACGTTTCGATGTTGGAGGAAATCCGATGTGCCAAATTGCTTCAAAATTCCACTCCTTGGGATAAAGGCCCTCGATCAAGAGTTGGTCATAATACGTAATTCTGTTCGGACAATCTTCTCCTAAGCGCAGACCTGAAGTTATATCGGCAAACACTGGCCAAGCTAACTCTAACGCAAGTTTTTTTAGAGAATTGATTGAGTTAGTGGGTACTCGACCAATACTTAGAATTCCTGATTTAGGACGGTGTTTTAATAAAGTTTTTATTTCAGATTTTGGCAAAACTTTTCTGTAAGGCGTATTTCTGACATATGGTTTTTCTTGCTGAATTTTCTCAACTTTGTTGTTTTTTTTATTTTCAAAATTTTCGAAAAAAGGTTCCCGGAAAGGGAAATTAAGTTGCACTGGTCCTGGCAAAGGGCTGTAAGTTTTAGAAATTGCGTGGTCAATAGTTGAGAGTAAAGCTTCCTCTTTGAATTCCGAACAAGGACAACCCGGATCAAAAAACCAGCGAACGTGTGTTCCAAAAAGAAAAGACTGGTTGATAGATTGATTGGCACCTGTCTCACGGAGTTCAGGTGGGCGGTCCGAGGTCAGTACCAACATAGGGATTTGTTCAACAGAGGCTTCGATAACCGCAGGTAAATAATTTGCTGTGGCAGTTCCAGATGTGCAAATTAGCACTGCCGGACGTCCACTTGCACGAGCATGACCAAGGGCGTAATATGCGGATGCGCGTTCATCGTTGATGATAACAGATTTTGCACGCGAATTTTTTGCAACAGCTAAAGTCAAAGGTGTAGAGCGTGATCCAGGAGAAATACAAAAACACTCTGTATCATGCAGCACTAATTCTTCAATAATCAGATCTCCCCAACGCTCATTCCAGTTCACGATCGCCCCAGTAAATATTGCCAACTTTGTAGTTTGTCTTCAATCTCTCTCCATTCTTCTTCGGGGACAGAGCCTTCAACAATTCCTGCTCCGGTAAATATTCTTAATATGCGTCTGGATAATAAACCAGATCTAATTCCTACGGCAAATTCCGCTTGACTATGACTGATCCAACCAACAGGTCCTGCATACCATCCGCGGTCAAAAGGCTCAAGCTCTCGGATCAGCGCTCTTGCTTCGGCATCGGGTGCTCCTGAAACAGCAGGTGTCGGGTGAAAAGCAGGAAGTAAATCGGAATCTTTAATACCTTCACGCAAGATTCCATGCACTTTGCTTTGCAGGTGTTGGACATGCCTTAGTGCTAGTGGTTCTAAATAACTTAATCGTTCCGTTTTGCAGCAAAATTGCTGCAGTAAGCCTTCCATACGTTCCAGAACCATCAAATGTTCCCGCTGCTCTTTTTCACTTTCACGAAGCTCTGTAGCCAGTCGTTCATCATCTTCCAGAGTTTGTCCACGTGGACGAGTACTGGCAATTGCTTCACTTTCAATTTTAATTCCTTCCCGTCTGTAAAGTAATTCAGGTGTAATCCCTAAAAATGCTTGATTTGGAGCAAGTTGAAAACAAAAATGAAAAGCTTGTGGCGCTTGACGACGCAGTTGAAGCAGGAGTTCTGTAGGGTCATAGTCTCTAGCCAAACTGAAAACAGCGGTACGTGCAAGTACAACTTTGTCTAATTTTCCTGAAGAAATATTTTCAAGACCCTTTTTAACTAGTTTACACCATTGATGGTATTCAGGCAGGTCATGACGTTCCAGTCTGATCAAAGGACTGTCTGGAATTAATATTTCTTCCACTCGAACGGATTCAAGCATTTTTTGAAGAGTCAGCAGCTTTTCGTGAATATCATCCCCTTTATAGATATGACAGGCCAGTGTTGCTTTTTCATCAACAATACTTAATTCAACCATCGACAAAGAAAAATGTGCTGTCCCCCAATTCTGCCATTCTGTTGATGTTGAAGCATTGGAGTCAAAGCGCATTCCTCCAAAAAAACGGACAGCTTTCGGTGAATTGTGTAGATATTTGCTGATGGTGAGTAAAATATTTTCGTAACCTACTTCAACATCTTTAACCTCTAGCGCCGAGCCAATACCGGCAAATTGTTCTTTTTGACTTCGATTCTCCCAAAAAACTTTACGTGAACAATCTTGCAGGGTTAACCATTCCAAAGGGTGTGCGTTTTCTACTTCTACTTCCAGCCGCACTATATCAGAATTTTTGGAGTTTGGTATCGCGGCAGAGGGCGTCCACGCATTGAGCTTTATTAATAAAGCCCGACGAGCTTCTTCAAGTGTCTGGTATGTTTTGGCTTTCACAGTTACAGTTCAGATCAATTATCAGTAGGTTTGTACGCAACATGAACGGTGGAAGCCCCGAAAATGAAATCATGAATTTCTGCCTGTTTGAACCCTGTTTCGAGCAGCATACGTTTTAGAAACTCTTGATGTGGAAATTTAAGTGTAGAGTTTGGTAAATAATGAAACATTTCCTGTCCAGGCATCATTATATTTCCAATCAAAGGTACAACATGGAAAAAATAAAAGTTATTTAGTTCCGCGATTATTGGCAAACGAACTTTCCCTACGTCTAGGCTGACCAAAACTCCACCAGGCTTGAGTACGCGAAATATTTCCTGTAGACAAGCATTGAGGTCTGAAACATTGCGCAGACCATAGCCAATTGTCACTGCATGAAAATTTGTATCCGGGAACGGTATATTCATGGCATCACCCTGCAAATACTGAATTTCTGAATTACCGCTGTTTTTGGATTTGGCGATTTTAAGCATTTCTGCTGAAAAATCCAGACCAGTTATTTTACAGTCCGGATGCTGACGTAATATTTCACGGGAAATATCTCCTGTTCCGCAACATAAATCGAGACATTCTTCATCAGGCCGGAGTCCGGTTTGGCGCACAACGAACTTTTTCCAGTAACGGTGCATACCAAAGGTGATGACATCATTA
>Ga0115011_10002168_pt1 | contig 13753 bp, 6 predicted proteins | sample TroAtlMetagenome_2_FD_88705 | JGI IMG/M metagenome (GOLD analysis project Ga0115011, IMG submission 88705) | Marine eukaryotic phytoplankton communities from Atlantic Ocean - Tropical Atlantic ANT8 Metagenome | ecosystem: Environmental > Aquatic > Marine > Oceanic | place: Tropical Atlantic...
GAAGATATTGCGCCACTAATCCGCTCCCTAAAACACGGTCCAATTATCCCTGGTCCGGAGGAAGAAGTGACAATCTCGGCGAGAATCACGGATGAAGATGCCTCCTTGGTTAATGCAACCGTGCGCTGGAGGGTATCCGACACCAACCCGGGCTCCTTTAATAGCGCAGAAATGTCCGGGCCTGATGAGGAGGACCGCTATAAAGCGATCCTCCCACCTCAACCGGAAGGAACCGTTGTGGAATTTTATGCGGAAGCCTCAGACGGCACCAACACCCGCACCTGGCCGGCAGCAACCGACCGCGGCCAGGTTGCCAACGCTCATTACCTGGTAGACATGACCCCACAAAGACCCGGCGAGGCATTGTACAGGGTGGTGATGACCGCGGCAGACCGCAATCAATGGCGAAGCATCGATCGTGGCAGTGATGCTCAGATCAATGTGACTTTTATTGCCAGTGAAGGCGGTAGAGACAATGTCCGCTACCGGGCTGGCATAAGGGTTCGCGGCAATGGCAGCAGAGCCTTCACGCCACCGCCAATGCGCATCAATATTCCGCGTGAAAATCCCTGGAACGGCGATACCAAGCTCAATGTAAATTCCAGATTTTCGCCACTGCAGTTTATCGGCATGAACCTCTTCCGGTCTACTGGAATGCCTACTCCAGAGGCAAAACGTGTACAGTTCCAACTCAACGGCGAAAATCCAGCCCGTAATGATGACACGATGCGGGGATCATATGTACACCTTGAACCCATTGGAAGCGAAATGATTGATAACCAGTTTCCTGATGATAGCGGTGGCAATCTGTACAAAAAGCGAAGCGCTGACCCAAACAGGGATGAAAAACGCTGGGGAGTGCATTTTGAGGACAATGTGCGTTACAATGACCCAAACTGGTATACTACCGATGACTGGTCAAAACTGACCAACGAAAGCAGGAACGACTGGAGCGACCTGCAACAATTCGTTGAGGTCATGCATCAGGCCAGTGGTGCCGATTATTTGGAAAAAGTCGGGGTAGAAGTCAATATTGATCAGTGGGTCAGGTGGTTTGCCGTAATGACTATCCTGAACAGTTACGAGACAAACCTGAGCAATGGTATTGATGACGATTACTCCATCTACAGGGGCGTTAATGATCAAAGGTTTGTCCTGCTGCCGCACGATCTCGACACGATCTTTGGCCTCGGAGACACTAACTCCAGCCCGAGGAGCTCTATTTTCCCGATGTTGACGGCAAACATCCCCCGACAAAATGAGGATGCACGTATCCCGCAACTGTCCGCTTTCTTTGCGGAGCCTACAATACGCAGAAAATATTTTTCACAGCTTGATAAGTTGCTATCCAAGGAGTTTTCGAAGGAGAATTTTGATGCACGGGTGCAGAACTTCTTAGGGGATTGGTCAACCGCCTCTGATATCAATGACATCATTTCCTACATGGATGAACGGCGCAGTTTCATTCTCGCCGAAATTAACCCGGATCTAAGTGCGACAACCACTTTACCCGTTGTCTCTGGATTCCCCCGCTCAACCCAATCCAATCTCTCCCTCTCTGGAGAGTATAACCTGATAGATACCACGACGGTTTCCGTCTCCGGAAAAAATGCCACTCTCAACCCATCTGCCGGAACCTGGTCAGTCGATGACATCGCTCTTATACCGGGAATCAACCGCCTGACCATCGAGGCTACAAACTCGGAAGGCACCCCTATTGACTCCCGACTTATCGACATCTGGTATGACGACGGGGACAGTGTGCCGCTGAACGCGCCAATTAATGAAGATCAAGTGCTGAATGCAGCCGGGGGGCCCTACACCGTCTCAGAAGAACTGGTCGTTGAGGAGGGGGTCACCCTGACCATTGAGCCGGGAACCAACATCTATTTAGCGGAAACGGCAAAAATCACCATCCGCGGTAGCTTAAGGGCAATAGGCTCTGAATTTGCACGAATCCGTTTCGGGCCGGACCCTGCTGCCGATCAGATTGCGGATCCTGCCGGCAACGGAAGCCTGCCGGATGGACCGCCAAAATCAGGTGGTATTCAGTTTGTCGACTCTCTCTCTGCAACAAACATCCTTTCCTTTGTGGATGTCCTGCACGCACAAAGTTCTGAGGGAAGTGTCGGAGTTCACCGCTCCGAAGTAATACTCGACAATATGAGCTTTGCGGGATCCCGCCTTCGCATGGTTTATGCAGAATCTTCGTCCGTAACACTTCGTCACTCAACATTTCCCGACATGTTCGCACCCGGTGAGAGCCCGGCCGCTCTTGGCTTGAATAATATCAGCGAGCACGTCAAGGCTGAAGGAATCTTCCCTGCCAACGGACGTTTTATTATTCGCGGTAATACATTTGGTAAAAATGCAGGGCACAATGACATTATCGATATCGATGGAGGCAACCAATCTGGACTAATCCTGCAGATTCTAGACAATGTTTTCCTTGGTGCTGGCGATTCGCACCTTGTCCTCCACGGTGACTCATACGTGGCCGGCAATCTCTTCATGAATGTCTCCAAGGATATTGGAAACAATGATCGTGATTATGCCAGCGCCATATCTACCGGCAAGGAAAACAACGGAGCGAATTTGGTCGTTACCCGCAATATTTTCTGGGACGTGGATCATGCCGTTAATCTAAGGGGAGGCGCGACAACCATTTTTGAGAACAACACCGTGGTGAATGTGCACCCAGACTTTAATGATGATTTCGGCAATAGCTTCGTTGGTTCAGCAATTAACCTTTTTGAAAACGAGCCGGGGGTCGAGCCTGGTAAAGGAGCATATGCCGCCAACAATATCTTCTGGGATACACCCCGGGTGTTTGGTAATGCGGATCGCCCGGATGAGTTCACAACAGTGCTCCAGCTCGACAACAACCTTTTGTCACCGGAGCTTGCTGATACCTCAGTGGGTTTACGCCCTGAACCCATCCTCGCGCTTGGAAGTGACAACCGCTCAAGCAGCCCACGCTTTATCAACAATGCAGAAGGAAATTTCGGTCTACAGCCGGGCTCTCCAGCCAAAAATATGGGAAGCGCCGGGCAGGATTCCGGTGCTGATGTGCCTGATGCCATCGCCATTACCGGCGAGCCTGGCGCTATCACTGCATCCACCGAGGCAACGCTTATTGTGGGAGGCCCAGGCATGTTTGCTTACCGCTACAGAATCAACGGACAGGAATGGAGCGAAGACATTCTTATCGGTAACGGATTTGATCCAAATACCCGGACAATACGGGTCGCCACAATTACCATGACCGGGTTGCAGCCTGGCAGCTACACTGTTGAAGTTCTGGGAACGGACTTTGCAGGTAAACTCCAGCAAGCACCAACGGTTTCCAGAACCTGGGAAGTTGATCCCGGCTTTTCACGCGTGGTAATCAGTGAAGTCTTGGCGGCAAACGGTGGCTCTTATGAAAATCAGGGAAGCTTCCCTGACATGATTGAATTGCACAATGCAGGCGCAACATCAGTGGATCTCTCGCAAAAAAGTATTACTGATAACCCGGACATTCCAGGCAAGTATGTTTTCCCGCAGGACACAATCATCCCTGCTGGTGGTTACCTAGTGCTCAATGCCGACAATGGGCAATCACCGGGGATACACCTCGGATTTTCCCTCGATGATGATGGTGAAGGCGTTTACCTCTACGATGCTGTGGAAAATGGCGGCGGATTGCTTGACTCAATCCTGTTCGGCTTGCAGATCCCCGGCTATAGCATTGGTCGTGTTAACCACACAGGCTCTCAATGGGCACTTACACAGGTCACTCCCGGCGAAGCAAATCGAAAGCAACCTTATGGCCTCCAATCCGCCTTATGCATTAACGAGTGGCTGGCTGCACCGGAGTTCACCTTTGCCGAAGACTTTATAGAAATCCACAACCCGGACAACCTGCCGGTTCCTCTCGCCGGTCTTATCCTCAGTCAGGATGCACAGCCAGAAGACAACCGAAGCGAAATTGCCCCCTTAAGCTTCATTGCGCCAAATGGATTCAGTGTTTTCCGCGCTAACGGCAATGGCGGGGAAGGCTTTCGTGAACTCAACTTCAAAATTTCTTCCAGCTACGAGTGGATTTATCTGCTAGCCGAAGATTTTACATCCATCGATCAGGTGCATCTGCAGGCTGAAGGAATTGATGTTTCGCGTGGCAGAATGCCTGACGGTGCCGAAACTTACGAGTTCTTTAAATTGCCGACGCCGGGCCTTTCCAATGTTAGTGAAATTCCAACTGTCGTCACGACTACTTTAATTGCCCCTGGAGCTCAATGGGCTTATGAACAAACCAATACGGACCTTGGAACAGCATGGCGCGGTCCTGAATATGATGATGCCTCCTGGCCCCGCGGACCGGGCTTCCTCTATCGAGATAATGACCCGGTAAACGGTCCCGAGGGCACTCTGCTTAACCTCAATCCGCCTACTACACACTACTTCAGGCATACTTTTGACGTCACCGGCGACCCTTCACTTACTGCATTTTCCTTTGACCTCTTTGCAGACGATGGCGCAGTAGTATATCTCAATGGTGTCGAGGTGTACCGTTTACGCATGCCTGATGGCGAAATCACCCACACCTCATTTGCCGCCAGTGGATGGGATAATGCCGTGCGTGAGGGTCCCTTCGAAATTCCAAATGAATTGATACGACCGGGTGCAAATGTGATCAGTGCATCCGTGCATCAGGATGATGATTCCAGTGGTGATGTCGTATTTGGTCTGGAACTGCGATCCACCATTACGCGGCAGCCCGAACAAGATGAAGAATATACGCAGGCGCTTTCCCTTATTGATGGCCTGCGGATTACCGAAATCATGTATCACCCCGCTCAAACGGAGGCACTGGAATATATTGAATTACAGAATATCGGTGCTGTTCCACTGGAACTGGGAGGAATGCGCTTTACCGGCGGAATCGATTTCGTATTTCCAGAAATGTCACTCGATGTCGGTGCCTACGTGGTTGTGGTTGCCGACCCTGTGACATTCCAGACCGAATATGGGCCGGACATCGATATCGCCGGACAATATTCGGGAAAATTAAGTAACGACGGTGAAGAAATCGTGTTGCAACTCGCACGACCTTATGAAGCGGCAATCATGCGATTTGAGTATAATGATTCCTGGTATCGAGACTCGGACGGCAACGGCTACTCACTGGAAATATTGGATTTTTCGGCGCCTCGGGCAACCTGGAATAACGCAGAAAACTGGCGGGCCAGCACGGTACTGGGCGGCACTCCTGCAAAAGTTTCTCCTCCGGTTATTACCAGTGTCGATACAGTGAATTCGGTACTAAATGACGCCTTCTTTTACCAAGTTCTGGCAACCAATATTCCATCCACCTACTCTGCTTCCGGCCTGCCTGCCGGCTTAGTCATTAACGAGCAAACTGGTGTGATTTCGGGCAACAGTTCAGAATACGGCCGTTTTGAAGTAACGCTGAGTGCTGGCAACAGCGGCGGTGAAGGCTTCGCCAATCTTGCTCTGGAAATTGCAGCTTCCGGCCCCTTTGCCGGTTATCAGTGGTCCGATGTTGCCCAAAGCTATGCCATTGGAATCCCCGCGGAAATTACGGCGCGGGCCATAGATGCTGAAGGACGTACCGTCATTGATTACAGCCAAAATGTCCCCGTCGGAGCATTCGTTGGGGCTGATAACGGATCCTCTATCCTGATTACCGAATGCTGGGATCGCTCCCCTGATTATTTCGAAATTCAAAATGTAAGCTCTCGGACAGTCAACACTAATGGCTGGTTCGTGGTTGTTAATCAGGCTGCATCAATCGCAGGCAGTGGAGTCAACCTGGCTTCTCCCACCCTTTTCAACTTTCTGGCTACGATGGCATCGGGTGATGTCATTCTTAGTCATGATGAAGACGGCAACTCCCAGGATTGGCGTGCTGAAGATTATCTTGGCGGGGATATCCCCTGGTATCATGGGGGAGGATTTGGCAATGTTGGGCGTCGTGGTTGGGTCATGTTGGTTGATGAAACAGGCAAAATAGTCGATTTCGTCGGATGGGGCTATTCGACCAATGACCTTGCCTCCATTAACCTCAATGCTGGCGGCTTTAACTTGAGGGTTGGTGATGCATGGAGTGGCAGTAGCGTCCAGTGGGATAATTCCCGAAATCAATCGCTGACTCGGAGGGGAAGCGAGGATCAAAGCTCGGCAGTGGACTGGTCGTGGGTAAACAATAGTCCCGGTAATCAGAACAATGCCCTTAATACCCCGTTCTCAGGTGGTTTCGATACGGTTGCTTCCTCTCTGGACACAGCATCTTTTACTAATGGTCAATGGAGCGCACCGGTCACCTTTAATGACACGGCTACTGATGCGATTCTGGGGCTTGATGATGGAAGCGGTAATGTCACACTGAGTAAACGTTTCAACATCACTGCTGTCCCAGCGCCGACAATCACATCGCCTTCCATCGTTACTGCTGTGGCAGGAAAGCCGTTTTCCTACAAAATCACTTCCACGCTGCCGGCGACCATTTATGGAGCAGAAAATCTACCAGCCGAATTATCCTTCGACACCTCCAGCGGCATGATTTCTGGTTCCCCGGTTGCTGCTGGCACTATCGATGTATCCCTTAGCGCAACCAACGACGGAGGAATCGGAACCCTTTCCCTGACCATTGAAATACTCGCAGACAGTGATGGTGACGGTATGCCCGACTCTTGGGAGCAAACCCATGGCCTGAATATTCTCTTTCCCGGTGATTCGTTACTCGATACGGATGGTGACTCCCTCAATAACCTCGAGGAATTTCTGGCAGGCACCGATCCACTCAACCCGTCTTCCACTTTTCTGGTCCACCCTTTCGGGCGCAATGCTGTAGGAGAGCAAATCACACTTAGCTGGTCATCCGTGGCCGGAAAACGGTACCAAGTTCTTTATTCAAGTAACATGATCAATTGGACACCGCTTCCGGACATTAACATATTGGCCACCGGGTCCGAGGCATCGGTTGTGGTACCGAACACACTTGGTGGACGCACATACTTCCTGCGCGTTACCACTGGGCTGAATTACTAAAGCAGCACGGAGAGTTCGCGCTCGATATTGGACTGAGCCCGCTTTTCATGAAGTTTGCGAAAGTGACGGGTCCAGTAAATGGATTTGCGGCGCATAAATGTGCGCAAATACTCGGCCCTTTGTAAGCGAAAAGTCTGTTCATCCACATGGTTATGTTCCCTGCGAATTTCACCGGCATAGATATCATAGCGCCATTCCTCGCAGGCAAGGATAAGCAGATCTATGTCCATCGCCAGTGCTTCGTCACGATCTTGCGGTTCCCGATGATGCCGGGTTGCGGTAATTAGGCGGCACGCCTCTTCAATATCAATCAGATCGCCGGCAAGAAGTTGAAATTCGCGGCGTAGCATTTCTGCACTGGTTGCCCGACTCTCGCGTGCTGAGATCTGGGCACAATAAGCCGCATCGTGAAACCAAAGAGCCAGTTCCAGTTCGTCCTGATTTGCTATTACCCCCGGGTAATCATCAAGCGCCCTTACGCAGGCAAGGGCATGGCGTGCATCATGGTGCAAGCGCCCGGCCGAGGAGTAACAATCCCACAGCCGCTCTCCAACCGGAATGAACACCATGCCAAGCCCGATCCATTCCAGCGTTCGGTTCCACTGATGAGCCCATCGCTCCGGCAAAGCCTCAACAGCTGGCTCGAACCGTTCTGCCATGGCAAAAGTATTTTTGTGTCAAGAGGGCTCGGCACTAAACGCCGATGAGAAGTTCATCAATCAGCTTGCTGGTATCCTCAATCGAACCATCTGATCCTTCGCGTGTTGCCCAGCCGGAAAAATCAAGGGCCTTGAGCGCAACGCGTACTTTGTCCCAGTCCACATCCCCATCACCCAGCCGGCAAAAGCCGTTCTTTTTACCCCAGTCCTTCACGTCAAGCTTTACGGTACGATTGCCGAGTATTCTGATCCATTCATGCGCAGGAGCGAACTTCTGCATGTTGCCTATATCAAAATAAGCACCAACCCAAGGGCTGTCGAAATCATCAATATAATCCCGAAATGTCTCCGGACTCTCGCAAAACCCGTTCCAGACCGTCTCGATCAAAACCCGCACACCGATGCGAGAAGCCAGTGGTAGCACCTTGCGAACCTCCTCTATAGAGCGCTCCCAGACATGCTCGTGAGTCTCCTTCGCCCCATTAACCTTCCCCGGTACAAGCAACACGGACGACCCTCCTAACAAATGAGCATTCATCAGAGCACGCTCCAGATTGACGCGGCCCTTCTCGCGTACTGCCGGGTCCGGGTCACTGAGTCGAACGCCCCAGTGCCCGCCGTTTACCAGACCATGTATGCGAAACCCTGTCTTGGTCGAAGCCTCCCTGTAGGCTGCCGCCTCCCCTGCTCTGCCACTTTCCAATCCATCATAGCCAAGTGCCTGGAGCCGGGTAAAGAACGCCTCAAGGGTTTCGCCCTTCTGCCGCTTGCTGCCCTTCAGCGCCTTAAATATCCTGCCCTTCAGGATTGGCCCGGAAGTTACTTTTTTTGGAGGCTCCTCGGCATCGCATGCCACAGAGGCACCGGCAAGGGTTGCAGCAGACTGACTGAGAAAAGAGCGACGGGTGGATAAATATTTCATGGATTAAAGTGTTGGAAATTGCGCAACCCCTGCGCCAAGCGCAGAAGTCATAGTAGAAAAATTATTCGGCCTGTAAGAACCTTTACCTGTTCATGTTAACCGCTTCGGAAAGTCCCATGCAATCATTAGTTGCCTGACCACAGGTTTTTCCCTAGCAGCATAATGCCCTATCACATAGGGTAAATGATGCCGCTAGACTTTGAGGAACTGGATTATGCCGAAACCCGGATGGGCGAACTCATTCTGCGACGCCGGTCTATGCCCTCGCTAGACAACCTGGAAGTTTACGAGGTGATCCTTGGGGATGCTTTCCTAATGTCCAGCCTGTTTACCGTGGTTGAGACGGCACTTGCAGACTTGGGTCTTGCAGCACTTGGCAAACGTAAAAAAATTGACGTTGCGGTCGGCGGGCTCGGCCTGGGCTACACCGCCGTAGCGGCACTTAACAATGCGGAAGTGCAGCATTTACTGGTTATCGACGCACTCGAAGAAGTGATAGGGTGGCATCAACGAAAAATCGTCCCGCTTGGAAAAACCCTTTGTGATGATCAGCGATGCCGTTTTGTGCAGGGTGATTTCTTCGCCCTAGCCTCTGACCCGTCCACAGGATTTGATCCCGGACAGCCGGGACGCACTTTTGACGCAGTGCTCCTGGATATCGACCACACACCAAGCAAGCTGCTCGATGTGTCACACGCAAATTTCTATACCGTTCAAGGACTACAAAAACTCGCCTTACATCTCAATCCCGGCGGTGTATTTGCCATGTGGTCGGATGACCCTCCAGATCAACAGTTCCTTGGATTGTTAAGCAGTGTATTCGATACAGTAAAGCCTGAGATCGTCCGTTTTTTTAACCCGTTGTTGGAACGAGATTCGGAAAGCAGCGTCTATATCGCTCGTAGTACGGGTGATTAGTCAGACGTGCCAGACTTGAACGACCGATACTTGGCGCCTTGAATCCGTCTTACGCTAAAGGCGCTTGATGCGCACGTTGCGGAACTGCACAGGGTCACTATGGCCGGCAAACCCGATGAATCCGGACTTGCGGTTAACACCCTTGGGTACGCGCTTCACCTTGCTTAAGTCCAGCTTGCTTAAGTCCTGATCAAGAATGTTCTTGCCGTTAAGGATCACCTTGACATGGCTCCCCTTGAAGGTGATTTCCTGCTTGTTCCACTCGCCAACCGGCAACAGTGCACCGCGCTTGGCCGGCACCAGTCCATAAATAGAGCCATGGAACTGGTAAGGTTGCAACTTGGCATATTTTGGATGGGTGTTATCAAGCACCTGAAGCTCAAAAGCCTCCCAAGCCGGGTCTCCACGGCCCGGAGAACGCACGGCAATTCCGTTGTTGCCCCCCGGCGGAAGCTTGAACTCAAAGCGGAAGACAAAGTCGCCATACTCATCCTTTGCATAAAGGGTGCCCCCCTTACCCTTTTTGCACATGATCGCCCCATCGACGACCTCATAGTTTCCAACTGCCCCTTGCCAGCCGGTCAGATCCTTACCGTTAAACAGTGCAGTGAAACCTTCTTCTGCCTTGGCCTGGCCTACATTCTTGGCATTGGTCTCCTTTGCATCAATTTCGCGAATGAAAACATTGCGCCATCGGATCTCACCACCATGGGTCTGCAACTGAATTGGACCCTTTTCAAAGATCGGTATTTTGCGATCGAAATAATTCTCCATAATCACGTTGTCGACCACATTTTCGCCATTGAGGTAAACCGTTACACGCTCACCAATCATGATAATGCGAAACTTATTCCATTCCCCTAAGGGCTTATCCATAAGCTTTGATGGATCCTTGCCTGGTTTACCCTTGCTGTTATTCCATAATCCCCCTGAGCCCTTGTCGGCCCCGTGTTTCCACTTGCCGCCCTCCTTCGTGGTGTCCCAGATCTGTACCTGTGGTACACCACGCAGGTAAATGCCACTGTCAGCCTTGGCAACCGTCTTGTATTCAAGATGCAACTCAAAATCAGCGTAATCCTTAAGGGTCGTTAAGTACAGTCCTTTGCCATCATTAACCAACTCACCATTCTCAACCGTCCAATGTTTATTGATGTCCTTCAAGGTTTCCTCCTGATGGGCCTTCAGTGCCTCGGGTGACATCTTCCAGAGAGTACGAGGGTCCTTTGTGCCGTGACCAAACCAGCCTTCCAGATTGTGGCCGTTAAAAAGTGAAGTGAAACCTTTCGGAGGAACCGGGTGAGAGGGGTGAGCGAGCAAGGCCCCGGTCAGGCCGATAATGGTTGCGGTAACAAGTGAATGGATGCGATACATTTTTTTAGGTCTGAATTTAAGTGAGCTACTTTTCAAAATTGCATGGTTTCTGGGCATTGGACAAGGATATTAAGCCATTGCCCGTGCAGAAAATGCTTCTTCTTAGATATTGTTTCCCTTCCCTTGAACAACTAGGATTCTGGAATGCGGCACAAAATCTACTTATACCTCAACACCGTTTTTATCGTGCTGGCTTTTGCCGTTGGTATCTGCCATGGCGAAGAGCCCCGTTGGTTTAAGGGCAATACCCACACCCACTCCCTGTGGAGTGACGGCAATGATTTTCCCGAGATGATTGCATCCTTCTACAAGCGCGAGGGTTATCATTTTCTGGTGCTCTCCGACCACAATGTCTTGAGTCGAGGTGAAAAGTGGATGTCTGTGCGTGACGTAGAAAAACGCCGCAGGACCCTCGGCCACTCCACGCTTAAAAAATACTTGGCCGCTTTTGGTGAAAAATGGGTGGAATTACGTGGTGAGAGTGACAAGCAACAGGTCCGGCTCAGGACCCTTGAGGAATTACGGCCCAAATTCGATGAGCCCGGAAAATTTCTATTTATTGAAGGAGAAGAAATCACCAACAGTTTTCGTGGCCTGCCCGTCCATACCAACGCGATGAACCTTGACGAAATCATCAAGCCGGAAAAAGGTGCGTCTCTGCGCGAAACCATGCGCAGCTGCCTGTTGGCTGCGAAGGATCAGGAAAAAAGGCTTGGAAAACTGATCCTCGCCCACCTTAACCACCCGAATTTCGGGTGGGGTATCACGGCCGAAGACCTTGCCCATGTGATTGAGGAGCAATTTTTCGAGGTCTATAATGGCCATCCCGGCGTCCGACATCTGGGTGATGCCAAGCACCCGGGAGTTGAAAAAATGTGGGATATTGCCAACACCATCCGTCTAGCCAGTCTGAAAGCAGATCCCCTCTATGGTATTGCATCGGATGATTCCCACCATTATCACGGGGGGGACGTCAAACCTGGGCGCGGTTGGATCATGGTCAGGGCCGTCTCCCTCAGTGCAGATCACATCGTGCAAGCCATGCGAAAAGGTGATTTCTACTCTTCAAGCGGCATCAACCTTGAGCTACTTGATCGCGATCAGGACAAAGGCACGCTGAAATTCCGGATTAAGGGCGAAGCGGGCGAAAAATATACCACGCGCATCATTGGGACACGCCGCGATCAGCATTCCAACCCTGAAAAAGTGGGCGAAGTTCTTGCTTCTTTTACCGGCACGTCAGTGAGTTACTCCCTCAAGGAAAACGAATTGTATTTTCGGGCTGAAATCACATCGGACAAAGCCCATCCGCTGCCCTCTTTTACCGGACAAAAAAAGGAGGCTTGGATCCAGCCGGTATGGGCGAAGCCAGCAAAGAAAGAATAAACCGAGCCAAGTCTCCAAATGCCATTGCCTGGTTTACCTGGAGAAAGCCCACTTAATCATCATTTGCAAACATTTCCGATATGGAACTAAACCAGCCTATCCGCGTTGTCAGTTGCCACGCCGAAGGCGAAGTTGGCGATGTGATTATAGGCGGAGTTGATCCGCCCCCAGGGGATACGCTCTGGCAGCAGCGTCAGTTTATTGAGGAAGATGGTAAACTGCGCGCCGTGATGCTCAATGAGCCACGCGGTGGTGTGTTCCGTCACGTTAATCTGATTGTCCCTGCAAAAGATCCGCGGGCTCAGGCGGGGTTTATCATTATGGAACCCGCGGATACACCGCCCATGTCAGGATCCAATTCCATTTGTGTAGCAACTGTGCTTCTTGAACGCGGAATTCTTCCGATAAATGAACCCGAGACACGGATGGTGCTCGAAGCTCCCGGTGGTTTGGTTCAGGTGCGCGCAACCTGCCAAGGCGGAAAGGTAAAACGTGTTGAAATTACCAACGTGCCCTCTTTTGTCGATAAACAAGATTTTATATTGGAAGTCGAAGGCATGGGGTCATTTGAAGTCCACACCGCCTATGGAGGTGATAGTTTCGTGCTGATTGATGCGCAGGATGCCGGTTTTGAAATTGAGCCGCATGAGGCCCGGGATATCGCTGAAGCCGGCATGAAAATCACAGCGGCGGCCAATGAGCAGATCGGATTCTATCACCCGGAAAATCCGGGCTGGAGCCATATCTCCTTCTGCCAGTTTACTGGACCACTGACGCGGAACCCAAGTGGGGCACTTACCGGTCGCAATGCGGTCGCCATCCGCCCTGGAAAGGTGGATCGCTCACCAACCGGAACCGGATGCTCCGCACGCATGGCCTTACTCCACGCAAAAGGTCAAATGACGACAAAGGACCATTATATTGCTCAATCTATCATCGGCTCCGAATTTGACTGCCGTATTGAAAGCGTCACCTCGCTGAGTGGGTGTAACACTCAGGCGATTATCCCGTCTTTATCAGGAAGAGCTTGGATAACAGGAACTTATGAGCACACAACCGACCCTGATGATCCCTGGCCACATGGTTACCGCCTATCTGACACATGGCCTGAAATATAGCTTTCTATAAAAAGAAAGAGCCGTTTTTCCTTGCGACTTGGCTGTGTAGGGAAAATCCTAACGGTCATGAAAAGAAGAAACTTCATTAAAACCTCGGCAGCCGGTGCGGTAGCGGCCCCGACCATTATTCCTTCTACCGTTCTGGGCAAGGATGCCCCAAGTAATAAAATTACCCTCGGCTTGATAGGCTGCGGCGGTCAGGGCACGGGTAACATGCGCAACCTCATGAACAATGGGGAGATTCATACACTTGCAGTTTGCGACCCCGACAGGAACCATCGTGATAGCAGGAAGAAGATGGTCGATGACAAATACAAAAACACCGA
>Ga0115011_10002169_pt1 | contig 13752 bp, 7 predicted proteins | sample TroAtlMetagenome_2_FD_88705 | JGI IMG/M metagenome (GOLD analysis project Ga0115011, IMG submission 88705) | Marine eukaryotic phytoplankton communities from Atlantic Ocean - Tropical Atlantic ANT8 Metagenome | ecosystem: Environmental > Aquatic > Marine > Oceanic | place: Tropical Atlantic...
AGATGCCGCCGTCTAAGCGGAAGCGTCAGCCAAGCGGAGAGTTCCGTTGTCGGTTGCAATCCGATTTTGCGGATTTAGACTCCGGCCCATGAAGATGACTCGCCCGAGGGGATCGCTTGGCCAAGCGCCCGGTTTCACGTTGATCGAGCTGCTGGTGGTCATCGCGATCATCGCGATTCTGGCCGGCCTGCTTCTACCGGCGTTGGCCCGTGCAAAGGAGAAGGGGCGTTCCACCGCATGCCTCAACAATCACAAGCAGATTGGAATCGCCTTCATGCTCTACGTGGACGATTACGAGATGTTTCCCGTACACCCAACCTGGTCCACCTACGGCGGGAAACTGGGCCTTGGCCCCGGCTACCAAAGTAACAACAGGACGATTGCCGACTTCGACAAGCGGCCGTTGAACAAGTATACGTCCACTGCCGAAGTTTATCGCTGCCCAAGCGATGCGGGTGATGTGCTGCACCCCGAGCACTTCCCCAAGACCAAGCCGGCTGCTGAGAAAACCTGCTTCAACTACTACGGGACGAGCTACCTCGTGCAATGGTCGTGGGACGGGTTCGGCGTGCAGCACGTCACTGCCGCGCCGGGGCAAAAACCGCTGACCGAGTCTGACCTTTCCCGGTCGCCTACCACCAAGTTGATTCAGGCCGACTGGCCGTGGCACGGCAACCGTGCCGAGAAGTCACAGAAAACTCAGTGGCATAAACTCGGGGTTCGTGGGTTGAACACATTGTTTGGCGACGGCCACGCCGCGATTTTCGTCTTCCCGCCCGACCTTCACAACTGGGCCGGCCGCAAGCCCGACCCCGCCAACGGTTTTTGGTAGGGTAGGGTGCCGCTTCCCGTGTCAGGGCGTTGAAATCCAGTAACACCACGATGGTCGTGAAAAAAACCTTAAGTTGGATCTGTTTCCCTAGTGCATTCGGTTTTCAGAGTTGGTTCAAGTTGCGGTGACCGCTGGGTAGTCGGGTGCCGTTGCGCCGGTCAAGGCAGCCAAGTGGGAACGAGATCAAATATTTTGGATCGCGTTTTTAAGGATACTTATCGCCCGGGCCATCTCCTCATCGGTAATGGTCAACGGGGGCGTGAGGGTGAGGATATTTCCGTTTGAAACTTTGAAGCTCAGGCCGTTGGAGAGGCAGTCGTACATGACGCGCTCGGCGGCATCCGCTTGGCCAAGCTCGACGGCCAACGCGAGGCCAAGGCCGCGCACCTCGGTCACGATGGGTGTGTCGCGGAACAGTTCATCGAGTTGCTTCCTGGTTTTCGCGCCAAGGGCTGTCGATCGTTCGATCAGGTTTTCTGTTTCGACCACATCCAACATGGCAAGCGCGGCCGCTGCGCCGAGGGGCGTTTTCTCGTGGGTATAATGGCCAAGCGCACGTGTAGCTGCCACGTTAAGTTCCTCCCTTGCGAGCATCGCGGCCATGGGGAGCACACCGCCCCCGAGTCCCTTGCCGAGTACGAGGATGTCCGGCGTGACGCCGCTGTGTTCGTAGCAAAACAGTTTGCCGGTCCGACCGAAGGCGAGGGGGATTTCATCGAAGACGAGCAGCGCGCCGTGTTGGTTGCACAATTCCCGGACGCGCTCCCAGTATGCATCCTCCGGACGCTCAATCGTGGTGCACCGTATCGGCTCCGAGATGACGGCACCGATGTCGCCCTCCTCATGCATGAGGCGTTCGATGGCGTCTGCGTCTTCTCTTCCGCGTGGCCAGGGGACATGGTGGCTGCCCTGCAACAATGGGCCGAGGTCGTCGCGGAACAGGCCTTCGCCTCCGATGGAGATGGCATCCAGCGAGGCGCCGTGAAAGGTGCCCCACATGGAGATCGTCTTGTGCCTGCCGGTGGCGTAGCGCGCGAGTTTCATGGCCATGCCGATGGCGGATGTGCCCCCCGGCGAAAACAACACCCGGCTGAGGTTGCCCGGTGCTAGCATCGTGAGGCGTTTGGCTAATTCTACCGCGGGCTTGTTGGTGAAGCGGCGGGGGCTGAAGGATAATTCGTCCAGTTGTGACTTAATAGCCTCGATGACTTTCGGGTGCGAATAACCGATCTGATGCAAGCTGTTGCCGTGGAAGTCGAGATACTCACGCCCCGCTGTATCGGTGAACGTGGATCCGCTGCAACTAACGATCTCCGTCAGGCACGGTGTGGAGAGGGATTGGTGGAGAAAAAGCGCCGCATCCCTTGCTAGGGTTTGCCTCGTTTCGGGGTCAATGTGTTGCTCCTGCCAGGCGCGGCGCAGGGGCGTGTTGTTGAAGTCCCCCTCTGTGTTGTTAGCGGACATGTGCTTGGCCAAGGGCTTCTAACGATTCCTTACCATCGGTGGTAGACTGGAACTTGGAACGATAATCCTTCGGCGCCAGCCCGGTTTCCCTCTTGAAAAAACGAGAGAGTTCCTCAGGGCTTTCGAATTTCATATCCTGAGCGATTTGGCTGATCTTTTGTCGGGTGTTTTTTAGTATGACTTGCACCTTGGCCAAGCGGACCCGCTTGATTTCCTCCTTTGGAGTGAGGCCCATCTGCTGGACAAAATGTTTGTTGAACCCCGAGAGGGACAGCGGACTGCGGGCGGCAACCTCGGAGACGTGGATGGGGTAAACCGGAGCCACAGATCGAATGTACTTCACTGCCTGTGTGACTATAGGGTCGTCCACGGCCAGTGTGTTGGTTGACTCGCGTGCCATGATCTCACGGATGGGGATGGTCTCGAGATGATCCTCCGCAACCGACTTGCCGTCCATCATGCTCGAGAGCAGTCGGGCGGCCTCGAAGCCCACGCGCTCCCCGGGATAGGCCACGCTGGAGAGGGGTGGGGTCGAGATTTGGCAGAACACCTCGTCGGCGTTTGTTCCCATCACGGCGATTTCCTCCGGCACTTGGATACTGATTTCATTGCAGATGCGAATGATGTTGCTGGCGAGCATGTCGTCCTTGGCGAAGATGCCGATCGGTTTGGGCAGACGGTTTAGTTCGTTCACGATCTGCTCGTGCATTTTCAACCAACGTCCCTCCCAAGGAAAATGATCCGGCTCGAACTGCACATTGATACATTCAAAACCGGCGTTCAGAATCTCCTGTTCGAACGCGGTTCCCCTTTGCTTTGAGTAGGTGCGAGAGGGGTCGCCCCAGTAGGAAAAATGTTTCAGGCCAAGCGTGAGCAAATGCTGAGCGGCCTGTTTGCCGATCTCCAAGTTGTCCGGGATGACGCTTGGGCAACCCTTGCCGGTGCTCTCGGCGCTGAGATTGACTACGGGGATGTTTCTCCGCTTGAAATTCTCGGCTTCCTCCGTCGAAAAACGAAACAGGATTAACCCATTGCCGTCCCAGTTTTGGTCTATTATCACTGGTGCCATTTCGTTGGTGGAATCAACTAGAGTTTGAATCTGCCATCTTTGGTTTCTTCGAATAAAATCAACAACACCCTTAAAGATTGGGCGAGTGAAGCTTGCCCAAGAAGGAACTCGTATGCCAACAACCGGCATTTTTCTTGCGGTCTCGGCTTTAGAATTGTGTTTTATTAAAGGCACTAATCGATTCTTTTTTAGTGGGGAAAGGAAATGCATTATAGCAACAATCCGCAAGTAAACTTTTTATTTTTTTACTCAGAATAGACGTTATTGAAACATGAATGTCGCAATTGTTTGTACAATAGGCCTCGCGAGCGGAAAAAACTATTATTATCTTAAAGCATTGAGTTATTTGGTGAAATGATAGTGATAATGCAATTTTAATGCTTAAAAATGCACATAAATTAATACTCGTCAAATTTTCGCTTTGAGTTAGTTTTTCGAAAATTTTTTTTTCAAATAAATTAGAAATATGATCAAAAAAACAATAGTGGGTCCGGTTACTTCCTTCCATCTTTTATTGGCAGGAACAGTTGCTGGTCAGGCGCAAGATGCTTTCGTGGCAACATGGAACTTCGGCGAGGGCGATTTATCGGCTTTGCATGGTGAGGACATGGAATATATGGAAGACGGAGAGGTTTCTACAGCCGATTTAGTCCAGTTTGGAGCGACAGATGCTTTGGGGATTTCTGCGATAAACGAAGAAATTGCCAAGGTAATAAAGATTGGAAAACTGGATCCCGACCAAGGACTCATTGCGCCTTTGACTGAGGATAGTAATGGAGGAGGGGATACAATCAACAATTGGACTGCCGTTATGGATGTCCTAATTCCTTCAGGTTCAGCGGGTAAGAAGCAATCGCTCATAGAACTTGTTTCTGATGAGTTTGTGGCAGGTGCTGCTGATGCAGAGTTTTACATTGGTGCAAATAATGGAATAGGTGCTGTAGGTTTGGAGTATGGCAGTTTAACTCCTGAGAAGTGGCATCGAATCGTGATTGTTGTTAATATTGAGGAGCTTTGGGCTAATTTTTATATTGATGGGATTAAGGTTGGTGAAGTTACTTTTCCGGACGACAGCCTTGATGGGAGATGGTCTCTAGACACATTGTTTGATATGAAGATGACATTATTTAATGATGATAACAATGAATCAGAGGAGATATTCGTAAACAGTATTCAGATAAGATATGAACCTCTCAATAGCGGTCAGGTCTTGGCTTTAGGATCAGCAACTGCTGAAGGAATTCCAAAAAAACTTCCGCCTGTACCGTCCTTCGTCGAGCAGTGGGTGCCTGGAGATGTTTATGCGAACGCAGACACTGAATTGTCTGTGACACTTAATGCTGGCGATACATCCATTACTAATGATTCCATTTCCCTGAGCCTGAATGGTGAATCACTCGCGACCGAAATTACGACTGACGAGAATGTTTTAACTATATCCGCGACGGAAATGGATGCGCTGCAAACTGCTTCTAAGTATGAATTAAAGCTGACTTATACCGATAGCGCCAAGGGTGCGCAGTCTGAATCAATTCAGTTCGAGGTTCCAGTGTATTTCGAGAATTTTGACAGCGTCGAGTTGGGGCCAAACGTGGACGAACAGGCGGTACAGAGCGACGCAGCCTGGACAGCGGAAGGGCCAGCCGGTTGGGAGGTGGATCGCTCAGGAGTACCTGGAAATAGTGAGGAACATGTGGGTTATCAGCCCGATGAAGACGGGGATGGTTTTCCTGATAATGATGGTGTTTCAGAGTGGGCAGGGTGGAGTTTTGCAGATTACAAGTGGTGGGTGCAGGTGGCAGGGGATCAGACGCGTTCGCAGTTTACATTAGCGAAAAACGTGGTCGCGGTAGCTGATCCAGATGAGTGGGATGACTCCACTCATGCTCCCAGTGCCGATAACCAGTGGTACAAGACTTGGATGGCGACGCCGGAAATTGATGTAAGTGGTATTCCTGCCGGTACGCTCTTTGCGCGATTCCATTCCAGTTGGCGTCCTGAATTTGACAGCAACTACCATCAGGAGGGTTACATTCTTGTGAGCTACGATGGGGCGGAGCCGGTTGAGATGTTGACATGGGTGTCTGATCCCAATTCCGAAAACTACCATGACCACAATCAAAATGAAATTGTTACTGTGCCACTCAATAATCCTGATGGGGCAAGTAACGCAAAATTGACCTTTGGAATGCGTGAAGCCGGTAACGACTGGTGGTGGGCAATTGATAATCTGGTAGTAAATGCGGGTACTGTTCCTCCTTCCATTGTTACTCAACCTGTGGGCGTTGAAGTTAATGAAGGAGATAACTTTAGTCTCTCGGTTGTTGCTTCTGGGGGGGAACCTTTTAGCTATCAGTGGTATAAGAATGCAGTTGCGATAGAAGGCGCAACAAGTGCTGAATTTTCTTTGGCGCAAGCGGGGGTTGCTGATGCAGGTAAATACAGCGTGCAAGTATCCAATGAAGCGGATGAAGTTTTAAGTTCAGAAGTGATCGTAGGTGTTCAGGCAAGCCTAGGTATCACAATTTGGACAGAGGATTTTGAGGGATTAACTCTTGGTCCTAATGTGGATGAGGGTTTGGCTGGAGAAGAAGTTTGGACCAAGTCGTCACCCGAGGGTTGGTCAATCAATGATGAAGAAGTTCCAGGTACATGGGCATGGCAGGGCCTCGAAGATGAGGAAGGTAATCCTGAAAATGATGGTGTTACAGAATGGGCAGGTTGGAGTTTTGCTGATGTTAAGTGGTGGAGCGAAACTGCAGGTAACCAAAATCGGGCTCTTTTCAAGAAAGCCGTAGGGACCGCTGCTATTGTCGACGGTGATGAATGGGATGATCAGCCGCGTGAAGCTGGTACGATGAATACTTTGATGACTACTGAACCTATTCCAATTGATGGTATAATGGAAAACTCGCTAGTATTTCGCTTTCACTCAAGTTGGCGTCCTGATGCATGTTGTGGTGGTAGCCAGAAGGCAGTTGTCGAGGTTTCTTTTGATGATGGGGAATTGGAGGAAATTCTTCGTTGGGAGTCAGATTCTGGAAGTGAGTTTTTTCATGCTGATAGTGAGAATGAAACTGTTAACCTTGTCTTAAATAACCCCAAAGGGGCAGAGACGGTTCAGTTTACCTTCTCATATCTCGATGCGGCCAACAACTGGTGGTGGGCAATCGACAATTTGATTCTTGCCGGGGAACCGGAGCCGATTTTTGCTGAAAACTTTGATAGCTTGGAACTGGGACCGTTTGTTTCAGATAGTGAGTCCGGTGGTGATGGCACTGACTGGACATCAGAAACTCCAACAGGTTGGGTCATGAATCGTGGTGATGGGCATGGGCCAACTGGTGATGGTGATGCCGTCACAGAGTTTGATGGTTGGACTTTCCTCGACCCTGTTTCTTGGAATGCCACTGCCGGCCAGGACCGTGACCAATTTACCAAAGGTAGCGGAGTGGTTGCAGTTGGAGATTCTGATGAATATGACGACAAGGCCGACGCAAAATTCAATGCCTCACTTTCAACCCCTGAATTCAGTCTCGAAGGGGTTTCTCCAGGAACAGCAATTCTAGTTTACGATTCAAGTTGGAGGCAGGAGCCGCAACAGGGAACTGTGTCAGTTTCTTTCGATGGTGGTGAGCCTATTACTTTGCTGACTCTTACTCCGGATTCGCCAACTGCCTATAATGAGACAGTGACGCTGCCACTCGGAAATCCTGAAGGAGCCAAAACAGCGGTTATAACATGGGATCATCAAGGTCATAACAACTGGTGGTGGGCGATTGACAACATCAAGGTTACGGTTGGCAAAGCTCCTGCTGGAATTGTGACACAGCTAACAAGCGTTGAAGCGACTGAAGGAGAGGGTGTTGTTTTTCAGGTTGAAGCCAACGGCGATGAACCACTTTACTACAAGTGGTTTAAGGGCGGTGTTGAAATCCCAGGGATCGAGGGTCCTGTTTTGGAGTTATCCAATATCAGCGAAGCCGATGCTGGAGCATATACTGTTGAAGTCAGCAACTCGGCCGGTTCCGCGACGAGCAACCCGGCCCAGTTGGCCGTGTTGCTGAAACCGGGATCAACGCTTGTGTTTGCTGAGGACTTTGACAGCCTCGAGTTGGGGCCGTTTGTTTCTGACAGCGAATCCGGTGGCGACGGCACCGACTGGACCGCCACTGTGCCGGAGGGCTGGGCGATGAATACAGCAGACGATCACGGCCCGACCGCCGGCGGTGATGACGTCGTTGAGTTCGACGGCTGGACATTCTTCGACCCGGTTTCGTGGAACGCAACCGCCGGTCAAAACCGGGACGCGTTCACCAAGGGCACCGGCGCGATTGCCGTGGCCGACTCGGATGAATACGACGACAAGGCTGACGCTAAGTTCAACGCAGCACTTGCCACCCCGTCGATCAGCATCGCCGGGATTAAGGCCAGTTCACTGATCCTAAAGTACGACTCAAGTTGGCGTCAGGAACCGCAGCAAGGCAAGGTCACCGTTTCCTACGATGGCGGCGAGCCGGTGGCGTTATTGGTGTTCGGCCCCGATACACCCACCGGATATAACGACACGGTGACCGTTCGCATGGACAACCCAGAGGGGGCCTCCAGTGCGGTCATCGCCTGGGATCATCAGGGTCACAACAACTGGTGGTGGGCCATCGACAACATCGAGGTCACCGGCGAATTGCAGCCCCTCTTCGCGGAGAACTTTGACAGCCTTGAGCTTGGTCCATTTGTGTCGGACAGCGAATCCGGTGGCGACGGCACCGACTGGACCGCCACCACGCCTGCCGGTTGGGTCATGGCGCTGGGCGAAGATCACGGCCCGACAGCGGGTGGCGATGATGTCGTCGAGTTCGACGGTTGGACCTTCCTTGACCCGGTTTCGTGGAACGCCACCGCCGGTCAGGATCGTGCTCAATTTACCAAGGGCAGCGGAGCCATCGCTGTGGCCGACTCGGATGAGTATGATGACAAGGCCGACGCCAAGTTCAATGCCTCCCTCTCCACCCCGGCGATCAGCCTGTTGGGAGTCAAGGAGAACACACTCGTGTTGCGTTATGACTCGAGCTGGCGCAAGGAACCGCAGCAAGGCAAGGTACTTGCCTCCTTCGACGGTGGCGAACCGGTCGTGTTGCTCGAGCTGACACCGGACACGCCGACCGCTTACAATGACACGGTCACCCTGAACATCTCCAATCCGGCCGGTGCCAAGTCGGTGGTCATCGCCTGGGATCATCAGGGTCACAACAACTGGTGGTGGGCCATCGATAACATCGTTGTTTACTCGACAGCCCCAGTTGATTCGGTGCTGCCGGACGGACATTACTTTGTTGAAAACTTCGACAGCCTTGAGCTTGGCCCGTTTGTGTCGGACAGCGAATCCGGTGGCGACGGTACCGACTGGACCGCCACAGCGCCGACCGGTTGGGTCATGGCGCTGGGCGAAGACCACGGCCCGACAGCGGGTGGTGATGATGTTGTCGAGTTCGACGGCTGGACCTTCCTCGATCCGGTCTCGTGGAACGCCACCGCCGGTCAGGATCGCGCCTTGTTCACAAAGGGCAGCGGCGCCATCGCCGTGGCCGACTCGGACGAGTACGACGACAAGGCCGATGCCAAGTTCAACGCGTCACTTTCCACTCCGCCCATCAACATCGCCGATGCGGGTGCTAACCAGCTATTGTTGGTCTACGACTCAAGCTGGCGTCAAGAGCCGCAACGCGGCACGGTTTCGGTCTCCTACGATGGAGCCGCACCGGTTGTGCTACTGGAACTCACCCCGGACACGCCGACTGCTTACAACGACACGGTCGAGTTGGAGTTGAACAATCCGGAGGGGGCGAAATCGGTGGTCATCACCTGGGATCATCAGGGTCACAACAACTGGTGGTGGGCCATCGACAATATTGCCGTGAAGTCCAAGCCACCGGGCCCGGGCCCGAACGACCCGGCTGTGGCCGCCGACAAGGCCGTCTACCTGAGCGGTGAACCGATCACCGTTGCGTTCAAGAACGGTGAAGGCAACCCGAAGGACTGGGTCGGCATCTACGGGCCGGACATGGTGCCAGGTGATGTCGGCAGCATTGTCTGGTCCTATGTGAGTGGTACCCAGACTGCCGGCGAAGGCCTGACCGAAGGCTCGATCACCTTTGCGGATGGATTGCCCGCCGGCGAATACGTCGCCCGATTCTTCATCAACGACGGCTACACCCAGATGGCCAACACCAAGTTTGCCGTTGTTGATCCCCCGGGCATCACCACCAGCAAGGCACGCTACTCCGTGGGAGACGCCATCACAGTCAACTTCAGCAACGGACCCGGCAATGCCAAGGACTGGGTCGGTCTGTATCGCCCTGACATGACTCCGGGCGATGTTGGCAGCCTGAAATGGGCCTATGTGAGCGGCACCAATACTGCCGGCGAAGCCAAGACCGATGGCTCGGTGGTGTTCGCCGAGGGACTTGAGGCCGGTGAATACGTGGCAATCTTCTTCGAGAACGACGGCTACACTCAGTTAGCCAAGACCGCGTTCAGCGTCGCGGCCGAGGAGCCGCTGCCGGAGGGCATTTACTTCGTCGAGGATTTCGACGGGCTTGCGCTTGGCCCGTTCGTCTCGGATAGCGAGTCGGGCGGCGACGGCACGGACTGGACCGCCAGCCCGCCAGCAGATTGGGTGATGGCGCTGGGCGATACCCACGGCCCTACTGAGGGCGGCGACGACGTGGTCGAGTTTGACGGCTGGACCTTCCTTGACCCGGTTTCGTGGAATGCCACCGCTGGTCAGGATCGTGCTATGTTCACCAAGGGAAGCGGCGTCATCGCCGTGGCTGACTCGGATGAATACGACGACAAGGCTGATGCCAAGTTTGACGCGGCACTCTCCACGCCTGCAATTGACATTTCCGGAGCGGCCCCAGGTTCACTCTTCTTGGCGTACGACTCGAGCTGGCGCAAGGAACCTCAGTACGGTAAAGTGATTGTGAGCTACGACGATGCCGAGCCGGTTGTACTGCTTGAGCTGACCCCGGATACGCCGACCGGCTACGACGACACCGTGGTGTTGGCACTGGAAAACCCAGAAGGCGCCGGCAAGGCGGTCATCATGTGGGATCATCAGGGCCACAACAACTGGTGGTGGGCGATCGACAACATCATCGTCGGCACCGAGGAGGCCATCACCGATGGCGACGAGGCCCCGGCCATCACGTCCATCGCGGTTGAGGGTGGTGTGCTGACCATCGCTTGGCCAAGCGCGGACGGCTTGAGGCTGCAACGCGCTGCCGCCGTGACCGGCCCATGGGAAGACGTCGAAGGCACTGCGGGCAAGGATTCCCACAGTGAGGCGGCCGATCAGGCTGCGGCATTTTATCGCTTGGCCAAGTAGGGCAGGGCGACCGGTGAGAAAACACACCTTAAGTGAACCCGGTCCCAGTAGTGACATGGCACTACTGGGCTGTGGTTCGCCTTGGAAATCATGAATTGGTTGAATCAAATGGCGCTTGGTTTTGTGGCGCTGATCGGACTGGTGCTTGCGGGATGCTCGGGCGATACTTATCCGACGGAGGTGACGCTTCAGGATGCTCCGCGCTTGATAAACGAGGCCTTTAAGGATGAGAAGGATGCCAGAGTCAAAACGCTCGCCAGTCAAACGTCTGAGTTAATCAAAGTTAGCAATTTCACCGCCGCCCACGGATCCTTGAGCAAGTTACTCTCTGTTCCTAGTATTGCCTCGGACAAGCGTGACTTGCTGGCGGGTGTGATGATAGCCGTGTCGGAAAACCTTAACAAGGCGGCAGAACAAGGAGATCCACAGGCAAATCAATACTTGAGAGGACAGAGTTTTGGTAAATAAAACTTTAATATCACCCATACGATTTCTACTTGGTCTGATATGCGGATTGCTTCTTTCTGCTTGTCAAAATGCGGAGGATCTTATTCATGCTGCCCGGTTTGATGACTTGGTTAAACTGCGTGAATGTGTAGAGTCTGGTGTTTGTCTAGATCATGCTGACCCCGCCGGGGAAACAGCGTTATTTCACACCATTGGCATGGGCTCCACCGAGGCTTTTAGACTGTTGCTGGAACACGGCGCGAACGTGCACCATCAGGATTTTCAGGGAAACACCGTGTTGCACAAGGCGATGACTTACAATCAGTCACAGATGGCTCTCGAGTTAATTAAGCGAGGCCTGGGGGTGAATGTTACAAACAAAGTTGGAGGCTCTGCCTTGCATTACGCCGTGCGAGGCGCGAACCATGAAATGGTATCGCTGCTGCTTTCGCAGGGCGCGAATACTCGACTTATCAACTCAGAGGGAAATACCCCTCTGGAGATATTGAAGAACATGTACGAACGAGAAGGTTTATTCGATACGATGGGGCGCTCCATATCCAGGGAGCAGATTATCAAAACATTTTCTGCATTAACTAATACAATTACAAATAAATGAAAGCCGTTATGAAGAAGGGGAAAAGCTTTGGATTTACTCTGATCGAGTTGCTGGTTGTGATTGCAATTATCGCTATACTAGCATCTCTGCTGTTGCCGGCCTTGGCTTCGGCCAAGGAAAAAGGTAAGCAGGCTTACTGCATGAACAGCCTAAAACAATTAAGCTTGGCGATGACTATGTATGAGGACGACAATGATGGTTATCTACATCACTTATCAGTAGAGAGCAATAATGGAACGCAATACAATGTTGCTCCAAATCATGGTATGTGGTACACGAACCCTAGGATGAAAGCGGCGCGTAAGATGATCACAGATCCTAACGCTCCGCTCGCCTACTGGGGGGTGGCTTATATTAAGTACGCAGGTGGTAACACCCGGCTTTGGCGCTGCCCTTCTGCCAAGACTTCTGATGAATGGCGCGAGAGCGGATTCAATTATGGTGCTGAGTTCTGGCTGGATTCCAGCTATGGAATTAACGGGCAATTCTTTAATTTTGATTCCAACGGCAAGAGGCGTCCAAATGGTTACAGTCCTATTCCTCCAAGAAAGCGTGCTGATTTGATCGATCCGAACCAGACTATCATCGTTCAGGATGCTGGTGAACAGAAGATGGACTCCGGTCCAAATGACACATTGGCTGCCAATGGTGCTGCTGAAAACTTGACCCAGTGGAAATACGGTTCTCTCCCTCCCCTCTATCCTGGCATCGATTGGGTTTCCGAATGGTTCCGGCACGGCAGCAATAAACCATATGGAGCAGCTAGCGAGGTGCTCTGGGCTGACGGCCATGTGAGTGCCGTCCGGTTTACCAAGGATTGCGGCAAGACCCCGCAACAGGGGGGCGGCCCTGAATTCATGACGAACATTCACTGGTATACCGGTCTGCCTCTGAGCAGGTAAAAGGACATTGATTTGTTAGGATAGCAGGATGGGTGTCAGAAATGGGCCTTGATAACGCGCTTGGCCAAGCCTACTAACTCCGCGCCGTTTTAAAAACGGACGAAGGAGAAGAAACATTTTGGAAAAAATTTCAGTCAATCAACGCGATTACTGTCTGCCTGATCGCCCGGTGGTGGTCATCTGTGCGGATGGGTGTGCTGGGGAATATTTGACGCTTGGCTTCGCAAATGGGGAACTACCCCGTTTGGCCAAGCTGGCGGCGGACGGCTACTGCGGCCAGGCAAGGGGCGCGCTACCCTCGTTCACCAACGTTAACAACTGCGCCATGGTCACCGGTACCCCGCCGTCGCAGACCGGCATCGGCGGCAACTACATTATTGATCCGGAAACCGGTGAGGAGGTGATGACCAATTCCTCCCGCTTCCTGCGTAACGACACCATCCTTGCCGCTGCCTCGGCCGCCGGTCGTAAGGTCGCCATGGTCACTGCCAAGGATAAGCTGCGCGAACTCCTCTCCAAGGGAATGAAAGGGATTGCTGTTTCCGCTGAAAAAGCAGACGAGGTCAGCCTTGAGGTAAACGGCATAGCCGACATCGAGTCGCTTGCCGGCCCAAAGCCATCGATCTACTCCGGCGAGGCCAGCCTTTATGCATTGCGTGTCGGGGTGGAGCTGCTCGCCGCCGGCAGGGCCGATTTTCTTTACCTGTCCCTCACCGACTACATGCAGCACAAATACGCGCCGGAGGCACCCGAGTCGCGCGAGTTTTACCGGGGCATCGACACCGAGGTGGGCCGGTTGCTCGATCTCGGCGCGGTCGTGGGCATCACCGCCGACCACGGCATGAATGCTAAGTGCGACGCCGCCGGCGAGCCCAATGTTATTTTTCTCGAGACCGAGCTGGCCCGCGAGTTTGGCGAAGGCTGTCGTGTCATTTGCCCGATCACTGATCCGTATGTTGTGCACCACGGTGCGCTTGGCTCAGCGGTGACGGTTTACCTGCCGGACGGCGTGGACGAACGGGCCGTGGCGGA
>Ga0115011_10002170_pt1 | contig 13746 bp, 15 predicted proteins | sample TroAtlMetagenome_2_FD_88705 | JGI IMG/M metagenome (GOLD analysis project Ga0115011, IMG submission 88705) | Marine eukaryotic phytoplankton communities from Atlantic Ocean - Tropical Atlantic ANT8 Metagenome | ecosystem: Environmental > Aquatic > Marine > Oceanic | place: Tropical Atlantic...
GACCCGCAGTTTCGCGGCGAGTACAGCGACTGGCGGGTGTTCACCCGCAATACCGAAGCCGGCTTTTCCTGCTACGCGCTGAGCCGCCCGACCGACAGCACGCCGCGCGCCCACGAGCACGGCAATGTCTATTTCCTGGTCGCCTCCTGGCAGTCCGGCGCGGTTGAGGAACAGCCCAGCCTGCTGGTCGGCTATGATCTGCGCCCCACCAGCCCGCCGCAGGTGCGGGTCGGTTCCGACCGTTTCGACATGTTCGCCGACAACCAGGAAGGCTTCCTTGACGACCTCGACGAGGAGGCCGATCTGATCCGCGCCATGCGGCGCGGCTCGGTGATGCGGGTGACCGCCACCACGCTCGACGGTGTCGCCACTGCCTACGAGTTCTCGCTCTCGGGCGTCACGGCAGCCCTGGAACGGGCCGAGACGCTGTGTAACTAGGTCATCCGGCGACACGACTCGGATTTGCCGCGCTTTCGTGATAGAGCGCGCAGCTCCGTTTGAATTGAGATAGTCTGCCGGTCATGAACCACGCCCTGAACATCGACATCCGCAATGGCAATGCGCCGCGCATTGACGAGACAACACCGCGTGCGCTGCCGTCCCTCGCCGGCATGACGCGCGAGGAATTGCGTCTGGTGGCGATCGATTGCGGGGTCGACGTGAAGAAGGCGAAGATGCGCGCCGAACAGCTGTGGCGCTGGATCTATCATTATGGCGTGACCTCGTTCGACGCGATGACCAATATCTCCAAGGATCTGCGCGCCGTCATTGCCGACAAGTATGCGCTGCACCGGCCCAAGCTGATCGACCGCCAGGTCTCCGTCGACGGCACCCGCAAATACCTGATCGAGCTGGCACCCGGCGTCGAGTGCGAGACCGTCTTCATCCCTGACGTCGCCCGCTCCGGCGCCCTGTGCGTGTCCAGCCAGGTCGGCTGCACGCTGAACTGCACCTTCTGCCATACCGGCACCCAGGCGCTGGTCCGCAATCTGACCGCCGCCGAGATCGTCGCCCAGGTGATGATCGCCCGCGATGACCTGGACGAATGGCCGACCTCGAACGAGAACCGGAAAATCACCAATATCGTCTTCATGGGCATGGGTGAGCCGCTCTACAATCTCGACCATGTCGCCACCTCGATCGACATCATTTCCGACGGCGAAGGCATTGCCATCTCGCGTCGCCGGACGACCGTCTCGACCTCCGGCGTGGTGCCCAAGATCGAGGAGCTGGGCGCACGGACCGGGACCATGCTGGCGATCTCGCTGCACGCCACCAATGACACGCTGCGCGACGAGCTGGTGCCGCTGAACAAGAAATACCCGCTGGTCGAGCTGATGAACGCGATCCGCGCCTATCCGGGCCTGGGAAACTCCAAGCGCGTGACCTTCGAATACGTGATGCTGAAAGGCGTCAATGACAGTCTCGCCGAAGCCAAGGCGCTGGTGAAACTGCTCAAGGGCATCCCGGCCAAGATCAATCTCATCCCCTTCAATCCCTGGCCGAACAGCCCGTATGAATGTTCGGACTGGGACCAGATCGAAGCCTTCGCGGATGTGGTCAACAAGGCCGGCTACGCCTCCCCCATCCGCACCCCGCGTGGCCGCGACATTTTCGCCGCCTGCGGCCAGCTGCGCTCGGAGAGCCAGAAGGTGAAGGCCAGCGTCCTGCGCAAACAGCGGCTGGCTGAAGAAGGCGGGGCAGCCGCCACCTCGTGACCGCTGCCGTCCTCTATCGCTGGAAGCTAAAGCCTGGCCGCGAGGCCGAGTTCGAAGCGGCCTGGATAGACGGCACGCGGCGGATTCATCAGGCCTGTGGATCCTATGGCGCCGTCCTGCACAAGGGTGAGGACGGGCTGTACTGGTCCTATGCGGCCTGGCCCGACGAAGCTGACCGGCAGCAATGCTTTGAAGACCATGACTGGTTTTCCCAGGACTGCTTCCGGGCGATGCAGGCCTGCATTGCCGAGCGCTTCGACGAGATTCCGCTTTCAGTCACCCATGACGAACTGGCTGCGCGCACGCCGAGCCTTGATGTCGCGACGCTGACGACGAACCGGCTCTTCCTTCGACCGCTTCGGCAGGACGATACGGAGGCCGTCTTTCCGGCCCTCCAAGACGCCGCGACCATGAAATATTGGTCTTGCGCGCCGTTCGAAACCCTTGAGGCGGCGCGAGACTACCTGTCCGGATCGACACGCTCCCACCGCATGCGGGCCTGGGCCATCTCCCTGCCGTCCAATCCCGGTGATGCACTGGGTTGGGTGGTGCTCATAGATCGCCGGGCAGGCGTTGCCGAGACCGGCTACATCATCCGCCCGGATGCCCGGCGCCACGGCTATGTCAGCGAAGCGGTCGCGCGGGTTCTCGACCATGGTTTCAAGGATCTGGGCCTGCGTCGCATCTACGCCGACACCGATCCGGACAATGCCGGCTCGATTGCGGTGTTGACCAAACTCGGCTTCAGCCTCGAAGGCCGGCTCCGCGATGAGTGGGAGACTCATATCGGCGTTCGCGACAGCCTGATTTTCGGCTTGCTGCGCCCGGAATGGTCCGCACCGGTGAATAAAGAATTCAATCGCAATTAAGAACGGTAAATCCTGATTAACCGTAGGTCGTCTAGAAAAGGTCACTACTCAACAGGCCTCCGCAGAGACGATGCTCAAGATTGCGCCAACTATACTTTTGATTGTGCTGATCGGCGCAACACCTCTTCTGGCAGCTGCGGAACCTGCCGAAGACGGTCGCTACGCGGCCATCTTCCCGCCCGGTTGGCAGGCCCGTGACGTGGTGCTCGCCGCCGCGGAAGCCGGGCAATCAACCCTGAACATGGGGCGAGCCGCCAATATCGGCGTCTTCGAGCTGCCCTCGCCGAATGACCGGCAGGCGCTGCGCGAAGCCGGCGCCTGGCTTGTCCTGCCGGCCAACGCCTTTCGCGGTTGCCTGATTGACCAGAACCCGACCACCCCGGCACGCCGGTTCGCTACAGAGAGCCCAGCAACATGACCAGTCTCACCCATATCCGCCAACGCGCGCAGACCGTTTCCGTTCTGATCATGGCCGGTCTCTGTGTCAGCCTGATCATCACGGCCAGCATTTTTGCCACCGAGCGATTGATTCCTGCCGGACTGGCCGGCATGGCGCTTCTGGCGATCGCGGGTGCCAGCTGGCGGTTCGATCCCAACAGCGTCGCGTCCCGGGCCACGGTCGGGACGGCGCTGATCGGCTACCCGGCCCTGTTCGTCTATCTGTTGAGCGGCTCGCCCTGGCAGATCGACATGCACATGATGTTCTTCGCTGCCCTGTCGATCTCGGCCGTGATGCTTGACTGGCGTGTCATTGTGGCGGCGTCCGCGGCGACGGCCGTCCATCACCTCTCGCTCAATTTCTTCCTGCCCTGGGCGGTGTTCCCGGACGGGGCGGACTTCTTCCGCGTGGTGTTTCACGCGGTGATCGTTATTGGTCAGTCTGCCGCCCTGGTCTGGATGACCTTCAATGCCGCCCGGGCGCTGGATGGCGCGGACCGCAAGGCCGCCGAAGCCGCCGAGGCCCAGTCGGCTGCCGCGGAGAGCGCCGACGCGCAGGCCGAAACCAAGGATTCGGCCGATCGTCAGCGCCTTGCAATCGCCCAGCTGGCGCGCGAGTTCGAAGAAGCGCTTCGCGTTGTTTCAGGCGGGATTTCCGGCGCGGCTGGCCAGGTCAGCTCGCTGGCTTCCGATCTGAGCGGCGATGCCGAAGCCACCCGGGAAGGGGCCTCGGAAGCTTCCGCGCGGGCCTCGACGACCAACAGCAATGTCCAGTCGGTTGCCGCTGCCGCACAAGAGCTTTCGGCCTCGATCGGCGAGGTCGCCCGCATCCTGCAGAACAGCGGTGACGTCTCGGATCGCGCGGCGGCCGAAGCTGAAGGGGCAGGCCGGTCGATTGATGCGCTTGAAACCGCCGCCAAGGAGATCGAGGACATCATGCGCCTGGTTGCCGGCGTCGCCGAGCAGACCAATCTGCTGGCCCTCAACGCGACCATTGAGGCCGCCCGGGCCGGTGAGGCCGGCAAGGGCTTTGCGGTTGTGGCGTCCGAGGTGAAAGCCCTGGCCGAACAGACCACTCGCGCATCCAGCGATATCGGACAGAAGATCGAAGCCATGCGCGGTGCGTCTGGCGGCGCCGCCGGATCGCTTGGCCGGATCGCCGAGATCATCAGCGAGTTGCGCCAATCCACCGAGAGCGTTCAGGGCGCCTTCGCCGAGCAGAACCAGGCCACCCAGGAAATTGCCTCACTGGCCGAACGTGCCGCAGTCGAGACCACCGAGGTTAACAATTCCATGAACGCGGTCAATGAGGCCGCCGAGCGGACCAATGGCGCCGCGGAATCCTTCACACGGGCGTCCGGCGAGCTGGGAGAAGCGGCGAGCCGCCTCGATGAGGAGCTCAACCGCTTCCGGACCCAGCTGGACGCCGCCTGATTATTCGGGCTTGCGGAAACGCAGCACGAAACGATCCGTCTGACGTCGGATCGAGGGGTCAAACGGGCTGATTTCGCGGCTGTCTTCGGGATTGGCCAGCATGTCACTGCTGGCATCCAGCACGAAGCCGGCCGCGAGGACTTCCTCGACAACCGACGCTTCGTCGATCCGGTGAAGGGTCTCGACAACGTCGAGGCCCGAGCCTGCGACGGCGTGGTGGTCAACAACGACAAAGACACCACCGGGACGAAGGACGTCGAAAACGCCGGCATTCATGGCCGCGCGATCCGTGCCGTCCCAGCCGGTGTCGTGATAGAACAACACCATGAAGACAGCATCCAGCGGCCCTTCAACATTGTCGTTGAACGTCTCGATGGATGAGCTGAAATGGGTGAGATTGTCGCGCTCGGCCGCAAAGGCGGCGAGCCCGGCATCAGTTTCCGCAAACCGCTCCGCGACCCAGGTCGGGTTCATCGTGTACACATGACCTTCACTGCCAACGGCTGTCGACAGGACGCGGGAATAATAGCCTGACCCGGCGGCCAGGTCCGCGATCCGCCAGCCCGGCTCGACACCGGCAAACAACAAAACCTCGGCCGGGTGCCGGTTGGCATCAAGCTGACGGTCCGCTTCCGGGCGGCTGGCATCGGCGACCGCCCCTTCAATGCTCGCGGGCATGGGCTCATCCTGAGCCTGTAATGTCCCGGCAGACAGGGCAGCCAGTAGCGTGGTTGCAACTAGAAATCGGCGCATGAATTCCCCTCACACAACAAAATGTCGGATATCTTCCATACAGCATCCGCCCCCGGTCCGCTCCTGACAGCTCACTCACGAAGACGTGACAGATCCTGAAAACCGGGATTCTTTTACGCTTGATAAGGACTTGCGCGGTAGACCGGTATCAGACGGCAACAAGCCGCGATGGAGGGGTCCTTGCACTACATTCTGGCTTTTGCCGCAATCGCATCCGCCGCGGCCGCCTGGCTCTATCATCGCGAAAGCCGCCGCCTTTAGCGGACCCCCTGTCCGCTCGCAGACCTTGCACAAATCGATCTTCGGCGCTTACCTCCCCGGATCCAATCATCCCGGAGAGGGCTGTCATGCTGCTGCACCACGCGTCCTGGCCTGAGGTCGAAACCTATCTGAAACGCTGCAAGGGGATCATCATCCCCATCGGCTCGACCGAGCAGCACGGCCCGAACGGGTTGGTCGGCACCGACGCCATCTGTCCCGAAGTGATCGCCACCGAGGCCGGGGCCGAAGCTGGACTGCTGGTCGGCCCGACATTCAATGTCGGCATCGCCCAACACCATCTCGGCTTCGCCGGATCGATGACGCTGCGCCCCTCGACCATGATCGCGGTCATCAATGACTGGATCGAAAGCCTGACCCGTCACGGCTTCGACCGGATCTATTTCTTCAACGGTCATGGCGGCAACATCACCACGATCAATGCCGCCTTCGCCGAGTATTATGCCAATTTCTCGCTCGACGGCACGCCTTGCCCGGTCCAGCTGATGCAACGGAACTGGTGGGAACTGGCTGGCGTCATGGAGACCTGCCGCAAGTTGTTCCCGGTCGGTGAGGGCATGCACGCGACCGCGTCTGAAGTATCGGTGACCTATTACGCCCATCCGCACGCGATCAAACAGGTCGAGATGAAACCGAAAATCGCCCCGGTCGGCGGGTTCAGCGACGCGGCCGACTATCGCCAGCGCTTCCCGGATGGCCGGATCGGCTCCGACCCGTCCCAGGCGACACCGGAAAAGGGCGCCGAAATCGTCAGCTTCGCCAAGCAGGCGCTGATCGCGGAATGCGTCAAATTCTTCGACGTAAAGCCGGCCCTCCAGCCGGCGGAGTAAGGCATGGCGACCGACTGGACACCCCCGATATCAGATGCCGCCGTCGAAAAGGCGACCGGCCAGACCTGGTCGCAATGGCGGGCCGATCTCGACAACTGGGCTGACGGTCTCGACCACAAGACTCTCGCCCGAGCCCTGCGCGAAGAGCGCGGTCTGTCCGGCTGGTGGTCGCAAATGGTCTCCGGCACCTGGGAAATGATGACCGGACGCCGTGACCCGCATCAACGCGCCTGTGGTGACAGTCAATACCAGGCCTCGGGTTCCAAGACGATCACCGCGCCGCCAGCCGCCATCGAGGCCGCTTTCGAGCTGCCGGACTTCGCCGAATGGGGTCCCGAGGGCGTGTTCACCCGAACGTCGGGCACACCTGGAAAATCGGTCAATGGACGATGGTCGGAAGGCGGACGGCTGTCAGTCTGGCTGACAGACCGGGACGGCGACACTGGCTACAAGACGCAGATCAGCCTGAGCCACGAGAGTCTCGAGACGGCGGAAGACTGCGATCACTGGAAGTCGGAATGGCGCGCCGCTCTGGCGCGATTGAAGAAACGGCTGGAAACCTGAGTTCCGCCTGTTGTTCGGGAGAGATGCATGCGAATTCAGACGGCGCTCATCGGGCTTGCCCTCTACGCCTCACCCGCGCTCGCCCAAGAACCTGCCGAACCGGAGGTCTGGGCTCGTTTGCCAACGCCGGTCACCAACAACGCTGTCGCCGCAATTGAACGGGACGGTCGTTTGATGGCCTATTCCTTCGCCGGCCTGCATGCCGGCAAGACCTGGCGCGATGTGACGGCAGACGCCTATGCCTGCGACCTGGATGCCCGCACCTGCCGCGAGATCAACGGCCTGCCGGACGGGGTCGGTCGTCTCGCATCGATTGCCGTGACAGTTCGCGACCAGATCTATGTTTTTGGCGGCTACACCGTCGCCGAGGACGGGTCCGAACGCTCGACCCCGGAAGTCTGGCGCTTCGATCCCGCCAGCGAGACCTATAGCCACGCCACTGACATGCCCGTGCCCGTCGACGATACCGTCGCCCTGGCCTTCCAGGATCGTTACATCTATCTGGTCAGCGGCTGGCACGACACGGACAATGTCGAACTGGTTCAGGTCTATGATGTCGAGGAAGACCGCTGGTTTGAAGCCACGCCCTTTCCCGGCGCTCCGGTATTCGGCCATGCGGGTTCCTTGTCTTCGTCCGGACAGATCCTGATTTGCGGCGGCACCGCCGTCATCCCTCCCGAAATCATTGGAGGACGCCGCAGCTTTGTCGCGACGGCCGATTGCTACCAGGCCGATATCGGGCAAGACCCGGCCCGGCTCGACTGGCGGGAATATCGCGCGCCCGACATTGGGGCCATCTATCGCGGTGTCCTCGTCGAAGCGTCGGGCAATGCGGTTTATCTGATTGGCGGCAGCGACAACGCCTATAATTACGATGGCATCGGCTACAATGGCGAGCCGACCGAACCGCGAGCGTCCATTCTCCGGTCCGGCGATTGTCGCCCAGCGTCTGCCTGGTGGATGTCGCGCCAATTGGCGGCCAATGACCGGATGGACATACGGGCTGTTGTCCGCCGCGGGGCAGATTATTTCGTTCTGGGCGGAATGGGCCCGGGCCAGTCAGTCAGTGATGCTGTGATCCGCTACAGCCCAGCGCAATTGCCGACCGTCACTCTTCCCTGCCCGATTGACTAGTCCCGACACAAAACATTCATTTCACCACGCCCCTCGCGCTCGCTATACGCCTGCTGTCTTGCGTAGCTTCGGGAGTGTCCGAAATGAAAGCCCTGCTTACCCTTCCTGTCGTCGCCCTGCTAGCTGCCTGTTCAGCGCAGGAATCGTCAACGATCAGCACCGGCTTCAGTGAGGACAATCTTGCCACTTCGCAGGCCTGCTTCGCCGAAACGCCATCCGCCCTGCTCGAGCCTGGCCAGACCCTGCTCGAGACCGGCCCGGCCGGTAATACCCGCATCTCCTGGTCACTGGCCGGCGAGACCGGTGATCTGACCTTTGCGGTCACCGTTATGGATCTGCCATCCAAGACCATTCTCGACGGCGCCAACGCCGACTTCTACCGGGCTGCGGGTCAGCAGCACGACCACGCAACCGACGCCGTGATCTATCACCGCACGTCCGATGGCACCTTCTGCACTGTAATCCGGGACGAGCCGACCGGTCAGGCCCTTGTCGACGCCGTGTCGGCGCTGCCGCAATCCGCCGGATAGGCTCCGATTGGTCAGCGATATTTGTCAGACAGCGCGAATATCAGGCCCGACAATCTCGACCGCAATGGCTGTCAGCCGGCCACCGGCGGCGGGGCCTCCTGTGCAGTCTCCAGTGTCCGCGTCAAAGCTCGCGCCGTGCACCGGACAGACAAGCGTCTCACCCTCATGCAAGAGGCCCCGGCCGTCCGGCAGACATAGCGGCAGGCCCGCATGCGGACACAGATTGGTGAAAGCCGACACGCTCGCTCCGCGCCGGACCAGAACGACAGCGCCACCCTCCCAGGTCGATGCACGGGCACTCGGGTCGGGCAGGTCGTCAAGTCGGGCGAGGACCGTTCCGGGCGGCGGCTTGGGTCGCATCAGTCAGCGTTTGCCGGCGGATTGAAGACCCAGCGATAGGGCGCGACCTCGACCCGGTCGAACAGGCCGGCGACCCGATAGGGGTCGGCCTCCAACCAGGGGTCCAATGCGTCCCGATCAACCGCTTCGATGATCAACAATGAACCCGCCATCTCGCCGGCCTCATTCAGCCAGGGTCCGGCCGCCTTGACGCTGTCACCCGCGTCTTTCAGCCAGGCGATATGAGCGTCACGATTGGTGGTGCGGACAATCAGCGCGCCCGGCTTGTCCCAGGTGTGAACGAGAAAGAGCATCAGGCGGTCTCCAGCGTGAAGGGACGCGCCAGCAGGGTCTCGATGGCATCATCGACGCTGGCCCGACCGGCCAGGATCTCGTTGACCGCTTCGCAGATCGGCATTTCGACTCCATGACGGCGGGCCAGTTCGACCACGGCCGGTGCACTGGCCACGCCCTCGGTGACGGCCCGGCGCCCGGCCATGATGTCATCCAGCGACACGCCGCGCCCCAGCGCCAGGCCGCAGGACATGTTGCGCGATTGCGGCGAGGAACAGGTCAGCACCAAATCCCCAAGACCACACAGGCCCGCCAGGGTCTCGCGCTGGGCGCCCAGGGCCAGGGCCAATCGGGTCATCTCGGCAAAGCCGCGCGAAATCAAAGCTGCATGGGCTGACTTGCCCAATCCCTTGCCTTCGGAAATCCCGCAACCGATCGCCAGCACATTCTTGACCGCCCCGCCAATCTCGGCGCCGATCAGATCGGTCGCCAGATACGGCCGGAACCGGCTGGTCCCGAGCGCCTCGATCAGCGCATTGCCGACGATCTCGTCGGCACAGGCGAGGGTGACAGCGGTCGGCAGGCCCTGCGCGGTATCGATCGCGAAACTGGGGCCGGACAACACGGCCGGCAGCGCCGCCGGAATGGTTTCCTTGAGCACCTGGGTCATCATCGACAGCGAGGATTGCTCGATCCCCTTGGCGCACAGCACGATCGGGACGCCGGGTCGCGCATAGGGCAGAAAGCCTTCAAGGACGCGGCGCAAATGCTGCGCTGGCGCGACCGCAAGGATGGCGTCGCAGGCATCGAGATCCGAGATCGACGTGGTCGCGACAATAGCCGAGCTTAGCGCCAGATCAGGCAGGTAGATGGTGTTCTCGTGTTTCGTGTTCACCGCCTCGGCGACGTCGTTTTCAAACGACCACAGCGTGACATCACGCCCGGCCTTGGCGGCGGTCTGCGCCAGGGCCGTGCCCCAGGCGCCAGCGCCGATCACACCGATATTCTGAAATTCGCTCATGCCTTGGGTCCCTTTCGTCCGGAGCCGATGGCAGGGTCGGACTTTGCCGACGCCCCGTCCAGTGGCCAGCGTGCCCGCGCCGGCGCATCAAGCCCGTCAATCTGGCCGCGCGCCAGTTTTTCCAGTCCGACCAGCGCGATCATCGCGGCATTGTCGGTACACCATTTCATCGGCGGCGCGATCAACCGGAAACCGGCTGTCTCTGCCTCGTCTTCGAGCGCCCCGCGCACAGCCTTGTTGGCAGCCACACCGCCGGCAACAACCAGCGACATGGGCCGAGACGCATCCCCAAACCGGTCGGCGAACATCGTCAGCGCCCGGCGCGTCCGGCGGGCAAGCGCGCGGGCGATAGCGGCCTGGACACTCGCCGCGAGGTCGGCGCGGTCCCGGTCCGACGGATTGTCGATCCCGTCCCAAATCTGCCGGGCCGCGGTTTTGAGGCCGGCGAATGAGAAGTCACAACCCGGCTTGCCCTTCAGCGGCACCGGCAGGGCGAAACGCGTCGCGTCACCCGATTGCGCGCAACGTTCTAGCGCCGGTCCACCGGGGAAACCCAGACCCATAACCTTGGCGGTCTTGTCGAAGGCCTCACCGGCCGCATCATCCATCGTCGAGCCGAGACGGTGATAGACGCCGACATCCTCGGCAATCAGCAATTGGGTGTGGCCGCCGGAAACGAGCAGGAGCAGGTAGGGGAAGGCCAGCGGCTCGGATATCCGGGGCGACAGGGCATGACCCTCAAGATGATTGACCGCGATCAGCGGCTTGCCCGCCCCCAGCGCCAGGCCCTTGGCGGTCATCAGGGCGGCCATCACACCGCCGATCAGGCCGGGACCGGAGGTCGCAGCTATGCCATCGAGATCAGCAACTGTCAGACCCGCCTCATCGAGCGCCTGTTTGACCAGGCCATCCATCGCCTCGGCATGGGCCCGGGCCGCGATCTCCGGGACCACGCCGCCAAAGGGCGCATGAGCCTCGTTCTGGCCGAGCACCCGGTCCGACAGCACGGTTACCGACCCGTCCGCTTCCCGGCGCAGGATGGCAGCCGCGGTCTCGTCGCAGCTGGATTCCAGTCCGAGCACGGTCAGTGCGCGCGCTTGCGCTTGGGGGGAGGTGGGCGCTAAGTCCATGACTGTCCACTAGCCCCAAGACCGGGATGATTGCAACGTGAAGCCGCCGTCCAGACCGCTCGCCATCGCTACCCGCCGCTCTCCCCTTGCGCTCGTCCAGGCGCGGGATGTCCAGGCGAAACTCGCCGCGCAGTGTGGCCTGTCCGGCGAGGACGTCGAGCGCTGCTTCCCCATTCTCGGCCTGGTCTCGACCGGCGACCGCATCCAGGACCGCACCTTGATCGAGGCCGGCGGCAAGGGCCTCTTCACCAAGGAAATCGACGAGGCCCAGCTGGATGGCCGCGCCGCCTTCGCCGTCCACTCAATGAAGGATGTACCGACCGTTCTGCCACGCGGGATCGTTCTGGGCGCCCTGCTTGAACGCGAGGATCCACGCGACATGCTGATCGCCCGCGGCGGCGAGACCCGGCTGGCTGACTTGCCGGAAGGCGTCACTGTCGGCACCGCCAGTCTCAGACGGCAGGCGCAATTGCTGCACAAGCGCCCGGACCTTCATGTCGTGCCCTTGCGCGGCAATGTGGATACACGACTGGGCAAACTGGCCGAAGGCGACATTCATGCGACCTTCCTGGCCCGTGCCGGCCTGAACAGGCTGGGTCGTGCCGAGGCGCAACGCGATCCGCTCGAGGCCGACGAAATGTTGCCCGCCGCCGCGCAGGGCGCTGTCGGCGTCGCCATTCGCGACGGTGACGATGAAGCCGCGTCGCATGCTGCCGGCCTGCACCACCGTGACACCGAAATCGCCGTCCTCGCCGAACGGGCCTTCCTGTTCGAGCTTGACGGGTCTTGCCGGACGCCGATCGCGGCCCATCTGAATAAGGTATCCATGGACTTCATCGGGGAAGTTTTGACTCCTGATGGTCAGCAGTGTTGGCGCAAGCAGATTCGATTCGACATGACCCTTGCAGATCCAGACAGCGCCCGGCAGGCCGGGCAGGACCTCGGACGCGCCGTCCGCGCCGCCGCAGGCGACGGCCTCGCGGCTGCCCTGGTGACTCCATGACAGTTCTGGTCACACGCGGGTGGCCCGGGGCCGAGCGGACTGCGTCCGGTCTCAGACGGATGGGCATAGATCCGATCATCTCGCCTGTCCTCGACATCAATTTCAGGGCCCGCATCGACGTCAGCCTGGAGGACGTGCAAGCCCTGGTTTTCACATCGGCGAATGGCGTTCGGGCCTGGGGACCACGCAGACCCGAGCGCGAGCTCGCGGTCTTCGCCGTCGCTGATGCGACTGCGCAGGCGGCCCGGGATATCGGCTTCAAACGCGTCCAGTCAGCCGAGGGCGATGTCGGCTCGCTGGCCAGCCTCATCCGTCGCAAGGTCAACCCGAAGAAGGGCGCATTGCTCCATGTCCGCGGCATCCATGTGTCCGGCGACCTGTCGGGTGTCCTCAAGCCGGACGGCTTCAAGGTCCGCGACGCCATAGGGTATGGCGCGGTCGCCGTTGATGCCCTGGGCGAGGAAGCCATAGCTGCCGTGATTTCCGGTGCCCCGGTCACCGTCCTGATCCACTCTGCGCGGGGCGCCAAGACCTTCCTCGACCTGTTGCGGAAATTCGGCCTTCATCACTGGCTCGGCTCAGTGACGGCGCTCGGGATATCGCGCAACGCGCTTGCACCGCTGGAAGGCGCCGGTTTCTGTGCCCTGGTTGCTGCACCCGCTCCCAATGAGGACGCGCTTTTGGCACTGCTGGATGACTCATCGGAACTGGCCTCGGCAGGCCACGCGTCCTAAGCTGGCGAAAATTCGCACGAATCATGGGCCGTCATGGCTGATCCCAACGACACTCTCGATCCTGAACCCGTCGACGCCGAGTTCGAACCGGCTGACGATAGCCGAACCCCGGCACCCGGTGCGCGCCGCCAGAATGGAGTCATCGGGCACCTGCTGGTCTTCCTGCTGGCATCTGTCGCTGGCGGCGCAATCGGCATTGGTGTGGTGCGCTACATGCCGCCCGCCGCGCAGATTGCAACGGACCCTGACGCGGCGACCGAGCGTGCCGCGATGGCCCAGTCGCTGACCCGTCTGGAAAGCCGGATCATCGCCCTTGAAACGGCTGACACGCCGCCTGACCTGTCCGGCAACCTGACGGCGCTCTCGGATCGCTTGGCTGTGTTGGAGAACGCCCCACCGGGCACCAACAGCGCGCCGGCTGATCTGGCAGCGATCGAAGCCCGCATGACCGCCCTGGAAGCCGCGCCCGCAAATCTGGCACCTGCCGGAACGGGTTTCGATGCGAGTGCACTGGACGCCCGTCTCGGTGCTCTGGAAACCGCGCTTTCCATGACTGATGCGCGGGCCCAGCAGGCCCTGGACGCGAGCCGGGTCGAGATGGGTCCGGGCATCGACCCGCAAATCCTTCAAGCGATCACCGATCGCATCACCGACATCGAGGCGGCGGTGGACGGGC
>Ga0115011_10002173_pt1 | contig 13743 bp, 19 predicted proteins | sample TroAtlMetagenome_2_FD_88705 | JGI IMG/M metagenome (GOLD analysis project Ga0115011, IMG submission 88705) | Marine eukaryotic phytoplankton communities from Atlantic Ocean - Tropical Atlantic ANT8 Metagenome | ecosystem: Environmental > Aquatic > Marine > Oceanic | place: Tropical Atlantic...
AGATTCATATGTCCATCAGATCATGGGTGGACAGGAGAGGTATGTAGAAGCGCCTGTTGTTATCTCTACATGGCAGAGCATCTACAAAGAGCCCAAGAAATTCTTTGAAAGGTTTGATGTAATCATTGGTGACGAGGCACACCTCTACAAGGCAAAGTCACTGACAGGTATTCTTAACAAGTGTCACGATGCAAAGTATAGAGTCGGGCTGACAGGCACGTTGGATGGCATGTACAGTCATCAACTTGTGTTGGAAGGTTTGTTTGGGCGTTGCGACAAGGTGACGACCACTGTTGATCTAATGAAGAAGGGTCAACTGACTCCATTGAAAGTGAAATGTCTTTTTGCAGCATGGTCATGTGCCATTCGATTCATATCAGCAAGAGATGGATTATATAGTATCACATCCTAAGAGAAATAATCTAATTTGTAACCTAGCAGAAGACTTAGGTGGCAATACACTCATCCTATTCAACTACATCGAGAAGCACGGTGACCCTCTGTGGGAGATGCTAAATAATAAGGTGAGTAAAGATCGAAAGATCTTTTTCATTCATGGTGGTGTCGATGCTGTTGAAAGAGAAGAGGCTCGCAAGATTTGTGAGCAAGAGAAGAATGCAATTATCCTTGCATCCTACGGCACATTCTCAACAGGCATTAACATTCGCAACCTACATAATGTAATCTTTGCGAGTCCATCTAAATCACGAGTAAGAAACCTCCAGTCTATTGGGCGTGTCTTGCGTAAGGGGGATAACAAAGCAGAAGCAGTGTTGTATGACATTGCTGATGATTGCTCCCGAGGTAGTAGACACAATTATACTCTCCGTCACCTCATTGAGAGATTGAAAATCTATGAGGAAGAGAAATTTGATTATGAAATTACTAAGGTAAATTTACGACAATGATTAATTACATCCGTCACGATAATGAATTCTACGGCATCGTCAAGTTGGTGTCTGGCGAGGAAGTAATGGGTACAATGATTGCCACGAATGAAGACAACTGCACAATGGTATATGTGTCTGACCCTCTGTCTCCTACACTCACCCCTATAGAGAAACCTGATGGTGAAATGGGACTGGCAGCAGGATTTACTAAGTGGATGCTTTGGTCAGATGAAGATTTTTATATTATCCAAGAACCAGATATCATGACTATCGCCCCGATGTCTACAGAGGCAATCATGATGTACAAGATGTGGTGGAGGAAAGAAGGTAAACTAGAAAACGATCTAGATCCTGGTGTCTCCCCGAATGAAAACATGGGTCTCATCGGTAAAGTTTCAGAGATGAGAAAGAAACTAGAGGATCAGTGGAAGAACTCTAAGTAGTATTGTTTCCAACCCTTACATGGTTGAGTATAATTATTATTCTTAGAGTTGTCAAGCTTGACTTCTAGGACACAAACCTTTATAATGCATCTGTGAGAAAAATTAAATATGACTGTAATGCCTCCTAAGAAAAAACAACATTACGTTGACAATAAAAAGTTTCTTGTGGAGATCGTCAAGTATCGAGAAGCAGTTGAGACTGCCAAGCTACAAGATAGACCTAAGCCTAGGATCACTCACTACCTAGGGGATTGCTTCTTGAAGATTGCCACCCATCTGTCATATAGACCCAACTTTATTAACTACATGTATAAGGAGGATATGATCTCCGATGGTGTAGAGAATTGTGTCCAATATATTGATAACTTCGATCCCGCTAAGAGCAAGAATCCGTTTGCATACTTTACACAGATTGTATACTATGCATTCCTAAGACGTATCGCTAAAGAGAAACGTCAGATGGACATCCGTGACAAACTCATCGAGAAGAATGGTTACGATCAAGTCTTCCACTCAGATGAGAGTGACAACCATGCTGATATGAATCAAATTAAGAGTCGTATCGAAACCAACATGCGAAACTGATGTTTGATATCCCAATTAAGAAAGGTTTTATCACTGGCACTCAGAGTGAAATCAAACTAACGTGGGATATCCTGCACGACATATGGTCAACATGTGATAAAGGTGTCTGGTCTGGTGAGACAGGTGTCAGTACTGGTCAGCAGATATTAGATCTACACGTCTATAAAGAATTTGATTGGATCGTGGGTCAGTTGATCCCCAATGTAATTGAATACTGGGACAAAGACCTAGGGTATTGCCCTGCACATATCCAACCAGTCGCCTCATGGGCTAACCTACATACTGAAGGTGATTTCACACAAGAGCATTCACATAGTGCTGGCATCCGCCAAGCACACGTTGCATCGGTCTTCTATCTGAAGAAGGGTGATGGTGGCGACATTGAGTTTTGTGATCCCCTTGATCACATCCGTCGCTTTACCCCCCTTGCCAGATCCGTAAATGATGCTATACTATCCGAGTCGATGCCATGCACCACAGGTGACTTCCTACTGTTTCCTGGTTGGTTGAGGCATCGCACACAACCTGCGATTGGAAAGCGGGTAGCAATCTCTATTAACTTCAATGGAAACTTCGACCACAACTAAGCGATCGACCCTTGCCACATCGTTGGGATCTAATCCCACGATTGAGAAGATCATCCCGCCAGACGTTGAGTGGATCGATGATGCATTCTATGTTAAGGAGACTAGATTCGGACTTTATACCAGTGTCCTTAAGGATCCACTGGGTGCTAACTTCCTCACTGGGGGCACTTATGAAGGTGTCCTTAAGATGACGAGATGGCATCTCAAGTGCCTCCAAGAAGACACTATGCATTTGTATACTAGACAAGTAAACACCACCCAAGGAGTTAAACTGTAATGGCACGAGACGGAAACAAAGAGTTGCACGATACCCAAGAGCGTGACAACCCTTGTAACGATCGGAATGACCGTGGTTATTGGCGTCGCCGCCTCCGTGATCTAGAAAATGGTAAAAGGAATGAAAATTCTACTGATAACTGATCAACACTTTGGTGTAAGGAACGACAATCAATTCTTTCAAAGACTTTATAGAAAGTTTTATCGTGATGTAGTGCTTCCATATATCGATAAAGAAGGTATTACTCAGGTCTTGTGCCTAGGTGATACCTTTGATCGTCGGAAGTATGTGAATTTTAATTCACTTGAAGCGGCACGAGAGATGTGGTTTGATCCTCTTGCTGAGCGTGGCATTCGTATGTCCATGCTGGTGGGTAATCACGACATCTATTACAAGAATACTCTCAAGGTAAATGCACCTGAGTTGCTGCTGGGCAACTACAACAACATCGAAGTCATTACAGAGCCCACCTCTAAGAAGTTTGGTAAGACAAACTTCCTTCTTCTGCCATGGATTTGTCCTGAAAATCAGGAGCAAGTCATGAAAAAGGTGAAAGCATCCAAGGCACGAGTGTGTCTAGGACACCTTGAGTTGAATGGGTTTGAGGTTATCCCTGGTCTTCATATGGAGCATGGTATTGATCGCTCTCCCTTTGAGAAGTTTGAGTTGACATGCTCTGGTCACTACCACATGAAGAGCAAGCAGGGTCCTATACACTATCTTGGCAATCCTTATCAACTGTATTGGAATGACTACGGGTATGATCGTGGGTTTCACGTCCTAAATACAGATGATTTGTCCATGGAATTCGTGGTCAATCCATATAATACCTTCAGTAAGGTCTACTATAGTGATGACATCGATGTCTCTACCTTCCCACAGTTAGAAGGGACATATGTTAAACTCGTCGTAGGCGATAAGAAGGATCAAGTTAAGTTTGATCGGTGTGTAAGGAAACTTCAGCAGGTTGACCTGGCTGACCTGAAGATTGTCGAAGACATGACTCAGGAGTTGGGTGAAATTGATGAAGAGATTGAGGTTGAAGATACCCTTTCTATCCTAGAATCATGCGTCTCGGAGTATAAAAACCACGACGAGATCTTTGGTATCTTAAAGTCCCTATATGTAGAAGCGTTGGAGGTCTAATGTTTGTCCTGACTGACAATAAATCAGGTGGTGTATATGCTGTTAGAGATGATGAAGCAGTAGAGAGGGTAGTCCAGTTATTTGTTGACAAAGACGACGCAGAACGCTATTATGTATTATTGAAGGCAGATGGATACCACCGAGATCTCTCCGTCCAGGAGGTAGATGAAGATACTGTCAAAGAAAATTGTCGTCAATACGGTTATCGTTTCACCGTTATTGGCCCAGATGAATTTGTTATCCCGCCACAACAAGATAAATGATCGTATTTGAAAAGATTCGTTGGAAGAATTTCCTTAGCACAGGTAATACCTTTACGGAAATGACTCTCAACGAATCCAAGTCGCAACTTGTTATCGGGTCTAACGGCGCAGGTAAGTCCACTATGCTGGATGCCCTGTGCTTTGTGCTATTTAATAAACCTTTTCGTAAAATTAATAAGTCTCAACTGATCAACAGCGTCAATGAGAAAGAGTGCTGTGTAGAGGTTGAGTTTTCTATTGGTCAAGTAAACTATCATGTCATCAGAGGCATGAAACCAGTCGTTTTTAAGGTCATTAGAAACGGACAACTGCTTGATCAAGATGCTGCTCAGAAGGACTACCAGAAGTATCTTGAGCAGAGCATCCTTAAGTTTAACTATAAGTCATTTACTCAGGTTGTTATCCTAGGTAGCAGCACATTTGTGCCCTTCATGCAACTTCCTGCTACACATAGGAGAGAGGTAGTAGAAGACCTGCTGGACATCAAAATCTTCTCTAAGATGAATACTATCCTGAAGGATAGAGTCAAAGATAATAAGGATAATTTCACATCATGTAAGCATGTGTTGGAGATTTGTGAGACAAAATTAAATCACCAACGTGCATCCATTCATAAACTTACTGAATTACAGGATGGTGTTATTAAAAGTTTGCAGTCAACGTTTAATAGCAACGAAGATAATATAGTAAGTTTGAATACACGCAAGCAAGAGAATGATCACTCCATGAGTGTGCTAGCACAGAGTGTTAGTAGTCAGGCTGACGTGCAGGAGAAGTATGAAAGTCTCCGTGACATGCGATCTAAGATCGAGCAGAATAAAAACAAGGCAGAGAAAGATCATAAGTTTTATACCAAGCATGATAAGTGCCCAACATGTGATCAAACACTAGAAGAAGAGCACAAACATCGTCAACTGGTGGACGCTGAGTCACGTCGTGTCAAGTACAATGATGGTTATAAAAAGATCGATGAGCAGGTGGGTCTTCTCTATGACAAACTGCGTGATCTGAAGGGTTATGGGCAGTCAATTATTGAATTGCAGAGCGATAATCTGAGCATTGATAAGCAGGTAGCACGACTGCTTAGAGAGAATGAAAACATCATGACTGAGTGCAGCAAAGAGACTCCAGATATTGATGCAGAGAGGGTAAAATTAGACGAATATGAGTCAGAATTTGCTGAAAATGTAGAGCGTTGTGCTAATGTCAGTAAGGAGTTTGACAACCTGAAAATCGTATCCACTCTCCTCAGAGACAGTGGCATTAAGAGTAAGGTTATTAGTAAATTTGTGCCTATTTTTAACAGTTTAATCAATAAATATCTGCAGTCCATGGACTTCTTTGTCAACTTCACATTGTATGAAGAATTCAATGAGGTCATCAAGTCTCGCTACCGTGATGTATTCTCTTATGCATCGTTTTCAGAGGGTGAAAAGCAGAAAATTGACCTATCTTTGCTGTTTTGCTGGCGTGACATTGCCAAGATGAAAAACTCTGCATCGACCAATCTCCTCATCCTTGACGAGGTATTCGATTCTTCCCTTGATACTGCTGCTACAGACGAATTGATGAAGATTTTGAGGGGTATGGACGACAGGACTAACCTATTTGTGATCAGTCACAAGGGTGACATCCTTCTGGACAAGTTTGATTCTGTGGTTACCTTCGACAAGATCGGAGACTTCAGCACCATGAAGCAGGACAGTCTATAAAGTGGCACCCTACCCCTTTCGGGGTCCTTGTGGGTGTGTATAATAGATGCATACACAAAGAAAGCATGACCGTACAAGAAGTCAAAGGCACTCTTGCCAAACTCCTCGCCGCTGAAAACCTCACTGTTGAGCACAGAGCAGTCAGCACAGCATCCTTCGATGTGCATAAGAGAATCTTGACCCTCCCCATCTGGAATGCTAAGGAAATTGTCTTCAATCTGCTGGTAGCACACGAAGTAGGACACGCTCTCTTCACTCCAGACGGTGACCTTCTGGACAACCTTCCTTGCCCTAAGTCTTATGTCAATGTGACCGAGGATGCTCGCATTGAGAAACTAATGAAACGTAAATTTGCAGGTATTTCCAAGGATTTCTACGGTGGATACAAGCAACTTCATGAGGATGATTTCTTCAGCGTTAAGGAGATCAACACTGAGTCTCTTAAACTGATCGATCGCATCAATCTTTACTACAAATTGGGTGCAAATGCCTTCATGCCCTTCACTCCTGAAGAGATTCCTCTTCGCGATGCAGTAGGTGAGGCAGAGTCTTTCCAAGATGCTATCGATGCTGCTGTCGCTATCAAAGAGTTTGAGCAAGCAGAAGCAGATCAAAAGATTGCTAATATTCCTGAAGTAGACAACAATTCTGGTGGTGGTAGTGACCAGCAGGAAGCACAAGATGAGCAACCTTCATCTGAAAGTGATGATGGCGAGGAGCAAGAGGGTGATAATGAAGGTAATCAAGATGCTGACCTTGAAACTCCCTCATACACTCGGAAAGGTGGTGAGGAAGCAATGACTGATCAGTCTCTGTCAGAGGCACTGCAGGACATTGCAACTGAAAACACTTTCAATGAGACTAGGTATCTTGAGATCCCTAATGTTGACCTTAAGCACGTCATTGTTGACCCTAAAATCGTCAATGATATGGCACAGTCATACTGGTCTGAGTATAAGCACCCACTCACTCCAGAGGCAGGTCTTGATTGGAGTGTTGCAGATCAAAACTACAACAATTTCAAGAAAGATTGCAACCGTGAGGTGTCATATCTTCAGAAAGAGTTTGAGATGAAGAAATCTGCAGCATCACATGCTCGCCAATCTATTTCTAAGACTGGTGTGCTTGACACTGCTAAACTTCACCAGTATCTTTATAATGAAGACCTCTTTAAGAAGGTTACAGTCACTCCTGATGGTAAGAATCACGGTCTGATTTTCCTTCTAGACTGGTCTGGATCCATGGCAGAGATTATTCACGACACATTCAAGCAACTGCTGTCACTGTGCTTCTTCTGTCGTAAGTCTGGCATCCCATTCAGTGTGTATGCCTTTGTAAGTGACGCATCATACGCTGAGTTTCGTGACTATGAGGAGGAAGGTGTTGGTAAGGAGAATGACTTCTATGTTTCCAAGCACTTCCACCTTGTAGAATTCCTCAACGGTGACCTTAATAACAGCACTTTTGACCGTTATGCTAGGGATCTTTACCGTGTCTCTCAGATGTATGAGCAACGCTACGGCAACCGCAATCCATTCGCTGAGCGCCCTGTCCCCGACTGCATCCCCGCTCACCTTATGCTTGGTGGCACCCCTCTGAATGAGGCAATCCTGTGTCTACAGACTCTGATTCCTCTATTCTCTGCTAAGCATGGTGTTGAGAAGTGCCACGTCTCTATCTTGACTGATGGTGAGAGCAACTGGTCTGGATGCTGGGTAAAGTCTACCTATGATAACGAGATTCATCGCTCTGCAATACCTGCTAACGTCTCTATTCGTTGCCGTAAGACAGGTCGTACCTACAACTCACCAAAGTGGGGTAACTACATGACTGAAACTCTCTTGCGTTACATGAAGGGTCGTTTCCCACAGTGTAACTTCACTGGATTCCGTCTTGGTAGCACCCGTGACATCAACTACATCCTCCAAAACTTCAACAGTCTTACTGAAACAGAGAAGAAGAGTGCTGTTGATGGATTCAAGAAGCACAAGTCAACCTCTGCCCCAATGATGGGTTATCAAGAATTGTTTCTAATTCAGAGTAACAAGTTGAATGAAGATGTAGAGTTTGATGTAAATGAGGATGCATCCAAGGCACAGATCACCCGTGCCTTCAAGAAGACTCTCAAGGCAAAGGGTAACAACAAGAAAATCCTCTCGTCCTTTATCAATCAAATTGCATGAATATCTTTGCAGTGGATGAAGATCCAGTCTTGGCAGCGACTATGCTGCCAGACAAACATATCGTCAAGATGCCACTGGAGTGTTGTCAGATGCTCGCAGTGGTATTCAGCAAGTGGTATCTCAATGAGGGTCCTATCTTGAAGAAAGATGGGACTCCTTATCGTACAGAGAAAGGTGCATTTCGTAATCACCCCTGCACTAAATGGGTAGCAGAGTCTGACCATAATATCCAGTGGTTAATGCAGCATGGTATTACTCTGTGTGAAGAGTATACATATAGATACGGTAAAAGACATGCATGTCAACCGACAATCACTCTCGCTGCACTCACATACCAGCATGGTTGTCCTGATGAGCACACTCCCTTCGCTCGTGCTATGCCTGATCAGTGGAAGTATGACGAGGACATTGACACTATCACTGCATACCAACGGTATGTGGCAAGTAAACCATGGGTAGCAAACAACTACCTGCGTGTGCCAGATAGAAAACCGTCATGGGTGGACTACCATTCCCCCCTCACCTGTGTATAATAACTGTATACACAACAAAGAAACACATGACTTTCGCAGCACACCCAGTGACAACCGACCAAATCGTTGACTACCTCACCGCAGAGCATGGAGAAGAAGTTGGCACTAAGGAATTGCTTGGTGCTGCTGATCACTTCTCTTGCTCCTTCGCCACTGTCAAGAAGCGCCTCAAGGACCACAAGTCTGGCATCGGTAAGTGGAATCTCTCTGTGCAAGAAGTCAAGCAACAACTTGAGACTGTCGTGAAGGCAACTGAATCACTCATCCCATCTAAGGACGCCAATTATGTACCCTTTGGCAACTCTACAGATGTTAAGAAGATTATTAAATCCAAGATTTTCTACCCAACTTTTATTACTGGACTTTCTGGAAACGGCAAGACTCTCGGAGTCGAGCAAGCATGTGCCCAACTCGGACGCGAATTAGTCCGTGTAAACATTACTGTAGAGACTGATGAAGATGATCTTATTGGCGGTTTCCGTCTCGTTGATGGGAATACTGTTTGGCACAACGGACCTGTTATTGAAGCACTTGAGCGTGGAGCAGTGCTCCTTCTGGACGAAATCGATCTCGCATCCAACAAAATCCTCTGCCTGCAGTCCATCCTAGAAGGCAAGGGTGTCTTCCTTAAGAAGATTGGTCGTCAGGTCACACCTGCACCTGGATTCAACATCTTTGCCACTGCTAACACCAAGGGTAAGGGTAGCGATGACGGTCGTTTCATTGGCACCAACGTGCTCAATGAGGCATTCCTTGAGCGTTTCCCTGTAACCTTTGAGCAAGAGTATCCTGCTCCTTCTATTGAGACTAAGATGCTCAATAACTACTGCTCTGAGTTGGATTGCTGCGACGATGACTACATCAAGAATCTAGTTGCATGGGCAGACATCATCCGTAAGACTTTCAAGGATGGTGGTGTCGATGAGGTGATCTCCACCCGTCGTCTTGTCCACATCATCCGTGCTTACAGCATCTTCTCTGACCGTGTGAAGGCAATCAAGGTGTGCCTCAACCGTTTCGATGATGAGACCAAGCAATCATTCATCGAATTGTATGATAAGATTGATGCTGACGTTGACGTGTCAGTTGACAATCCTCTCGATCTCTGATATCCTTTATAGATAATCTCTTTTTATTATGGCAAACAAGTATAACGAAGATGAGATCATTAGGGAGTTGAAAGACTATATCTGCGCTACCTACCAGCAGCACTATTCTAGTGGTAACGGTGAAGGTATCCAGACCCTCGATCTCATCGATGCTTGTGGTGACGCTGAAGCATTCTGCAGGAGTAACATCCTAAAGTATGCTTCTCGCTATGACAAGAAAGGCACTGCTAGACGTGACCTCATGAAAGTGCTACACTATGCTGTGTTGCTGATTCACTTCAACGACCAGCACGCCACAACTGAAACTTACCCCCAGTAATTATGCAATCCGAAGCAAGACAAACTGTTAAATTGAGCAAGCAAACCATTGAGGTGCTTCGTAACTTCAGTGCAATCAACAAATCCATCTTGATTGAGGCGGGTAAGATTGTAGAAACAATCTCAGTTAACAAGAATATCATCGCTGCCACGCAAATCCGTGAAGGCATCCCTGAGCAGATGGCAATCTATGATCTGCCTCTCTTCCTCGGTGCTCTGTCCCTCTTCAAGAGTCCCACTCTCTTCTTCCCCGACAGCAAGAAGGTTGTGATCTATGATGAAGATACCAAGGGTAAGACCACCTTCTACTACAGTGACCCTGAGATCATCGGTGCGGTCCCTGAGTTTAATCCTAACCTTCCTGACCCTGAATTGTTTTTCGACCTGCCACAGCAGGATCTGGAGCAACTCATGCAGGCATCTAAGGTCTATGGTGTGGAAGATCTTTGCATCTATGGGTATGAAGGTGAGTATAGTATCTGTGTGAAGGACAAGAAGAATGATACTTCTAATGTCTTCTCTCTGCCACTCAAGAAGGTCACCTTCAATGACCCTGGTACCATGACGCCTGAGCGGTTGAATTTCTGCTACTGTTTCAAGGTTGAGAATCTGAAACTGCTCCCTGGTAGTTATCATGTATGCATCTCACGACGCAACATTGCTAACTTCTCTAGTCTCTCTAACTCCTCACTCAACTACTTCATCGCACTCGAGCCCTGATTATGCAAAACAAACTGTTTCTCTGGGTAGAAAAGTATCGTCCTCAAACTATTGACGAATGTATTCTACCAGGAAACACCAAGGAAATCTTTCAAGGTTTTCTGGATCAGGGTGAGATCCCTAATCTCTTACTCTCAGGGTCTGCTGGTGTTGGTAAAACCACTATCGCTAAGGCATTGTGTAAGGAGTTAGGTGCAGATTGTCTGGTTATCAATGGATCTGACGAAGGTCGTTTCCTCGATACCGTACGTAACCAGGCAAAAGTGTATGCCTCTACAGTCTCTTTGACCTCTACTGCTAAGCATAAGGTCATCATTATTGATGAGGCAGATAACACCACACCTGATGTGCAGATGCTTCTCCGTGCTTGCATTGAGGAGTTTCAAAAGAATTGTAGATTCATCTTCACTTGCAACTACAAGAATAAGATCATCTCTCCTCTGCACTCACGGTGCTCCGTTGTTGACTTCACACTTAAGGGTAAGGAGAAACAAGCATTAGCAGGGGCATTCTTCAACCGTGTTAAAACTATCCTAGATAGTGAAGGCGTCAACTATGAGCCAAAGGTTGTCGCTGAGGTAGTCCAGAAACACTTCCCTGATTTCCGTCGCACACTCAATGAGTTACAACGGTATTCTTCTTCTGGGAAGATTGATACAGGTATCCTTGGTGTCTCCAATGACATCAACATTACCAACCTCGTAGGATATATTCGTAACAAAGAGTTTACCAACATGAAGAAGTGGGTGACTCAGAATATGGACAACGAGCCTATTTCTATTATGCGAAAGATCTATGACAACCTCTACAACCATGTCCAACCAAAGTCAATTCCTGAAGCAGTGCTGGTCATCTCTGAGTATCAGTATAAGTCTGCTTTCGTTGTTGACCAAGAGATCAACATGGTGGCATTCCTGACTGAGTTAATGATGAGATGTGAATTCAAATGAATGTAAAACTAATCCGTATGCGGTCTGGCGAAGATGTCGTTGCAGACCTGATCGAAGAGACTGAAGATAGTCTCACCTTCTGCAATCCTATTGTCGCTATCCCTAGTGGAGAAGGCAGACTTGGGTTTGCTCCTTGGGCACCACTCCTTAATGGACGTAACGCACCTGTAACTGTCCCCAAAGACTACATTGTCTTCGGTCCTCTTGACACTCAAGAGGATATTGTAAAACAGTTTGAGCAAATGTTTAGTATTATTGAAACCCCTAACAAGAAGTTGGTGCTATGACAATTGAAAAAAAGAGAGCACAAGTTAAGTCCAGATTTTATTATGTCTTCTGGGGAGTTGCTACTGTCTCCGTGCTGCTAGGTCAAATCTATGTTGGTAGTGGATACCGTAAGTTGCATTACTCTTTGGAAGATCTAATTAATAAGGTTAACGGTGTGATGATTGAAGTCAAACCAAATCTCTTAGAGGGTTACATGTGAGGCAAGACTACGAACTTAAAAACTTTTTTCCGATCCAATTCTATGAGTTTCGCTGCAATGAAACTCTCCTAGATGATACCTGGGAGTTGCTGCAAGACTTAGAGTATGGATCTTATAATGAACCTGCTGGTGTCCTAACCTCTGCAGACATTCATACTAAGGAAGAGTTTACACCATTGATGTCATGGTTTCAGGAGTGTATAGATACTATTCACTTTGATACAGGCATTGATTGTGATCGTTTGGCAGTCAATAAGGCATGGGCAAACCAGTCCATAGCGGGGTCTGGGCACCGCCACGACGCCCACAGGCACCCTATGTCCTACCTGAGTGGCATCTTCTACCTTACTGGTGGTGCTCCTACGGTCTTTGTCGATCCCCTCTTCCAGAGGGAGTGGGCATCCTTCCATTTAGATGGGACTATCGGTCAGGAATTGACATACCATGGTGGACATGGTGGTCTAATTGTGTTTCCTAGTTACGTTATTCATGCTAGTTTACCTAACATGGATCCAGTAAATAGGTTTACGATTGCCTTCAATACTTTCCCTAGAGGTAACGTCAATAGTGGAGGACATGGACAACCCATGGCCAGAGTTGAAGTCGAATCGTGGAATAAAAAACTAGGACCATTGAGACTTGATCACTATGCAAGGGACTGAAGTACATATGTTTCCTGTCGTGTGCAGGACATACAAACAACCTGATGAAACTCTCAACAAACGTGTGATTGAATCGATGGATGGGTATCCATCTCAGCAGTCAAACCTTCCTGAGGGTGTCATCACATCACGTCCTGATCTTCATAAGGTAGAAGAGGGTCCTATCACAGAGTTGAGGCAATTCTTTTGGGACTGTCTGGCAGAGTATAGGTATGCATACAAACTCTACTGTGACTCCCTAGAGATCTCCTCTATGTGGTTTAACCATGCACCTGCTGGGAGTGGGTTTGGACACCCCTTACATAGGCATCCAATGTCCTATCTGAGTGCTGTCTATTACCTCACTCCTGGTGCTCCTACCTTCTTTGATGATCCTGTTACACCTCGCACATATGACACACTAGATGTCTTCCAGCATGATAAGATGGAGTGTGAGTGGGGTATCAATCACAAGTTTGATGCTGAGGAGAATACACTGATCCTCTTCCCTTCCTGGTTGCGACACTACTCAGGTCGTCAACTAGATAACTATGACCGTTGGACTATTTCATTCAACGTATTCCCATGTGGTAAAGTGAATGTAGGTCCATTTGAAATGCCACAAATCAACGTTTCTATTTTATGAAGTATTTGAAAACTCCACTACGTTATCCTGGTGGCAAATCAAGGGTAGCAAAGATGTTGCTTGAGAAATTCCCAAGTGAGATCAAAGAATTCCGTGAGCCCTTCGTGGGCGGTGGGAGTGTAGCACTGCTATTCTCTCAGAAGTATCCTGATATACCTGTGTGGATCAATGACAAGTATGAATATCTCTACAGTTTCTGGAAGATGCTCCAAGAGCGTGGCGATGAGTTATCTGATACTCTCTATAATATCAA
>Ga0115011_10002175_pt1 | contig 13740 bp, 14 predicted proteins | sample TroAtlMetagenome_2_FD_88705 | JGI IMG/M metagenome (GOLD analysis project Ga0115011, IMG submission 88705) | Marine eukaryotic phytoplankton communities from Atlantic Ocean - Tropical Atlantic ANT8 Metagenome | ecosystem: Environmental > Aquatic > Marine > Oceanic | place: Tropical Atlantic...
ATACTGGTAGCTTGTCTTGGATTTTTTTTATGATATACTACCCTGATACCACCCTACCCCCGAGTGAGTTTCCCTATGGGATTACACCCCTGATTGTGAGCAATAGGAGCAAGCGCAGGGAACACCCAAGAGCAAGCCCCCGAAGGGGTTGCAACATTTTGGAGAAAAAGGAGAAAGGCATAGGATTTGTGGGATTTAATGGGTTTTGTTTGAATATCATTAAGTTAAATCAACCAAATGCAAATACTATGCCAATCTCCAGAGAACACAGGCTTCTCTCTGGTAAATAGAGTATCTGTCCTTAAACTCCCACAAAAGGCTTAAATAATGACATTTTTTATCCCATCTGAGTTCACCTCGACCATGCCAGCACTCACGCAATCCCCCGTATATATGCCACACATAACGCTACCTCACGCACTTCCGCATAATGCGCCTTGCACCCCGCATATCACGCATACGAGTGTTACGCTTTGTAATCCATGTGGCATAAACTTGCACCACTTGCCAGAAGTCTTGACAGCAGGTGTTACGGCCTTGGGGAGAGTATGAACTAAACCCTTGATTTTCCTACGGTTTTTGTTTTGCTAAAAGTCTTGACGAAACCACACGTTACACCCAATAAGTTAAGCTTTGTTACGGCTTGTGACCGCTCGGTAACATTAAACCCTTGAAGTAGTTTCGAGGGGTTCTCTTGACACGTCAAAAACTTGACATAACTATGGAGGCACAAAATACTTGACATAACTATAGGGCGTGAAAATACTTGACATAACTATGGAATCGTTATCCGGCTCAAAATACTTGACATAACTATGGAAGCTCTTCGAGCTTGGATGGAGGCCAGAGAAACTATTTTCAAAACGGACATTTTTTGACCGTGACAAACCTTGATCAACGGGATACATTATAGAGGTAAACAAAAAAACTTTGGAGTTTTACTATGATCCTTGACCTTTTGATCCTTCTCTTTTCTGCTGTAGCTATCTTAACCGCTCTGGACTTAGCCGTCTTTGTCGGTGTCTACATTGCCTGTGGCTTTAAGTTCCCAACTCGTCAGCAATACTTCGAGAAGTCAGCAGCAATCTTCTTAGGTTTACTGGGAGGTGTTGGAATGTACTGCCTGACCGTCATTGCCTTCTGTTTATAAAACTTTTTTCAAAACGGACATATTCTGTCCGTGACAAACCTTTCCCACCGTGATACATTATAGTATAACAAAAATCTTTCAACCGGAGTTTTCATGTCAGAACTTTTTCAACTAACCAAAGAAGCCCGAGAGGCTGCCACCTATACCGCTTGCACTCACTACGTCGTAGCTATCCGAGAGCGAAGCAAATGCGATACCTTCGATGTCTTCGACTATGACATCTTTCAAGAAGTCGATGAAGAAGATAAGGACGTTTCCATCGTTCGTGAGTGTCGCCCTGACTATGCAAAGCATCAGGAGATCCACGGTCTTAACGACCACCTGTTTCAGAAGGGTGTCCGCAACTTTGTCAAGACCAGATAAAAAAACTTTCTTTCCGGACATTTTCTGTCCTTTACAACTGACCTATATCGGGTTACATTATATATGTAATCAATAATGATTACAAACTTTCCCTTTCCTTACGGAGTTCATATGAACAATAACAATCCAATCGCTAACTATCCTGCCCTTGACTTCCTTAACCTTGAACGCTTCAGCGAGAACATCGAGGACTATGCTGACCAGCATAACCCTGCCTATATCTTAGACCTTAGCAAGCGTCTGAATGAACAGGCTGAACGCCTTGAGTTCCTCTTCATGGACATCGTGACCAGCCCTGACCATCAACCTATCGAGTATAAAGATGTCATGCACTGGCGAGCCCGTGCCACCTTCCTTCGCAACGTCGGTCAAGCCAAGGCTGCTGCCGCTCTGGAGAAAGCTGAAGCTTTGAAAGAAGCAAAAGAAGCTGATGAAGATGAAGACTTCATGGACGGTTACAAAGAGTTCATGGCCAATGAGTTTGACCTTAGCTAACCCCTTACCTTAACCCTACCCTATTACCCTACTCACATACTGGAGATCACTATGTTAACACTACATCCAATCAAATATAGAAACATTCGAATCGTCGCATCACCAAACCATGCAGGGGCTTTCCTTGTCAAGTATGATGAATCCACCGGATCAGATCCGGACACTGAATGGAATGTAACAAGGTCAATCCCTTGCCGCAACTATGCAACAGCTCTTTGGGAGAAGCGCAACATATCCAACAGGTGAAGCCCTGCGCTCCAATGCTGTTGACGTGTCAACGTAACCTGCTGTAACAACGTGTTACGTTTTAAGCCGCCTTTTTTTGAAGCGTGGCTTTTTGGCGTTTGCGCTAAAAGGGGGGGTGCTCCTCCCCCCTCCCCCCTACTGGTCGGCTGCAAAAGACTGCTCGAATAAGTACTTAGAAACTGGCTTTTCGGCGGCGCCTTGATATGGTACATTCGCAATGGCCCCAAAAAATCCGGAAATCGAAAAATTGCCCAAAAATTTTTACAGAATTTAAGCATCATTCACTCGCACCAGTGTCATCATCCCACTTCTTAAGGCGTTCTACCTTAACAAAGTCAACATCCCCACAGTTATGAACAAGGGATTCTTTCTCCAATACTATCACAGATTCCCAATGACACTCCCGTATGTTTGCCAATGCTCCCCAATATTTCTCATGATCAAGCATTTGTACTTCGGAGCGAACAAAGAACTGCCCATCTTTGTCGCAATGATCTAGAATAACCACAACTTGCGAGTCATCTTCGTGATCATTGCATTCGTAGTACCAACTATCAGTGAAGTCATCGTCAAAATAGTCGAATTGTTTCGCTTGGGGGCACCCAGTTAATAGTAAAAAAGTCATATTCTTAAGCATAATTTCTCCGTTTTGTTTATATAATATAACACAATTGGTTGACTTTGTCAAGCAGAACAATTAAAAAAGAACTATTTACTACAACGGAGTTAATATGCATGGAATCAATACTAGAGTCACTAGCACAATATGGACCACTCGGGCTTTGGACTGCGTCCCTACTTTGGATGAACTGGCAAATGCGGAAAGAACAAAAGCAATCCGAGAAGGAAGCGAAAGAAGCGCTAGCGTTTCACCAAGAAAACATCGCAAAATCACTCCTAGAACAAAAAATGCTGCTCAAGCAAGGTCTTGACGCAATGAAAGAAAAATATGCCGAAGATAGAATGATGCGCATAAAAGGAATAGATAAATGAAAATCACCCGAGCACAGCTTCTACAAATAACCAAAGAAGAACTACTTCAAGTTATTGATGAAATCAAGTTCAAGTTTAAACCCAAAAAATTAAGCAAGCACTATAAAGGAACAGAAATGGGTTCCAAAGAAAAGCCTTGTGAAAAACCCGGCGGGGGGAGTTTCGACGTTGGAAATCATCTGTTCCACCCGCACGACGGGCGCAGAAAGAACCCAGAAGAATGGGAATGTAATACCGATGTGGAAGATAAGCTGCACAATGCGGTAGCTCACTTTATACAAGCTAATTCTCCCGCCAAGCTTGAAGGTCGGGTTGGTGAATTTTTGATAAAATATTTCAAAGACAAGACTTCGCCACACTTGCCGATACATAAGTACTCAAAAAACACTCCGCTTTGGCGGGGTAGTGGCCGAAAGTTCAATGAATTCGGCTTTGATTTTCTAGAGCTTGTTCAGTGGGAACAAGGGGTCGAACACAAGAAAGGTATGATGCGGTTTCCATTCAACGGCAAATACACAATGCGACGTTCGGTGTCTAGTTTTACCGATGACTTCGCATCTGCCGAAAACTTCATGTCTACCAATGTCGACAAGCCTATTAACTTTGTATATGAAACGCCCGGCAACACAGAAACAGAGCGTGGTGGCTTCTTTGTTGATCTTATCGGCATGTATCAGTTGCAAAATAATCCGGATTACGAGATGTCCTTCGATGGCAAAACAAGATTTCAAGATCTGTCAAGCTATTCGTGGGAAAATGAAGTCCTGTTAGTTGGCAATGGCAATGGGGATTCTGTTCCAATCGAATACGTGTATATTAACACTTTTCACCTGTCGAAACACTTAAGAAGGCTTAAATTACTAAAGCCGAAATTAGCACAAAAAATTCGCATGTCGGTCGCATGGTCGCCGGAAGTAATTAAAAGAGCATTGTTTCAGTTAAAAAGAGATTACGGCTATTTTGAACGAGCTTTGGCAAAGCTTCCGCAAATAAAAGCATATGGCGGCAAAACCTTAGACAATATGCATCGCCGAATTGAAGGCAGAATAAGATTTTATGCCGACGAAGCCGACCTTTTTGAATATGCCGGCGCTTTAGATGAATATAAAAAACTTATGGACGGCATGACAAAACTCTTTAAAGAGTTGAATGTCCTAAAAACGGGCGGTTGGGGATCTGGCTTTGATCAGTCACAGAAACCATCTTCTAATTCTTTCTTTGGACAAAAATAATGAAATTGACTACAAAACAACTAAAATCTATTATTCAAGAAGAGCTTGCAAGCTTGTTGACCGAAAATACACTTATGCCTTGGGCTCAACAAATGGGTGTGCGTGAAGACACCATGTACGATATGTTGATGGTGCCGGGGGCCATAGATATGATGTCAATGTTAATGAAAAACGGCTTTCAACTAAAAGCCTCTGAAGCCGGGGAGATGACATGGGTAGGGAAAGCCGAACAAGAGGGGTTTTTGGAAACCATCCAATTGCAATTTGCTGTTCCGAAAGATGATCAACAACAAACCGTTTTGTATCGTGCAAGCGCCGATCAAGGGTTTCTGAAATCCAATCCATTCGAAAAAACATTTGACAACTATGAGGAAGCCATCGATTTCGTCAACTGGCGTTTTGCTGGTATGAATCCGAATACCAACTTTGGAGTTTAATATGAAAATACCTATTACAATAGAAAATAGCATAATACCACGTCTTCTTAGTGTGTTTATCACTATCAACGCAATCACCCTCTGGCCATTTGTTATTAGTAGAACAAAGCTTAATGAGCAAGTATTGCACCATGAAAAGATACATATCAAACAACAACAAGAACTTCTGATTGTTGGGTTCTATTTACTGTATGTTTTGTACTGGTTGCGTGGTTTATGGATGTATCACGATTCATACATTGCTTACCATTCAATACCTTTTGAACAAGAAGCTTATGACAACGAACACAACATGGAATATCTAAATGAGCGAAAATGGTTCGCATGGAGAAAATATCGATGAACTTAACACAACAACAACTCAAGCAAATCATTAAAGAAGAATTGTCCGATGTTCTTTCTGAAGCGAAAAACAGACAATACGAAGAGTTTGTCGGAAAATACCGGCCCGGTGTATTTCGTCTGTTTCGATACTCAACTCGTGGGCAACATTCTAATGCCGAAACGATTCCTGTAGATCCAATGCACTTCACTAAGAATCGCAAGTCTTACTCTAACAATGAATATAACACAAGTGGGTTTCCACGTTCATTCTGGTATGCTGATGCTGATGATAAAGAGTCATTTGTTAATGGAAAACTCTACTATTGGGATGTTCCGGTTAATAGAATTTATGACTTTAAGAAAGATCCGGAAAACATCATTGAAATGCATCGACACAAACAGTATCGTTATATCGATTGGGACGCTTTGTTTAAGTATGTCTCTGGTCGTTATGACGGAGTGTTTTACACTCTAGGACGAAGTGGGCAACCTGTTGTTGCTTATTTTAAATGGGTTGACTCTGTTGCGGTGCCTGATGAAATTGTTAAATCTCGTGATTTTTCTGCTCTTGAACCGCTGGGTGGGTAAAACATTATGAAAAACTTGAACGAAACTTGGCGACGGTGGCTTAATGAAACTTCTAATCCGGATTTTCTTTCTGAATTGGAACCTCTTCTTAAAGATTTTGATGACTTGCAAAAGTCTTATGGGGGTAAGCCCCCCGCTAACATGCCTGATTATACTCAATCAAACTATTATAATCAATACTCTCCTCACTCGGGAGGTCGTAGGGCTACATACTCACAAGCACCCGAAGAGGAAGGTCTAGAAAAGCAGCTAATTCAACTGTTTCTCAAGCATTCTGATCAAAAATTCTTGACTTCTGATGGAATGATGTGGGCGCACAATCTGAACTACAAAGCTCATGCCCAACAAGCGTTTGGCAGTGACTTGAAGTTTGCAAAATTTAATCGAAGTAGCTACGTAAAGGCCCAAGGCCAAAGACAACGTGAGGTATTGAGTTGCGTTGGGTTCCAAAGAGGCGCTGCCAACTCGCTTTATGGCACTGGGCAGTATGGATTCTTTGTGCAACCCACAAGAGTGCTTTACGCTAGTAAAACCGACTTGGCATCCCAAACGACACGTACTGCGCACGCTGATGTGAGGGCTCGATATACCGGTGGCACTCTTCCAAAGCGTGCTGGCTTGGATCGCATTAAAATCAATAACCCTGCGGAACTTATGAGAAATTTCTCGAAGTGGCGTCGGTGGTATAAGAATGCAGTGCAACAGTTACCGCAAGAACAGGCCATGGAAATGCATGCTGAGTTTATGGAAATTATGGCGGATCTTAGGAAAACTGGTGAAAACAGAAACGCCAACAATCCAAAGTTAATGAAATTCACGGATAAGCTGATTAGTGTTGTACAAAATTTTGGCGGCGAAATGGAAAGGCCCGATGTTATTGGTCCGGCGCAAGCAAAGATCTTGCGTGACGCTACCCTGCTGAATGCGGAAGATATTAGCGCAAATAAAGGCAAAGTCGAAGAGGCTTTGTTAGCTAACTGGACTGTTAAAGGCTGGTATTTTGCTAGTAATGCTATGTATAACAAACCTTTTCCTGAAAAATTTTGGCGTAAAATTTTGCCGGAGATTGTTGTGCCGATTTTCACGATTGACCAATTTGAAGATGGGATGGGGCTGAGAGAAATAACCAAGGATCAACTAAAGAGAATGTTGTCATGAAAGTTATAATGGAGAATTGGCGGAGATATTTAAACGAGAGCGTTTCAACAATCACGCTGGATGAATCCCAAATGATGCCGAAGTTCTTATCTGAAATAGCCCTAAAAGAGGGGCTTCTCGAGGAAGAAAAAGACCCACAAGCCTTGACGGTTGATCAATTATCAGAAATACCACTAGAAGAGATAGAATCCGAGTATCAAAAGATGCTCAAGGGCGAGACCGATAAGGCGGCAATAAAAAATAGAGTAGGTCGCTATCGAGAACTCGACAAGGCTCTTGGGGCCGCCGAGGGGGAACTATATGATTTAGAATCACCAAGATATGGTGGAGATATTTTCGTTGCTTTTTTTAATTGGACGAAGAAAATAATAAAAGCCATTTTTGGAAAGAAAGAGAAATCAAAAGAAGAAAAGGTGGCATTTGTCAATCAAAATATTGAAAAAATTGCCAAGCAAATGCGAGAGATATTGATCAACACATATTCTCCACTGCAAAGAGAAATATTCAGAGCTATAGGTTTATTTACAGGAGCTAATTTTCCTTCTATAAGGGATCCAGAAAATTTTGACCCCAAGATGGCAAAAATATTTAAGTTTGTAAACGATGGTGTGGTAGACACATTCAAGCCCACCAAAGAGACATACAAGAAAGCCAAAGTTCTTTTGCAAAAAATGGTAAATATGAAAATCAAACCACAACCAGTGTGGCGTGGTCTTGGTGTGTATGAGAAGAGTGGAAGATACGCTGGGTTAGACACATATAAAAGAGGCGCAACTATCAACGTGGGCAATTTATCATCTTTTTCCACCACAGAGAGTGTGGCAGAAGGCTTCAGTGCAGACAAAGAAGGTCAATGGAATGTTATCTTACATATTCCCAAACTAAGTAAAGGGGCGGATGTAAATGAGTTCTCAGAATATGAAGATTCAGAGGATGAGGTTATCGTATCTGGTGATTTTAAAATTTTAAAAATGTTCTATAGATATCCCGCCTCAGACGAGAAAATAGAAATAAGCAGTTTTGATTCACTCAAACAAATGATCGATTCTGGCACCATCAAGAAGTCTTGGTTTGAAGATGGCACATTTCGGGATGGACAAATTTATGTAACATTGGAACGGCTTGTATAAACTAAAGAGAGATTTAATATGATAAACAAACTATTTGAAAACTGGAGGAGATTTTTGGCAGAGTCTCAAGTAACCAAACTTAGAATTTTTGACTTTGATGAAACTATTGCGTTTACCAACTCAAGTGTCAAAGTTGTGACACCGGGAGGAAAACGTATTGAGTTCCCTTCTCAGTTAGCTTATGATCAATATATTAAAAAAATGGGCCATAAACTTGGCATTAAAGAGTTCGACCCTGTTCCAACGATGGTTGATATGGGATATGAATTCGATTATAGTGATTTTGGAAAAGTCATAGATCCTAAAGAAAACGATAGGGTAGTTAAGATATTAGGGAAGGTTGCTGGTGCTAATCGTCAAGACCCAAGCCGAGAGGTATATGTAATGACTGCACGAGCAGGAGATGCAAAGCAACCTATTATGGATTACCTCATGACTTTGAAAAGAGAAGATGGCACCCCACGGTTTGTTCCCGAAGACTTCACAGATATTATTACTCTTGCAGGTCAGTCCAAACAAGATGCTATTGAGCAAATAATACAAAAACACTCGGCTGACGGTCAGACCTCGATAAGACAAATATCTTTTTTTGATGACTCTCAGAAGAACCTCGATGATGTTATGGGACTTAGAGCAAAGTACCCAGCTATTGACATTGCAATAGAAAAAGTTGAACATGGCGAAATCACAAGCCTTGAAGAGGATTCATTCTAATGTATAGACTTTGAGTCTGTCAACGGGAATCATATATAAAGTTACCCCTTTCGAGAACCAAAGATCAACAACCTCGCAGTCACCTTTCGATTCATCATGGTATATATCAGTAATAACAATACCAAAAGTCCCAAACATCTCGGTGACTCTCTCTATTATCTCAACATACCTTTTTGTCTCAAGGTCGTTTGGTTGTGAGAATACAACCATTGATCCTTTTTTTATTGCCCCCAATCATTATCCCCCCTTATCAACTAATTATATCATATGGAGAGTTAACGAATGATAAAAGTAAGAATTATAAAAAGAAATCCGATGCTACAAGAAGCGCTTGACCTTGATTCAATGGGGATCCCTAAGATATTGGCCACGCTAATTAGGGAAGACTTGGAACGACGAGAAGATCAAGTTCGCCTAGCTTTGATACTAAAAGACGAAGCTTTTACTGCTGAAACATCTGAGAAATTGATGAGTTTGTTGTCTCTTGGGGGCAATAATTACATATTCAAATCGGTCTCAGAAAAAGTAAGTGATCCTCTTTATCGAGCCGCTGCAAGATATACAAGCCCTCATTATAAAATTGCACATGGCGGGCAGTACTATGATGTAATAAAAGGAAAAGTAAAACTACCCAACCCTTGGCCTGCACCTTCTGATGTGGATGTAAACAGACCACTGACACTTACTGATGTCAAAGGCATGAGAAAATCCTTTAAAAAGTTTGTTAAAAGAAAAATTAAAAATGAAGGTGCAGCAGCAGACTTGAACAACAAAATAGAAGACTCTATGGACGAACTCGTTGTTGATTTTTATAATTCAAAAATTAGGCAAAATATGGGCGGAGAAACACTAATTGCTTATTTACTAGATCACCCAACCAACGAAAAATCACTCGATGGTATGAATATCGATGAAGCGATAAAACATGCTTTTCGATACGAAGCCGAAAAAGAAGACCCAGACAACATCATCTTCAAATACAACAAAGGTGGTTTATTTTGGTATAATATAGGAGAATCATCTTGCTCTATCGAAGCAGAGCGAATGGGACACTGCGGGGCTGATGACCGGGGTGTTTTATATTCCTTGAGATCAAAAACAAAAAATCAAAAAATATCCGACTCTCACGTCTCTCTTAGTTATAACGAACAAGAGGACGCAATTTATCAAATCAAAGGCAAAGGAAACTGTACCCCCATAGCCAAATATGGACCATATATAGTTGATTTCCTCAAGAAAATGGAAGTAGTTAGGGTCTATGAAACTGGTGAACACTCCGACTGTGACTTTACAGAGTTTATCAAATATCTCGAACAAAAACACCCCGAAGCCGTGTATGGCGATGGCCATGCCAAAGTCGAGGAAGCGGTCGAAGCAATCAACAATGGTGACTACAATGACGAGCATCTTACTTTTTATGCTGATGATATGAGTTATGATGCTGATGTACCCATGTTGAGAATTGATGCCAATGTTGGATTCACAATCGAACTAGACTTCTTAAAGGATTATCACGATTTAGACTTTATCGAAGAGCTTTGGGACGATGATCGTGAAAAAGTCAAAGAAGATATCATAGATGCGTGTGACTTTGAGGACTACGATACTTATAGTGATGGGTTGGATATGACTTGGGATACTCAAGAGGAGATTCCTCGGTTGGTTGTTAGTATACACTTGAGCCCTTATAATAATGATACTGCCACAGATCTAGAATCAGCAGAGAGTGCCATTAGAGACATTAGTCTTGGATACACTTCCTCGGACATTGAAGATCACGTAGCAAGAATCAAAAAGATCGTTTACAAACAATTTGAAGATGTCCTCAATCCTGATGGGCGAGAGATGTACCATGATATAGTGAACAATATTGAGAAACTAAGAGACAATTATCAATACTTCAATGTGGAAGGTGATGAAGATTCCATTCAATTCTCAGCAACAGTTCCATTACCAATTAAAGTCAAAGGAATCCCCAATGGTGGGCGTTATAGCGGTATGCCATACGACAGAGCTTTGAATTATTATGGTGGCATGGTCACTAGAGCCATCAATGCCGAAAGATATACCAAAAAACTTGATGATTTGTTGGACATAGAACACAAAAGAGCAAAAGACGCTGCTGCCAGACAGGTAAAGTTACCTTTCAAAGATTTTGATTTGGAAGAGCCAAAGTCCAAATTTGAAAAACCTTTTAGCTTTAATGTGAATATTATCCAACCAAGAGGTATCTTGGTAAGAAAAGGACAAACACAAAGCCCAAAGATAGAGATCAATTTAGAAATACACAATGTTGACAACAAAGCAACAATTCTGTTTGTCATGCATTACATCAAATTTCTAGAAGAAAGACTTGAGTATGTTATAGATAAATTGAACTTTTCTCAAGCTCAAGCGAAAATAGACAAAGCTTATAGTGATGCGATCAAAGAGATACCGAACTATAAACCCCTCCAAGAAAATAAAAAAAGAAAAATAAGTGTGAAAATCAGACGATAACCCAAAATGACACATAGGTACTAATAGGGGGGGTCCTATGAGGTGTTTGCTTTAATTTTCTTTTTACTGTCTTGTGGTAGTGACCACATGATAGCGTACAAGGTCACGGAGACCGAAACAGAGACGAAACATGCTCAAGATATTATCATATATGTTGAGGGTGAAACAGTCGAGGATGAGGAGTTTGATGGTGCTCCAATATGGGTTGACTCATTTACACAACCATCTTCAGCCAATGGCGTTGATATACTTTGGGTTATCGATCCTTCAGGGTCAATGAATTCTCACCAAACAAGATTGCTGAATGGTATTGATGTCATGATGCAGGCACTTCCGTTAAGTGGTTGGCGTCTGGCGATCATACCTTCTGACTACAGATTTTCTGAGAATGAATCTCAATTTCCTTTGGTTCCGGGAGACACCTATCAAATGGCTGAGGATATGTATATACAGTCAAGAAAGGGTGGCCTTGAGGCAGGATTTGATGCTGTATATGGTTACATGGTACACAACCAATACTCTAGCACTTGGATGAGAAGTGATGCTGCATTGTTGATTGTTTTCGTGTCTGATGAGCCAGAACAAAGTAATCAATATGCATCTACCGTTTCAGATTTTATTTTTTGGGTCTCGACAATGCGGTCAAATGTCTATGTGGCTTCGATTGTCAATATTGACCCGCCAGAGACTTTGTGCAACCACACTGGTCAACATACAGGTTATAAGTATATCGATGTTGCCAATCACTTTGGTGGAAATGTTGTCGACATATGCTCTGAAGATTGGACAGCGGGTGTAGCCGATGCTACAAATCAAATAGAACCACATGAAGAGTGGCCACTAACACACGTTCCAGCCGATCCAAACCACATATATGTTTTTCTAGATGGAGTTCCACAGATTGACAATGATGGTACTGATATTTTTTGGCACTATGACCCCAACACTAACTCAATTGTTTTTGATAAAGTGCCGCAAGGACAAGTTTTGGTCGAAATTGCCTATTATTATGAAGAAGAAGAGGCGCAAGATACCGGAAGTTAACTATTTATAGTCGAGGTATCTTTATGAAAGTTAAAATTAAAAGAAAAACAAATGAACTGTTTGCTTTGAAACCTCCGGGTAGCAAGAAAAAAGTATACAACATAATCAAAGAAGAAGAAGATAGAGATCATGTTGATGCGATCAAGCAATTGGGCTTCAACAATATTGAATATATCAGCAAAGGTTTGTATGGATCTGTGTATCGTGGTACATGGGACAGTCATGATGGTGTTGAGCATGCGATTAAGGTTATGTACGCTGGTAATGGCAAAGAAGAGGCTAAAATTTATAGAACCATATCTGATGCTAGAAAGAACAACAAATTTATAGCCAAGCATTTCCCAAGAGTCGATATGACTCGGTTTGACAAACCAAGAAATCTTGTTTTAATTGTGATGGAAATTCTAGAGGATGACCCAAATGCCAGAACTGTGATTCAAGATATATTTGGCCAAGGCGAAGTGGGGCGATTCCGGCCAGATTTATCTTTGGACGACATGGATGTACAAAAAAATATCGGCAAACGTGCCAATTTGATGATCACAGATGAAAAAACAAAAGAAATGGTTTTAGACAAGATGCTTTACTTTGTCCCCAACCGCCAAAAAGAAGTCAAAAGAAATATGATGACTACCAATTTTAGAGGAGTCAAGCGTCAGCCAAAGATTTATAAAACAGTGAATAAACAATATAAAACTGGTTCAAAAATGTTTGAATTAATAGGCGTGATGATGGAAGACTTAATGTACAAAGATGGCGGCAAATTAATGGGAGCAGAAGCGTTTAGTTTTGCCATTCGTTTTATATACGAATCTATGAAAGCTTGGGAAAAAGATTTTGAAGAGGACTTCCGTGTTCTATTTGAAGAGATTGAAGGAGCAATAGAAGGTTTCATCAATATGTATCGTCAATGGACACCCGTTGGTATAGTTCCAAAAGGTAACGATATCCTACAAGGAGCACCACCTGAAACACAAGGGGTGGGGTATCCCGGGGTCAAAAGTGTTTTAAAAGCCATTGAAGAATTAGAGGCGATAACTGGATTGGAAGCCAGAGATATGCATGATCATAATATTCTAGTCAGGCCTCAAACTAAAGAGATTGTAATTGTAGACGTTGGTTTGTTCAAACAAGGAGCGGCGACAAGGTTCCAAAGAGGTCGACCTCCGAAATATGAAAGAGATGTCACATTCATTGAGCAGTCCTTGCCGCATCACCCTAAGGAAAGAGAAGGTCATGTTGCGAGATCTTGCCACCAAGGCCTTCAAAATGTAATATCTGGTGAGGATTGTGACAAGCAAATGAAAATCACAAAAGAAGATTTACAAAATATCACAAAAGAAGAACTAAAAAAACTTCTCTTTGAA
>Ga0115011_10002176_pt1 | contig 13739 bp, 16 predicted proteins | sample TroAtlMetagenome_2_FD_88705 | JGI IMG/M metagenome (GOLD analysis project Ga0115011, IMG submission 88705) | Marine eukaryotic phytoplankton communities from Atlantic Ocean - Tropical Atlantic ANT8 Metagenome | ecosystem: Environmental > Aquatic > Marine > Oceanic | place: Tropical Atlantic...
AAAGGTTGTTCAGGCTGAGGGCAAGGTGTTGTTACCCGGGCTCTTCGACTTGCATGTGCATTTCCGGGAACCTGGCCAGACGAGCAAAGAGGATATTTTTACTGGTTCTGAAGCAGCTATTAACGGGGGCGTTACTGGGGTCGTGGCTATGCCTAACACTGCCCCTGCCATTGATAGTGGAGGTTTGGTGCGAAGTGTGATGGATATCGCGAAGCGTAATGCTCGCATACCGGTCTACACGACAGGATGCATCACCAAGGAGCGCAAAGGTATTGAGATGACGCCTATTGCCGGCATGAAATCGGCAGGAGCGGTAATGCTTACTGATGATGGATCGCCGGTTTCCAACCCGCAGTTGCTAAGGCGGGCGATGGAATATGCCCGTGAGTTCGACTTACCGCTCGCTTCCCATTGCGAAACCATGGAATTATCGGGACAGGGGGCAATGAATGAGGGGAGGGTGTCATACCAAATGGGTATACCTGGTATTCCTTCCATTAGTGAGGAAATATGTATAGCAAGGGATATCCAGATTGCCGAATACACTGGAGCGCATCTCCATATCCAGCACGTTACCACGGCACGGGGAATGGAGATTATCCGGCGAGCAAAAAATGATGGCGTTCATGTGACCTGTGAGGTTGCTCCGCATCACCTGATTTTCAATGAGGAACACATCATTGATTACGATACGCACTTTAAGATGAATCCGCCATTGCGCACCCTTGAGGATAATGAGCGACTTGTCGCCGGACTCATTGAGGGCGTCTTTGATGTGATTGCCACCGATCATGCTCCTCATACTGATTTTGAAAAAAGGCAGCAGGATTTTGCCAGTGCGCCATTTGGTATTACCGGTCTTGAGACAGCGTTATCTTCGCTGTTTCATTATTTTATTAAGCCGGGAATATTTGGATGGGATTTGTTAGTGGAGCGTTATGCATCGCAACCACGCAGTATTTTGAAGTTTGAAGAGGTTGCTGTAGCCGAAGGTTCGGTTGCGGACCTCGTTCTTTTCGATCCTGATGGAGCAACGACTTTCAGCAGGGATTTCATGCGATCAAAGGCTAGTAATACTCCGTTCCTGGATCAAACGCTTGATGGGAGTGTTGACATGGTGCTTTCACATGGGGAAGTCCTGCTGGAACGTAATTTGGGCTAGGTGTCCTCCTGTTTTCATGACGTATTCCGAAAAACTTGCCGCCCGTATAGAGTCAACCGGTTCGAATCTTTGTGTCGGGATAGATCCCCGGCCGGAGCTCACAGGAGGAGACCTTGAGACTTTTGTTAATTCGCTGGTCGAGGAAACCCAAGAATTCGCAGCGGCATTTAAACCGAACTCTGCCTATTTTGAGGCCGAAGGTTCCAAGGGCTATGCCGTAATGCAAAAGTTGGTGGCGGATATCCCTGAAGAAATTCCTGTCATTCTTGATGTCAAGCGAGGTGACATTGGAGCCACCCAGTCCTATTATGCAAAGGCCTGTTTTGAGAGCATGCAGGGTGTGGATGCGGTGACGGTGAATCCCTATATGGGATTTGATTCCGTGGAACCGATGCTCAGTTACCCTGGACGCGCTGTTTATTTGCTGGGTGTCACTTCAAATCCTGGAGCCAAAGATATTGAGTTACAGGCATTGGCTGACGGTAGGCAGGTTTTTGAATTAGTTACAGAAATGGAAAGCCGTTGTTCAGGGCATAAGGGTGAAATCGGGTTTGTGGTTGGTTTGACAAATGCCCGCCCCGATATCCTAGGAGATATTCCTGATGCGCCTCTTCTTTTGCCCGGGTTGGGGGCGCAAGGAGGGGACCTTGATCTCCTAAAGGGTGCCGGACGCAAGGCTCCGGTGGTGATAAACGTTTCTAGGGGAGTGATGGCTGGCGAAGGTACGGCTGCCGAACGGGCAAGAGCTTTTCGAGATCGTATCTCCGCGGCACTTTCTTAAATTTGAAGTTTGGCCTTTTTGCGTTTCAGCGGTCGTAATAAAAGTGGGTTATTTCTGTTGCTGGTCGGGAATTATTTCACCCTTGTCCAAGTGATCATCCAGCCATTGAAGCGCAGTATTCCGCTCCTTGATAATGCCTTCCAATTGCAAGTCCTGGACGTCGCGCAGGATAGCCCCGATTCTGGGACCTGGGGTTACTCCTCGGTTCATCAGATCGTGACCGTTGATTAGTGGTTGGGGAATGATTGGTTCATTGGCAAATTCTTCCTGTTTGGTCATGAGGAATTCATAGTTGTCGAGTCCGCCCCAACTGCACAGGCAGTCGATACGATGCAGTTCCATTTCATCAGGGTAAGTTTCCCTGCCCATGAATCGCTTGAGTTTTGCAACTCTCATGTGCTGTACATCTTTGAAGGCCATGTGGTTTTCAACGATGGAGCTTACTGCCTCTATTGTGCTGTTGGGGTATTTTAAACGCCTGAGGATGACATCGGTCATTTCAGCTCCCGCCTTGTCATGTCCGTTGAAGCGAATCCTGTCCTCCGAGTCATCATAGGAAAAAGTAGATGGCTTGGCAATGTCATGCAGCAGGATGCTGAGTATTACTTGGAGCGGTTTTATGTCGGGTGGTGGTTCGGATTTCCCGTATTCCTCCACCATCATCCTTGTGTGTATAAAAACATCCCCTTCAGGATGAAATTGCGGGGGTTGTTCACATCCCTTTAAGTCGAGGATTTCAGGGATGATCGACTTTATTAATCCGGTTTCAACCAGCAGGTCGAAAGCCACCAAGCGGTTCTTATCGAGCATCATCAGCGAGAACTCATCGCGTATACGCTCAGCACTGATTTTTTTCAGGTCATTATTGGAAACCGATTTTTTAAGTGCGCTAAGAGTGTGCTCATCAATGTGATAAGCAAGTCGGGCAGAGAATCGAACTGCCCGAAGTAGGCGTAGGTGGTCTTCATTAAAACGTTTATGAGGGTCGCCAATTGCACGGATTACCTTTTGGGTGATATCTTTCTTACCCCCTACATAGTCAATAATTTCTCCTGTGATGGGGTTTTCAAAGAGGCCGTTGATTGTAAAATCACGCCGCATTGCATCTTCCTGAGGCGAAGAGAACTCGACTGAGTCAGGGTGTCTGCCGTCACTGTATGAGCCTTCATTGCGAAAAGTGGCTACCTCAAAGGCATAGGCCCCCTTGAAGACGAGCATCACCCCGAAGTGGGCCCCGACTGGCCTGGTTTTTTCAAAGACTTTCTTAACCTGGTCCGGATGGGCGCTGGTGGCGATGTCGTAATCAAGTGGAGCCTGACCGCGTATGGAGTCACGTACGCATCCGCCAGCAAAATAGGCGGTAAAGCCTTTACCCTGTAGGATGCGGACAATTTCTGTGGCCTCTTTTCTCTTTTGTTCCATGCCGCGTTCTTGATCAACTAACCCAATACTCGAGCTCTTCAAATAGTCTCGACTTAACGGTTTATTTTTTTTGTATTTTCATACAGGATCTCTATTCCTCACAGGGCGATTTGACAATAATTACTACTTGAGTAAAATCGAGTGTTGCGTTCACGTGCGTGGCAGACGATGGCAGGATAGCTCAGTGGTAGAGCAGAGGATTCATAAGCCTAAGGTCGGGAGTTCAATTCTCCCTCCTGCTACCATTGCCCTGACTGAGCTTACAATTCATTAGCCCATTTAAGTTTCGCATGCCCGATAGCCCCAATTCACCCAATCGTGATTTTCCGCTAGAGGATACACGTAACATAGGGATCTGTGCACATATTGATGCCGGCAAGACAACTTTAACCGAGCGGGTTTTGTTTTATACCGGCATGATTCACAGGATAGGTGAAGTTCATGATGGGCAGGCGACCACCGACTGGATGGAGCAGGAGCAGGAACGTGGGATTACCATCACATCAGCTGCGGTGTCATGCTCATGGGAGCAAATAGAGAGCGAAGGCCTGTTTAAGCTGTTTCAGGGGGTAAGTCACCGTGTGAACATTATTGATACACCGGGGCATGTAGACTTTACTGCAGAGGTGGAACGTTCTTTGCGCGTTCTGGATGGTGCGGTTGTGGTTTTTTGCGGTGTGGCAGGAGTTCAGCCGCAATCGGAAACGGTTTGGCGACAGGCTGATAAATACCGGGTGCCGCGAATTGTCTTTGTCAACAAGATGGACAGGGTGGGTGCTGACTTCGCCAATGTTCTTAGCGATATCCGGGAAAAGCTTGGCGCCAACGCTCTGCCGGTGCTCATTCCGATTGGTGCGGAGGATACGCTTTCCGGTCAGATTGACGTAGTGAATGGGAAGGCAATTGTTTATGCTGATGACGACTTACTGGGATCCACCTATGAGGTGCGTGATCTTGATGAGAATGAGAAGCTCTTAGCGGACTTGGCATATGATGAGATCATCAATAGTCTTGTTGATGTTGATGAGGTAATCGGCACCATGTTTCTTGAGGAAAAGCAGATTGGTCGGGAGGACGTGAAAGCTGCCCTGCGACGCGCAACAATTGCAAACGATGTGATACCTGTGGCTGGGGGTTCAGCTTTCAAGAATAAAGGGGTACAGGCAACACTGGATGCTGTCCTAGATTACCTGCCCAGTCCTCTGGATATTCCCTCAACAGAGGCCCTGAACGCGGTCAACGAGGAGGATAAGGTTGAGATTATCACCGATGACAATGCGAAATTCTGCTCGCTGGCATTTAAGCTGTGGAGTGACAAGTTTGTCGGTAAGCTGGTTTTTTTCAGGGTGTATTCGGGGACAGTGTCAAAAGGGGATCAGGTTTACAACACTCGTACCCGCCGTAAGGAGCGTGTTGGTCGTCTTATTCAGATACAGGCTGATGAGCACAAGGACATTGATACCTGCTATGCCGGTGATATAGCCGCGATTGTAGGGATCAAGAATATCACGACTGGTGACACTCTCTGTCATCCATCCCTTGAGGTCATGCTCGAGCCACCGTCTTTTCCTGAGCCGGTGATTTCAATGTCGGTTGAACCCAGGACAACTGCCGATCAGGAAAAAATGGCTGTGGCTTTGCAGCGCCTTGGTGAAGAGGATCCGACTTTTGTAGTCAAGAGTGACGAGGAGACAGGGCAAACCATTATTTCAGGCATGGGGGAATTGCACCTAGAGGTGATTCAGGATCGTATGAAACGTGAGTTTAGTGTCGAGACGAATGCCGGAAAGCCGCAGATTGCCTATCGCGAAAGTATCTTACAGAAGGCAGGGGGAGAGGGAATGTTGAAAAAGCAAACCGGTGGGCGAGGTCAGTATGGGCATGTGATTCTCGAGGTTTCCCCCAACAAGCGAGGGGACGGACATAGTGTTGAGAACAAGGTCGTTGGCGGAACCATTCCCAAGGAATTTATTAATGCCTGCTTGGCGGGGATCAAGGAGGCAATGATTTCAGGCATCGTGGCCGGCTATCAGGTTGTAGATGTTCATGTCGAGCTGCTTGATGGTTCCAGCCATGATGTTGACTCCAATGAGCAGTCCTTCAAGATGGCTGCGATTTTTGCAATGAAGGATGCCTTCAAGAAGGCTGCCTGCCATCTGCTTGAGCCGATCATGTCGGTGGAATGTACCACTCCGGAACAGTTCCAGGGAGATATCATGGGAGACCTCAATCGACGCAGAGGGCGCATCGGAGAGATCGATGCGAAGAATAATATCTGTATTATCAAGGCTGAAGTGCCGCTTGCCGAGATGTTCGGCTATTCTACGGACATCCGCACCCTTTCCTCCGGACGGGCCAGTTATTCCATGGAGCCCTCACATTTTGAGCAGGTGCCTCCTGCTATTGTTGCTGAGCTCGTCGAGCAGCGGGGAGGGTATGGGATTTAGCCTGCGGCTAATTTCCTGGGTCATAGCATAACAATCGAAAGGGCAAGAGCAATCGTGATGCCTATGATGCCGCATATCCGGCCTGCCGTTGCATCCCCCTGAGTGTTGCCTGCAGAAGACCATGTTCCTATGAGCTTGGCCTTGTTGGCCAGAATGATTGCTCCGGTTCCCAGTGCAAAGCTCACGAAATGAAAGATCAGCATATCAAATTTTTTTGATAACACGATAGTAAGGGTAACAAATCCGCTGATTAGGATGGCAGCCATAATGGAGAATATGCCGAGCACGAGGCTGGTGGTGGCTAAGTTCTGAGCTCTGCCATCGGCAGGTTTAAGTTGAAGGTCTTTGGGGGCAGTTTTTGGGACAGGAGCTACCTGATTAAGGAATGGGGCTGGATTGACTTCCCCTTTAACAACCGGCCCTGTTTCACAAAGTGTTGGTACCTGAAGCTGTTCTGAGCATTTAGGACAAGCAATTAAGCAGCCTTTCGTTGCGTCCGTTGTCTCAATGAACTGACGGCATGAGGGGCACCTTAATTTCAGAAGTTGCATTGCTGTTGTTGCTATTTCGACACTGGACCCGAGTTCCAGGTAATGACTCCGATGCCTGTCCTAGGGTAATCAGTGATCGGTTTTCTAAAAATTGTTAATAGGAATACAGGCATTCAATTTGTTAATGTTTCAGCAAAAAACGCTATTGGCTGCACCTGATATCAGCCATATTGGCATCTATTCTCTGGTCATAAAAGATATGTGGAGGATTGAGCAGAGTTGAATATATGGATTCGTGAATGATCATTTTATGCTGTGTGAGGGCAGAAATGCCCTAAAATCAGGAGAATTCGGCAAAAACGACATTTTTTTACAATAATTGGCGTAAATGGGGGGAATTCACCTTGCCAGAATGGCTTTAATACCTATATTCGCGCTCCCTTTCGGGGACGACTGCGCTCTGTTAACGCACTCTTTGTAGTGAATGTGGCAGACGACGGGTCGATCTTTCTGTTGTAAATCATTGGTTTGCTGCGTGTTGAAGTATCGTCTCGTCCTTTCATCCCTGAGATATTTCGCAGCAAATTATGCCAACCATTAATCAACTCGTTCGTCACGGTCGCAAACGCCCCGTGGAGAAATCCAAGTCACCGGCTCTTTCAGATTGCCCGCAGAGACGCGGAGTGTGCCTTCAGGTTTATACTCGGACGCCAAAGAAACCAAACTCTGCCTTGCGGAAGGTTGCCAAGGTGCGCCTGACCAACGGACAGGAAGTGATTGCCTATATTGGCGGTGAGGGACATAACCTCCAAGAGCATTCCATTGTGCTGGTGCGCGGTGGAAGGGTAAAAGATTTGCCAGGTGTGCGTTATCATATTGTCCGGGGAGCGCTGGATACACTGGGAGTGGATAAACGCGCTCAGGGACGTTCCAAATACGGAACCAAGCGCCAAGTAAGGCTCGTCGAAATTGAAGCAAACAGATTTAAGTAATGTCACGTCGCAGAAGAGTAAGACACAAGATCGAAATCAAGGATCCCAGGTATGACAGTACGCTGGTGGCAAAGTTTGTCAGTACAGTGATGGGATCAGGAAAGAAATCCCTTGCCGAGAGGTTGGTATACGCTGCGATTGAGCGTGCCAACGAGGGAAGTGACAATGTGGACCCCTTGGAGATTTTGACTCGGGCTGTAGAAAACTCAAAGCCTCGCGTTGAGGTCAAATCCCGTCGTGTTGGAGGTGCTACTTATCAGGTGCCTCTGGAGGTTTCCGTTAATCGCCAGGAATCACTTGCTATCCGGTGGTTGGTAAACTTTGCCCGCGCCAGAAAGGGGACTCCAATGCATGTTGCACTGTCTAACGAAATTCGTGATGCCGCTTCAAACAGCGGTAGTGCCGTGCGTCGGCGTGACGAGATGCACAAGATGGCGCAGGCAAACCGCGCATTTGCGCATTTTCGCTGGTAATGAAGACCTCTGGAACACCGCATTAAGAAAAATTTCAAGAAGATGGAAAGCCAAAGTATCCGAATCCGCCTCAGGGCATATGATCACCGTGCGCTGGATCGTTCAGCCGTGGAGATTGTTGATACCGCAAAGCGCACTGGCGCCAAAGTTGTGGGACCAATTCCTTTGCCCACCCGCACTGAAAAATTCAGTGTGAACCGTTCACCTCATGTGAACAAGAAGTCAGCTGAGCAGTTTGAGATCCGCACGCACAAGAGGCTACTTGATATTGTTGACCCTACTTCACGAACCGTTGATGAGCTAAAGAAGCTTAACCTGCCTGCAGGTGTGGATATCACAATTAAGATTTAATAACCAAGAGGGCAGACTTCCGTGAGCTGTCCTGCATTTAAAATAGTAAACAACTTAACCTCAACGGCAACAATACCTGAACGAGCCATGAGTATAGGACTTCTAGGAAAAAAGATTGGAATGACCCGAATCTACAATGATGAGGGCGCAATGATTCCAGTTACCGTTATCGACATAAGCGATAATTCTTATCTGCAGCGAAAGACTCAGGAGCAAGACGGCTATGCGGCCTTGCAGGTTGGCTTTGATAAGCAGAAAGAAACTCGTGTAACCAAGGCACGTGGAGGACATTTTAGTAAGCATGGATCTGAGCCCAAGCGCATGGTTCGTGAATTTCGTCTTAACAGTGATGAAGAACTTCCGGGAGAGGGAGATCAGCCATCTGCAGAAATGTTCAAGGATGGGCAGTTTGTTGATATCATTGGAACTAGTAAGGGCAAGGGCTTCCAGGGAGTTTACAAAAGGTATGGGTTTGGCGGTTTGCCTCAGTCACATGGATCCATGATGCACCGCAGACCGGGCGGTATTGGCGCCGGTTCGACACCAGGTCGTGTGTGGAAAAACACCAAGATGCCCGGTCGTCAGGGTGGAAGGAGAATTACAGTGCAGAACCTTAAAGTGGTTCAGTCTCGCCCTGATGACAATGTGCTTCTAATTAGCGGGGCTGTCCCAGGCGCCAAGGGTGGATATGTCATTATTCGTCCCGCATTTAAAAAGCCGGCTGCTTCAGAATAAAAGAGAAACTGATTAACTCATTATCTAGAAATGGCTGAGAACGTTTTAACTATAGAGGCTGCAAAGAAGGCGAACTTTACTTTCCGTGAGGAAGGAAGAGTTGCTTCTCAGGCTGTGCATGATGTCATTACGGCAATGCGTGCCAATCGGAGGTCGGGTACTGCAAATACAAAAACCCGTGGGGAGGTTGCTGATTCGGGCAAGAAGCCCTTTCGCCAAAAAGGAACTGGTAACGCCAGACAAGGGGGAAACGCTTCACCGATCCATCGTGGCGGTGGTATTGTGTTTGGTCCCCGCCCCAGAGATTACTCCAAGCAGGTTAACCGCAAGACCAAGCGATTAGCTTTCGCCGCGGTGCTTGAGGACCGAATTGCTTCGGGGGATGTTCTTGCCGTTGATGGCTTTGATGTGGCTGATGGGAAGACCAAAAGTTTTGTCCAGCAGGTGAATACGATTGCCGGCACGGACAAGGTCTTGATTATAGCGGACGACTTCTCCGACAAGACCTACCTTGCAGCCAGGAATGTTCGGCCCGCGCAATTGATTACGGTCGGCGAGGTGAATACAGAGCAGTTACTTGCCCATGACAAACTGCTGGTTACTTCTGCCGCAATGGAAGGCTTAGCAAAAAGAACGGCGGTTTAGAGAATTAGTAGAGGATAGAAATCATGAAAGATATTTTCCAGGTCGTTAAGACAATTCAACTCAGTGAGAAAGCGACTCTTCTCGGTGAGCTCAATAACGAATACGTTTTCAAGGTGGATCGCTCTGCCAACAAGCTGGAGATCAAGGAGGCTATTGAGAAGATCTTTGGCAAGAAGGTTGAAGCGGTGCGAACTTGCAATTATCGCGGAAAGAAAAAGCGGGAGCGTCGTGCAGATTTCGGGCGCACTGCTAACTGGAAGAAAGCTTTTGTAAAACTCAAGGAGGGGGAGTCGATCGACCTCGTCTAATCATATAAAGAATCTACGGCCATGGCCCTTAAGAAATTCAAACCTTATACCCCATCCAGTCGCTACAAGGAGTTGCCTGATTTTGTGGAGATCACAAAGTCGACTCCGGAAAAGTCTCTCTGCAGGCCAATCAAAAAGAGTGGTGGGCGTAATAACCAAGGGCGCATTACATGTCGGCATCGTGGTGGTGGGCATAAGAGAAAATACCGTCTGGTTGATTTCAAACGCACAAAACGTGATGTCAGCGCAAATGTACAGTCCATTGAATATGATCCAAACAGGTCTGCGCGAATTGCCCTGTTGAAATATGAGGATGGAGTAAAGGCTTATATTGTTGCCCCGGTAGGGCTTGAGGTTGGTGGTAAGGTACAGGCAGGCGATTCGGTGCCGCCTAATGTTGGTAACGCAATGCCTTTAAGCAGTGTGCCGCTGGGATCAGATATCCATAATATCGAGCTTGTGCCTGGAAAAGGCGGTTGCATTGCGCGAAGCGCTGGGGGGCATGCCACACTTTCAAACAGGGAAGGAAAATACGCCCTCGTAAAGTTGCCTTCCGGTGAGATTCGTCGCATTAACTCCGCTTGTTACTGCACGATTGGCCGGGTTGGCAATATCAATCATGGAGATGTGGTATCCGGAAAGGCGGGGCGTACCCGGTGGCTCGGCATTCGTCCAACTGTAAGGGGGATGTGCATGAACCCGGTAGATCATCCCAACGGCGGAGGTGAAGGAAAGTCCAAGTCAGGAGGAGGTCGACAGCACCTTAAAAGCCCATGGGGGCACGTTAAGGGGCAGAAGACGAGAAGGAAATACAAGACGAGCAATAAGTTTATCGTGCAAGGTCGTAAAACTAAGAACAACAAGAACCGCTAACGCGAACCTATAGGTTGCGAATAATTAACCAACAAATTTGAAATATGGGACGATCTCTAAAAAAAGGCCCCTTTGTTGACCAGAAGCTGCTTGGCAAGATTGACAAGATGAATGACTCTGGTCAAAAGCGCCCGATCAAGACCTGGTCTCGCAGATCCATGATCACGCCAGACTTTGTCGGGCACACTTTTCTTGTTCATAACGGCAAAGATTTCATCTCTGTCTATGTTTCAGAGAACATGGTGGGTCACAAGCTTGGTGAATTTTCGCCGACCCGTAAGTTCGTTGCCCATGGAGGAGTGGGTAAGAAATAAAATCTGATTCTGGTTGATTGAATGATTCCACGAAAATGACTGCTGCACGCTCATATACGTCCTTAAGCACTGCCGTTATCTCTGCCGTTTTGGCAGGTATCGGATTTGCTGCTGGTGCCGATCAGCGGCAAGTGGAGGTTGATGAGTTGCGTGCAGCGCTTTCTGCCGCAGTTGGCAAAAGTCGTGAACTGGCTGGGGAAAATGTCAGGCTGAAGCAAGTCAACAGGAATCTGAGTGAGAGCTTGATGGCAGCTAACGCTGAATCCGAGGAATTTCGCAAGTCATATGGTGAAATCAGGCTACAGATGGAAGCTTTGGGTATTGAGGCGGTGACGGCAGGCAAAAAAGGGATCGAAGGTAAATTGCTCAAGGCGGTCAATGACATCCGCCTTCTGGATGAGCAAAAGCTCAAGCTTTCCGATGCATTGATCGCTCTTTCTGATGCAGCGTTCCGTCTTGTTGAGGTCAAGGATGAAAACCGCTCTGATGCGGTAATGGCCGTCGAACAGGCGATTGCTGTCGCAGATGATGTCTTGGGACTCAATAGACAAAGCTCAAATGAGGAAATCTTTCCTGTGGGAACGATTCACAATGCGCGACTCATCAGCACAAAGAAGGATCATGGGATTCTGGTCTTTAATGTTGGTCGTGCAGCCGGCGTGCGTGTCGGAATGCCTTTCCGATTGAATCGTGAGGATCGACCTATTGGTCGCAGCATCGTAGTGGATGTTCGGGATAACATTTCAGCAGCAATCGTTCAAAATTTGGAAGTTGCCGATGACATCCCCCGTGTGGGTGACATCGCGTCGGTGGACACAACACAGTAGGTATCAAGACAATTTTTATAATAACCAGATCGACACCAATGGAAGTCAGCTCACATTACCGTTACGCACGAATCTCGCCCCTGAAGGCGCGTGATGTTGCCCGTGAAATTCAGGGTATGCCCGTGTCTGCAGCCCTTGACACCCTTAGTTTCACTCCCCGAAAGGCAGCACATTTGATTGGTAAGACCCTCAAGTCTGCATTGGCAAATGCTGAGAACAACCATGAGCTTGCCGTTGATGGATTGGTTGTTAAGGAGGCCGTGGTAAATTCAGGACCCGTGTTCAAACGATATAAGCCGCGTGCTCGTGGTTCAGCTGGTCCAATTCGGAAAAGGACCAGTCACATCAGCATCGTTCTGACAGATGAACCTGTTAAACCGGAAAAAAACAAACAGTCAAATAATACATCCGCTCCGAAAGAAAAGGTTAGCAAGCCTGCCGGAGCAGAGGCGCCAGAAGAGGCATAAACTTGATGAGAATCATTGCACGTATTAATTAGTTATGGGACGTAAAGTAAATCCGATTGGCTTCCGCCTCGCAGTCCAAAAAGACTGGCGCTCGAAGTGGTATGCTACAAAGCAGGAGTTCACCCAGTTCCTCCACGAGGACATTAAGGTGCGCACCTACCTCAAGAAGAAGCTCCATACAGCGGCTGTTTCGAAAATTGTCATTGAGCGTGCCTGGAACAGTGTTCGCGTAACGCTATTTACTGCGCGTCCTGGATTGGTGATAGGACGCAAGGGATCTGAGATCGAGAAAATGGCAACTGCGGTCTCCAAAATGTGCTCAGGTCGGGAGGTTAAAGTTGATATCTGTGAGATTAAGCAGCCTGAACTGGATGCCCAGTTAGTTGCCGAGAATGTTGCCGTTCAGCTTGAGAGGAGAATCGCCTTTCGCAGGGCAATGAAGCGGGCTTTGCAAACAACAATGGATTTTGGAGCTGATGGTATCCGTATCCGCTGTGCTGGTCGCCTTGGAGGTGCGGACATTGCCCGTGCGGAATGGTATAAACAGGGAAAAGTTCCGCTGCAAACGTTGCGTGTGCCCATTGATTATGGTTTTGCTGAGGCTCGAACCACTTATGGGATCATTGGTGTCAAATGTTGGATAAACAAGAAAGAGGAGGCTGAAAAGCCAAAGCAGGAAACTGGAGGTGGACCACGCCGTCGCCCCAAGAGTAAACGACCTGCTCCCGCTAAATAACGCAGTCTGATTACTGCAAATACACAACAGTTTAACAATTAAGAAAGGATACTGAGATATGCCACTAATGCCAAGAAAGGTTAAGTATCGCAAAAGCCAACGCGGTAACCGTGGAGGTAATGCCAAGCGGGGGACTCGCTTGAACTTTGGCGATTACGGTCTCCAGACCCTGGACAGAGGATGGGTCAAAAATAATCAGATTGAAGCGTGCAGGGTATCAATTAACCGTTACCTCAAGCGTAAGGGTAAAGTGTGGATCCGAATTTTCCCGCATAAGCCGACGACTTCTCGTCCACCTGAAACCCGGATGGGTAAAGGAAAAGGTGCGCCTGAGCACTGGGTGGCTGTTGTTCGTCCGGGTTTGATGCTTTTTGAGGTTGCCGGCGTACCTGAGGCTTTGGCAAAGGATGCGCTCCGGAGAGCGGCAAATAAACTGGGCATTCGTTGCCGCTTCATTAAGCGCGAATCCCATTAATGTGTAATCGGCCAATCCATTAAGACAAGGTAATGAAAATTAACGAACTAAAGGAGATGACGGTTGAGGAGCTGGGAACCCAGCGCCGTGACCTGAAGCAGGAAATGATCAATCTTCGCGTCCAGCAGCAAAGTGGACAACTTGGGAATCCTGCACGGATCAGGGCGGTGCGTAAAACGATTGCAAGGATAGAAACAATTCTTTCCTCAAGGCGTAATGAGGCTGCGACTTCGGTGGTTG
>Ga0115011_10002177_pt1 | contig 13739 bp, 7 predicted proteins | sample TroAtlMetagenome_2_FD_88705 | JGI IMG/M metagenome (GOLD analysis project Ga0115011, IMG submission 88705) | Marine eukaryotic phytoplankton communities from Atlantic Ocean - Tropical Atlantic ANT8 Metagenome | ecosystem: Environmental > Aquatic > Marine > Oceanic | place: Tropical Atlantic...
ACTTTCCTAAAGGTAGAGGCAGGTTGGAACCATACCTGTGCTATAGCAACAGACAATACTCTTGAGTGCTGGGGGCGTAATGATTCTAACCAAGCCACCCCACCAGTGGGACAGTTCTTAGAGGTCGCATCAGGCTATGTTCACAGCTGTGCAATAGCGTCAGATCTTTCTATGCATTGTTGGGGTAATGAGCAGTACACGGAGGTACACTCAGGTTCGTTTCTGGATTTAGATGTTGGTTATCTTCATGCCTGTGCTGTCGACGTTCAACATATAGGAAAGTGCTGGGGAGACAACTATGTTGGGCAGTCCGACGCTACAAGTTCAGAGCTATCTGTAATCACAGCGGGATACTATCATAGCTGTGCTATTACCTCTGCAGGTGCTGCCGAATGTTGGGGGCGCGACGGTCAGGCTCAGGCATCACCACCTAGCGAGCTCTTTAAACAGATAGGGGCAGGGGTAGATTATAGCTGCGGCTTAACACAGGCTGGAGCCTTGGCCTGCTGGGGGATAGGCGATGACGGTCAGATGCAGGTGCCGACTATTCCTTAGTAGCTCAGGACGCACGATGGTCCCTCATGCCTTAGGTGTAGTGCTTGAGTTAGTCGTTTAGGTAAGTAGAGTTATCCAACCAACTCTTCTCGGGGTAGTAGGCGAAGATTAGACTGCCGCCCTTGATGGTGTCGATTATCTCTTTAGAGATCTCACGTCTGAGTGCTGGGCATCCCCACGATCTACCTAGCCTACCGTGTCTATCTACAAACGCCTGGCTCACATAGTCTGCACCGTGGATCACGATGTATCTATCTCTAGCGTTACCATTCCAGCTCGGTTCTAGGCCATCCAGCTTTAGTGAGTATCCGTGTTTACCTATGTAGGTTTCGGCTGTTTTAAGGAGGCCTATACTACTCTGGTGGCTGTTTTCTATGTTGGAAAATGAGGTGGCTTGGTCTGCTCCAGAACCACTACCGTGAGCCACATGCTCTTTAAACAAGATTGTGTTGTCGATTAGATCGATAACCCACATCCGTTTATCGCTAGAAGGCATAGAGAAGTCTATTACTGTAATGATTCTTTTGTTTGTATCTCCGTTATCGAGTGCGGTCATATAGGCTCTAAGGGCGAGCGATAAGACCTCCTCCCTTAGCCCCTCTTCTTCGAATGCGTCAGCGCTCAGGGTTATGATATTTTCACTATCTGATACCCCTTGGCTGTCTAGCACCGCAGCGACATCATCTGCGCAGTTGACATCAGATCCGCATGGTGGCACAGCGTGCCCAAGAGTAGAGATAGAGAAAAGAGTAATTAGTAGTTTCTTGTCCATACATTCTATGAAGCAAGAACCACGCCAATTGTGCTGCGGTACATAGGTGACTTGTCCAGCTTTTATGGTGGGGGATGTGGGCCCCAAAAACACACTCTGTTTTGAGAGATTTATGTCGCGGTTACCATGTTGGTTTGATTCCCTCTGAGATCCATTGAAACACCGACTAATTAAATAAGTTTGGAATATTGCTTTTAGGTACCACTATTCTTTCGTATGTTTAGTCTCTAAGTGTGTCTTCCTATAGGAGCCTCTGGTTTGAAACTATTCTCCCTGATTTGTTTTGTAGTATTTGGGGCATCTGCCCTAGCCGAAGAGTGTGAAAAGCCCCTTGAGTTTCGAAGTGTATCACCAGCTAATGAGGCGGTAGATGTACCCTTAGACAGTCGTGTATTAGTCTCATTTATAGGTCAAGGTCGTGCCGATGAGTTTGAGGTAGATCTCGAGGTGGGAGGAGAGGCTGTATCTAGCACCGACGAGTCGTGGTGCTACCCTCACGAGGGCCCCTTCGAGGTGCATTGCTGGTGGTCACTCAAACCAGATGATTTGCTACCATCTACAGCTGAAATTCAAGTGAGGATCCAATCTACAAGCAGTTACCAAGGAGAGGAGGCCATACAGCGGACTGAGAGGTTTACAACAGGCCAAGCTCTCACGGAAAACATCATAGAGTCACCACCTAGCTTGGCTATTCTAGAGGTAATAGATATTCCAGAATCTGAGCTCAGCGAGTGCGACTTTAGGCAACCTCGACGCGCGATCTTTCAAGCGGACAGCGAAGTACCCGATCCCTATGGCCTCTCAGTTTTCCATGTAGATGAGCTATCTGTAGAGGGTAATTATTTTAGAGCTCATACGGTATTTGTCACCCTCGCAGCTCCACCGATGCTACACGGTCACAACACCTTTAAGCAATATGTAAACCTAGAAGAGCCATACACAGGCTGCTATCGTGTTTGGGCGGAGGATGGCGCAGGTTCCCCGACAGATGTCAGTACCATTTGCTGGCCTGGATACGGCGATACTGGCTATGGAGATACTGGCTATGGAGAGACTGGCATCGAGACAGGGGTAGAGACCGGCCAAGAAACAGGTGGGTCTAATGGAACTGGTCTAGATACGGGCAGTGCCCAGGACTCTTCTGATGACTCCTCTAAAGCGGTACCTGCTAAGCTAACTTGCGGTTGTTCATCTGGCGCTAATCATAAGAGTCTATGGTTTTGTTCTTTAGTCCTCGTGGCGTTTCTAAGTCACAGACGGGTACCCTTGGAAGACCAGACTTCATAGCTCTAGAGTATTCTAACTACTGATGCTTTCTAAGGTAATATCTGGCCATTGTTTCACAAACTGTGCAGCGGCGCTCCAGAGCGGTACTTTATTAGCAGTTTAGTTGTAAAATGGACTACCAGACTAACGGTATGAATCGCCAGCTTCGCGACTTATAGTCAGCCCACCCATCGTGACGGGACAGGGACCTATCTTTACGCAGCATGTTGGGTACCCAGTAACAGAGAATCATCGCGCCGAGGGCTGAAAGTGGAAACCAGTGCTGGGGGATTGCTACGAACCCTAGGTATATCAACAGCTCACCAAAGTAGTTTGGGTTGCGTAGGCGCGACCAGAGGCCAGTTGTTATAAGCCCTGGTTTTAACGCTAAGGTCGTGTGCTTCTGCATGTCTGAAGCAAAATGCATGAATACGCCTATTGTGTAAGAGCCTATACAGATTGCGAGCCATGGTAGTGGGACCTGCAGAGACTGGCTGCAGATAATGTATGGAGCAGTCCAATAGAGGGTTAGACTCGACCATATGACTAGCCCGTACCATAGAGGTGTCGGCTTTTCCCAATTCTTATCCCCAAAAATCTTTGATTTGAGGACCCATAGAAGTCCGTATGACCCGTGAAGCGCAGTGTAGACCCAAGCTGTTGGGTTGTCCCACTGGTCAAAGTAGTACATCAGCCAAAGGCAAGCAAAAACAGTCGCTCCCTTGTGACTATCTATGAAGTGCTTTTGTTTCATCTATTGACCAGGGCGGCGTTTATACTCAATAACTAGGAGGCTAGGGTCTTGAGGCCTGAGTGACTAGCTCAACGGGGCAGGGGAATGTCAGCGCTGCCTCAATAGCGATACAACCTATTCCTTCACATGACTCGATGACTACGTTCATGGTTAGATCCATCTCTGAATTGTTGATGATAGTCCCAGACATGACTGATTTTATATTCAGCTCTGCTGTCCCTGCTAAAGCTGATTCGGACACATCTTGTTCGCTACACGTGAAGTCGAGCTCATTTCGTTCGCAGGTTGTCTCACTATCGAGCCTAAAGCTGGATTCAGATGAGTTTGATATCATCATTTCAAGTGGGACAAACTCTGTAACGTCCTGGTAATTGTTGACGCCGCAGGTATCGGAGCCGATGTTCGGAGCGTCTACCAGCCAGGCGCCATTCTCTAGTATTACAGGTGGTGGAGTTGAATCCCCAGTTTCACCTGTGATACCTGTTTCTGTTCCGCCTGATGTGTCTACCGTCGACTGTGTAGTTCCAGTATCATCTAAAATACCAGAATCTTCTTTTGAAGATGAGCAGCCAGTGGCCAGAGCAAAAATTAGGATATATGTTTTCATTTGGTCGGAATATTATGTAATTCCAATTTGTGCCCGAAGTTAATCGATTTGATCGACTCTAAATATCTGACTAATATGGGTAATTTTGTTTGAGAGGTGAGGCCCATGCAGGGCCTAGAGACTTGTTTTTTATATGGAAAATTCCAATGCAATTGGAAAAGCCTAGACTAATTTTCATGATGTCGTTAGAGGGGCCCCCCATGAAAACACCCATCCCGCTGACCCTCCACCGAATTACTGCTAACAACCTTCACGACGACCCAGCTCATATGGGCTGGAGTGCTTTGGCTGCAGCGTTACCTGCCACCGAAAACCAGCCTGTCATAACTGCGGCATTTGTCGCGGCGACTGCTGCGATACAGCGTGCTGGTGCCGATCTACTCCAGGCATATGACGCGAATCAACCCGAGCGAAGAGAACGAATTACTCTTGGTTGTTCAGACAGGGGTTTAAGCTCCAGTTTTCTTGATACAGCCGCTCAGGACTGGACCTGTGGGGCGGGCCTAGACCCCATCGGGAAAATCCTTCTTTTGGGTGCTCAAGCTGACAACGAAGCTCTTGGGATGATGGATGCCGCTTTAGGGCTAACAAACCTTAGGCGTGATGGGGTTGGTCTAAAGGCTCTTGATGTTCTTCGAGCGACTGAGAGGGAGATCCCAGTCCCTGAGACTTTTAGCGAGTCAGCTACATCTGCGCTGGGACGACCTGCGTTAGAAAGCCCAGAATCACTTGACGGTCAACTAGAGTGGATGCTCAACCATTGGGAGCCATACCTTTCTTCGAAATCTCGCGATTTAGTATTTTTGGCCCGTGACCTTCTGGCCGAGGAGACTCAGGTAAGAATAGGTGGACCAGGTCCTGTTCAGCCCCCAGCTATAGGTAACGAGTCAGGGTTCTTGTGGGGTGGTCGACCGGGTGCGCCAGGTTTTGTAGATGGTCAGGCTAGTTTTAGTGAAGATGCCCATTGGATGCCAAAGTTGGTGATGATCGCCAAGCAGACGTTTGTATGGTTAGACCAGCTATCGAAGGCTTACGACAAGCCCATCAATCGCCTTGACGAGATACCTGACAGTGAGTTGGACAGGCTTGCTTCACAAGGATTTGGTGGGTTATGGCTCATTGGTCTATGGGAGCGTAGTGGTGCAAGTAGGGACATTAAGGTCCGGCGAGGTAACCCCGAAGCAGAGGCATCTGCCTATGCGCTTCGAGATTACGCAATCTCAGATCGTTTAGGTGGAGAAGATGCCCTAAAGAGCCTCAAGGAGAGGGCGTGGCAGAGGGGTATCCGTCTAGCGGCTGACATGGTTCCAAATCACATGGGGCTTGATAGCCGCTGGATGGCTGAGCACCCAGATTGGTTCCTACAATTACCGACACCGCCTTACCCAGGCTACACCTTTGATGGGCCAGACCTATCATCTGACGATCGTTTTGGTGTCTATCTAGAAGATGGATACTGGAATGAGAGTGACGCAGCTGTTGTGTTTAAGCGTGTGGACAATCAGTCTGGAGAGGTGCGCTATGTCTATCACGGTAATGACGGTACTCAGATGCCTTGGAATGACACAGCACAGCTGGACTACCTAAAACCATATGTTCGAGAGGCGGTTATTCAGACTATTCTAGGTGTGGCTCGTCAGTTCCCAGTTATCCGGTTCGACGCGGCTATGACCCTTGCGAGAAAGCATATAAGTAGGCTCTGGTACCCTCCTCCAGGCGGAGGGGGAGCGATACCTTCTCGGGCTGAGAACAGCGTTTCTCAAGAGGTGTTTGACGAGCTAGTCCCAGGAGAGTTCTGGCGAGAGGTGGTCGAGCGTGTCCAAGAAGAGGTGCCTGACACACTACTTCTAGCAGAGGCTTTCTGGATGATGGAGGGTTACTTTGTTCGAACTCTGGGAATGCACCGCGTCTACAATAGTGCCTTTATGCATATGCTTAGAGATGAGGATAACGCAGGTTACAGGGGCGCGATTAAGCAGGTTCTAGAGTATAGTCCCGCTATTCTAGAGCGTTACGTAAACTTCATGAACAACCCAGATGAAGAGACCGCTGTTGAGCAGTTTGGTAAGGGTGACAAGTATTTCGGAATCGCAACCCTAATGGCTACACTGCCTGGACTCCCTATGTTTGGTCACGGACAGCTCGAAGGGTACGCGGAGAAGTATGGAATGGAGTACTCAAAAGCCTACTGGGATGAGAGCCCGGACCAGGGTCTAATAGACCACCACGAGAGAATCATTTTTCCACTCCTAAGGGACCGTCACTTGTTCTGCGGAGTTGATAGGTTTGCCCTCTTGGACTTTTATCGAGATGGTGAGGTGGATGAGAACGTCTTTGCATACGCAAATCAAGCTGCTTCTGGTCACGGTAAGAGCTTGGTGCTCTACAATAATTCAATGATCGAGACTGGTGGTTGGGTGAAAACTTCGACAGCCATAAATGTTGGAGAGAGCGATGCACCTGAGCTGATACAGCGTTCTCTTGCTGAAACACTCGATCTTAAGGACGATGATGATGTCTATTATGGCCTGTGGGAGCTTCGCCGTAAATCGTGGCTGTTACGCAGTGGAGCAGATCTAGTGAAAAACGGGATCTTTGCCACTTTGAATGGGTACGAGGCCTTAGTGTTTATGGATTTCAAGGAGCTAAGAGATATAGATGGTCGAGTTGCTCGTCTTGAAAGGGAACTCGATGGTGGTTGGGTTGAGGACTTAGAGGCTGCGCTGACTCAAACAGTAAAGAGTTCAACCTTGGACGATATCGATGAGGACGCACTAGACACAGTTGAGGAGAAATTAAGGTCTCCAAAAGACTCAGCTTTTTCTGTGCCAATAGCTGCTCAGGAAAAACTTAATTGGGAAGTGATACCATCTCCAAACAGGCTTTCTAGATCTTATGATTTCGAAAATTCTGAAATTCTGAAAATTTTCTTAAAAGAGGCTTTAGATTACCAAGATTCAGTTCAGCATCACGGAAAATTTATTGTAGAACACCATAAAATTACAATAGAAATTTACACTCATGATTTAGACGACATAACAGAAGTAGATTTCGAGTGGGCCAATATGATGGACAATATATATAAGGACGAGGAGTCTTTGACGTGAAGGAAATATGTGTTCATGGTCACTTCTACCAGCCTACAAGAGTCAACCCCTGGACCGACACTCTAGAGCCACAGCCCTCAGCAGCACCGTTTCGTGACTGGAATGAACGTATTGCTTTCGAGTGCTATGCCCCAAATATGGCCGCTCGCTTACTCGACGGGGAAGGTGAACTAAGGGGGACAAGGAACAACTACGCGGGAATGACCTTTGATATAGGGCCGACGCTACTAAATTGGATAGCGAGCGAACGTCCCGTCATACTAGACGGCCTTAGGATGGCTGATCGCCGTAGTCAGCGCCGTTTTGGTAAAGGTTCTGCTATAGCGCAGCCATATCACCACCCAATACTTCCCCTTTGTGATGACCAAGATCGAACTACTGAGGTCCAGTGGGGTCTTGCTATATTTCGGAGGGTCTTTGGCCGTAGCGCAGAGGGAATATGGCTGTCTGAGACAGCGGTAAACGAGGCTACACTTGAAACTGTCGCGGAAGCTGGCATCTCTTTTGTGATTTTGGCACCCCACCAGATTGGAGAGCTACAGGACAGCTCGGGAGCTTGGGTTTCCGCTGATGAGGAGATGTGCGCTAACCGAGCCTTCCGTATCTCGTTACCATCTGGTCGTTCTGTATCAGCGCTAGTTTATGATGGTGCAGCCTCTCGTGCTGTAGCGTTTGAAGGGTTGCTAGATGATGGAGGAGCCTTTGCTGATAGGATGATATCTGCCGCTGAGAAGACGGGTCTCGCCGTAATAGCCACAGACGGTGAGAGCTATGGGCATCATCACACTTTTGGGGAGATGGCTCTAGCCTATGCCCTCGATACTATTGAAGGTCGAGACGATGTGAGGCTAACTAACGCCGCCTCTTGGTTAGATCGAAACCCACCAAAAACTGAGGCTCGTATTCTAGACCCAAGCAGCTGGAGCTGTGCCCATGGTGTCGGTCGTTGGTCTGAAGACTGCGGCTGCCGAATGGATGCAGCTAAAGGCTGGCATCAACGTTGGCGGGGGCCTTTAAGAGGCGCCTTCGAGCAGCTTCGAGATGAGGCTAGAAAAGCCATTGAGCCATTGGGGTATAAATTGTTCGCCGATCCCGTGGCTGCTCGAGATGCGTATGGTCAGATAATAGGTAGGCCTGAACTTTTTAGTGTTTGGTACCATGAGCATTCTGGTGCAACCAAGGAAGAGGGGCTCGCTCTGCGATGGCTGGAGGTCCATAGGCACCTCTTGGCGATGTTTACCAGTTGTGCGTGGTTCTTTGACGAGGTGACTGGGATCGAGCCGCTGCAGAACATTAGGCATGCGGCGTGTGCTGTCGGGCAATTGAGAGAATTAGTAGGTGTGGACCTAGCCCCAGCGCTGACCAAGTCTTTAGAGACGGTCCCCGGTAACATTGGGAACGAACTTCTAATAGCGACGGCAAAAAGCAACTTCGCTCCCCCCCAAGGTAATCAAGATTCAGGGGCTTTTTATCTTCCAGAGCGTCGCGCTGGTGTTTTGATGCCCGTCAGTTCTCTTGGTGGTGAGGGTCCAATAGGGGACCTAGATGGTGCTAGAGATTTTATTGATTGGCTTGCAGACTCTGGAATGAGCGTCTGGCAGGTGCTCCCCTTGGTGCCAACAGATGACCACGGTAGCCCGTATAGCAGCTGGTCTACCCTTTCAGGCAACCCGGACCTCGTTGGTCTAGCGGGTTGTGTAAATGCGGGGCTTTTAGATGGTGAAGCTATGCCGAGTACCTATAATTCTGTTGACTATCAGGCGGCTCGAGAAGAGAAGCGACCTTGGGTACTTAAGGCGGCAGAGAGGTTGCTTGATGATAAAGATCATCAATGGAGCCAAGAGCTGAGGCTTTTTGTCGATAGAAACCCTTGGGCGACCGAGGCCGCTCTGTTTCATGCTATCAAAGTAGAGCAGGGTGGAGCCCCCTGGTGGACCTGGCCCGAACCTGTACGTCGTTATGAAGTAGATGCAGTTGGAGAGCTGAAGAGCAAACTGCACAGAGAGATTGACATATGGAGAGCTGCGCTCTTCATATTTGAGCATCAGTGGGGCGCGGTAAGAAGGTATGCTATGGCTCGGGGCATCCGTCTAGTGGGTGATATGCCTATTTACGTAGGTTGGGACAGTGTAGATGTCTGGGCTAATCAGTCGCTATTTGAATTGGACACGAACGGAATCCCGCGAAGGGTAGCCGGAGTGCCTCCAGATGCATATTCGGAAACTGGCCAGTTATGGGGGAATCCGCTTTTTGATTGGGATGCTATGGAGGCGGATGGCTATAAGTGGTGGGTCCAAAGAGTGCGCAGAACATTAGAGCATTGTGACGTGTTGAGAATAGACCATTTTATAGGCTTTGCCCGTTATTGGGCCATAAACTCTGGTTCAGTTGATGCATCTAGCGGAAGTTGGATAAAGGGTCCTGGTAGAAGAGTGTTTGATGCAATTGAGGCTGCGCTGGGGTGCCTCCCGCTTATAGCAGAGGATCTAGGGTTAGTGGATGACACCACCATAGAATTAAGGGATGGCCTCGGGTTACCAGGGATGAAGGTCATACAGTTCGGGCTTGACGGAGACCCGAACAATCCCCACCATATAGACCGACATAATGCTTTGAGTGTGGTCTATACAGGAACTCATGATAGCTCTACCGCTAGAGGGTGGTGGGAGGCCCAAGATACTGGTACTCGAGATCGATTAGACTTAGGTAATGATGGGGCAGAGGCTGCACAGTCGATGGTTATGATGGCGCTTGAATCGGAGTCATTCTGGGCGATAATACCCTTGCAGGACTTGCTAGGCCTTGGCGATGAGGCTCGCATTAATCGTCCGGGAACAGTTGATAATAACTGGGTCTGGAGGGCTCCTGAGGGTGGGCTGCCTCAAGATGTCTCCCGAACAATCAGACAGGCTGTTGAACGATCCGGGCGCCATTTGACTCACTCTAGCTGAGTGGTGTTGAGCTAATTTTGTATAGATCCCAAACTGATTACAGAGTGCCTGATACCCACGATGTGTTGGCTGGAGTTATATCTGAATCCATTAAATGTGATGTTGCTCCTAGGCTTGTTGTTATTTTGGGTGTAGGGTGACGAAACTCGTCGAGATGACGGTACAAATTATTGGATTATAATGCTCAAAGTTCATCATTTAGGGGTTTAGTGGGAAAGCTATTAGACATATCTCATAGGCTTGAGAATAGTTTGGTATCTAAAGCGATACAGGAAGACCCATCTGAATTGCGACGAGCACGACTTATGTTGGTCATTATTGGTGGCTCGGCGATAAGTTGCTTTGTTCTCCTCTGCTTTTCTTTCTTGACCAGTGAAAATGAGGGATGGATAGACATAGTCTTGTTGGTTGGCCACATCGTTGTCAGCCTTTCAATATTCATTATAAAATATGTCGACAGTATGAAGTGGCCTACTAGGGCGGTGGCTCTTCTAGGGGCTCTTCAGTTGATTGTTGCCACGTCGGTCTCTGGTGGGCCTGACTCAATAGTTCTCTACGCGTTGCCTGTTTTACCTATTTTCCTTGCAGCCCTTGTAGATATAAAGACCAATTTAGCGGCATCAATTATCGTGCTTCTCGGGGTATGTGGCATCTTCTTTGTTGACTCTGCCATAGCCCCATTTCCTGAAGTTTCAAACAGTACCTGGGAGACTTTGTTTGCGCTGATATGGGTTATGTTTATGAGTGTAACAGTGGCAGCTTATTCTCAATATCAGGCTGATAGACTATTAGTTGTTGCTGAAGAAGAGCTAGAACGACGCAAGGTGGCTCAGGTTGAATTAGCCCAGGTCAATGAGAGCAAGGACCGTTTTCTAGCCTATATGTCCCATGAGATGAGAAACTCTTTAGCTGCGATAGTTGGGGCCTCAGAGCTATTGGGCATGGAGCGATTAAAGTCCAAACACCCCCGATATATTGAGTCGCTCAAGAACTCTGCGAATTCATTGAGGGAGATAGTAGAAACAGTCTTGGACTTCTCCCAGATTGACTCAGGTCACATGCCTTTTGAGCTAGAACATCTCGAAGTCCAGCCCTTTTTAATGGACGTAAGCTCTCAATTCTTGGCTTCAGCTGAGAAAGCATCTTTAAGGTTAGATTGTGAGATATCTCCAGGCACACCTCGTTACGTCGTAGCTAACAAATCTAAATTGCGTCAGGTCCTTTCTAATCTATTGAGTAACGCTATAAAGTTTTCAGACCCAGGAGACAGGGTCAATCTAAGGGCCAGCCTTGATCCAAGTGAGGGCGATGGGGTTCTCTTTATTGTAGAGGACTCTGGAATAGGCATCCGTCATGAGGACCAGGCTAAGATTTTTGTACCTTACGAACGCTCCAGTGAGGTTTTGAGTCGTAACGGTACAGGGCTAGGCCTGCCAATAGCCCAAGTGCTGCTCAAAAACATGGGTGCTACCCTGAAGCTAGATAGTGAATTGAACAAGGGTTCTAGGTTCTATTTTGTGTTGCCATCCGCTAGTGAACAGTTGGTTTCATATCCAAGTAATAAAGAGATAGATCTACTTACATTGAGCGGTAGAACGGTGCTTGTAGCTGATGATAATACCCCAGCGTCTGTTGTAGTCCTAGACATGCTCCGATCTATGGGGTGTAAAGTGTGGCATGCCAAGAATGGCGAGGAGGCTATCGCGCTCTACAAGGAGTTTTACCCTGACTGTGTGCTGATGGACATCCAGATGCCTATCATTAATGGTGTAGAAGCGACTCTTGAGATTCGTAAGATTGAAGAAGCTAGCGAAATAAGGCCTAGCCGTATCATTGCTGTCACGGGAGAGTTGGATCAAGATGGGTTTACGGAGTCTAAAGGGTTCAATGGCCTCCTTCAGAAGCCCTTTCGGCCTCCAGAATTGGCGAAAGTTATCTCTTGGCCCAATTAACTCACCAACCATTGCCGTAGACTTCAACGGATGTGAGTTTTCAAGGTGTATGTTCAGTATTGCTCTCGGCAAATTATTTTGGGATGAGCTAAGCTGTTTAAATGATACATGCCCCAACTGGCAAAGTTACCTTGGTGTTCACAGACATCCAGGGCTCGACAATCCTCTGGGATCAACTTGGCCGAAAGTTTCAGCCTTTACTAGATCAGCACAACTCTATCTTTCGAGACGCAATTGAAGAATTTGGAGGCTATGAGGTAAAAACAGAAGGTGACTCCTTCATGGTTGCTTTTTCCAGCGCAAAGAAAGCGGTGTCAATGTGTCTAAGGTTGCAGGAGCGACTGCATAATTCGGACTGGCCAGACCTGCTGGACGAGGCGCCATTCTTTGAATTAGCTGGTAAGACGAAAGATGGTGCTTTTTGCGGTTTAAGGGTCAGGATGGGTGTGCACACGGGTCGTCCAGAGTGTCGCACAGATCCTGTCACTGGTCGTATGGACTATTTTGGCCGCATGGTGAATAGGGCCGCTCGTACAGCCCAGGTGGGCCACGGAGGTCAGCTTATCGTTAGTCAATCGACATGGGAGGCTGTTGTTACTGGACTACCCGAAGGCACCTTGGTTGGAGACCTGGGGGAGCATGCTTTCAGAGGCCTAGAGCGCCGTGAACATCTCAGGCAGTTGTTGCCTGCAAGAATGTCAGAGAGAAGATTCCCTCCATTGAACACACCCACCCTGAAAAGGACTAACCTCCCAACTAGGCTCGATTCATTTTTTGGCAGGGAGGCCGAGATTGGGGAGTTATCTGCCCGTTTCCGCGATGGTCAACGCCTAGTCACGCTTCTAGGTCCAGGAGGGACTGGTAAGACGCGGCTCTCTCAGCGTTTTGGAGCTAAGCAGCTAGCGGAATTTCCTGGTGGGGTCTGGTTCTGTGACCTCACTGAGGCGCATACTAGATTGGGTATCTTTAGTGCTATGAGTTCGGCGATGGAGTTGCCTCTAATCAGTAAGGACCCTGAGGCTCAGCTAGCTGATGCTATTTTGGGCCGAGGTCGGGTTCTCATTATCCTAGACAACTTCGAGCAGTTGGTGGAACACGCGGCTGAGACTTTAGGGCGCTGGTTACAGAGGGCGCCAGAGTCAACCTTCCTGGTTACAAGTAGGACAATACTGCATATAGCGGGGGAGGAGGTCATGTACCTTAACCCTCTGCCGTTAACGGAGGCAGTAGACCTGTTCTTTGATCGCGCGAGAGCCGTTCAGCCTAATATCTCTCGTACTGAAGAAAGTGAGGCGTTGGTTGTCCAGATCGTAGAGCGACTGGAAGGTATGTCACTAGCAATAGAGCTGGCTGCTGCCCGTATTAGGATGCTCTCTCTTAAGAATATTCTCTTGCGATTGGCTGAGCGTTTCAAGCTGTTGCGTGGTCAGCGCCGTGATCAGACGGAACGTCAGTCATCTCTAAGGGGTGTCATTGACTGGTCTTGGGTTATGCTCAAACCGTATGAGATGTCTGCACTATCGCAGTTGTCGGTTTTCCATGGGGGATGCACTCTTGAGGCCGCAGAAGAGGTGGTGAACCTAGAAGCGTTCGACGAGGCACCTTGGGTTATGGATGTGCTTACTGGTTTGGTGGACCAGAGCCTCTTGAGGCGTATAGAGCCGTATCCAGGTCATGTCAGATATCGAATGCTGGAGTCTATTCGTGAGTACTCTTTTGAGAAGCTTGGTAAGGATATTGCGGATACAACGTTACGACACGCTCGTTACTTCACA
>Ga0115011_10002178_pt1 | contig 13738 bp, 10 predicted proteins | sample TroAtlMetagenome_2_FD_88705 | JGI IMG/M metagenome (GOLD analysis project Ga0115011, IMG submission 88705) | Marine eukaryotic phytoplankton communities from Atlantic Ocean - Tropical Atlantic ANT8 Metagenome | ecosystem: Environmental > Aquatic > Marine > Oceanic | place: Tropical Atlantic...
AAGCGCACACCTTATGTGCCATCGCCTCTTTTGTATGATGACACCCTGTATTACCTCAGCCATTATCAGGGAATTCTCTCGGTCATCCATGCACAATCCGGTGACATCAAGGCCGGGCCTTTTAGAATTGATTCATTAAGAAATATTTACGCGTCTCCCGTGGGTGCCGGCGGTCATGTGTATATCACCTCAAGGGAAGGGCTGACGGTGGTCATCACCCACGCACAGGAACCCAACCCGGTAGCAGTCAATAAACTGGAGGATCAATTCAGTGCATCAGCCGCTGTGGCAGGAAACAAGATCTTAATGCGCGGGGAAAAGTATCTCTATTGCATCGCAAGGGATACCCATACTCCATGAAAGCAATCAAGCGCATCAGGTAGTTACAAACGTATTACTCAGACAACTCAAAACCTTCCGCCTCTGCAAGGGTCGATAATGCATTCTCCATAATCAAGCGGGCACTTGCAGTCTTCCGATGCAATAATGCATGCAGCATGGCATCCTTTTCGTCCCGATTGGCACATTGAAGGCAATAAGACTCAAAGGCATTTAATGCCAAGAGAAGCGAGGCAAGATGATGAGGACATTCACATTCGATACTTGTGGAAATTAGGGAAACCTTTGCAAGCAACTCATCAGAAAATTGCCGACTTGCAATTTCCTCTTCGACGGGTTCTAAAAATGGCTCTATCACTGGCTCAAAATTTTCACCTTCTGATAATTCATTGAGTGACATATTTCGAATCTCCGCCATGGCCAGATCTGCTTCACAAACCGATTTCAAATCTGCGGCTGTAATGGGTGACCGAAGAGGGGTCAGATTGTTGGCATGTTCCTCCATCATTACTGCAGTTTTTTGCTGCGTGTAATGATATACAACAATCGCACGGGCAGCACCCGCATCAACAGTTCGGTTTTTTATGAATTCAATTGTATCTGGAAAAACTGTGGCACATTGAACGATAATCAGGTCTGCACTGTATTGCGCTGCATCGCATTCGGCCCATTCATCTATATCTGCACATTGCAGGATGATATCGACACGTTGACCAAACCCGGAATCATCCTGAAGCAACTCAACGATTTGCGGACCAACAGCAATCACACGAACACTACCCCCCCCACTATCAGTGTGTGCGGATGCTTTTAGTTTATTATTTTTCTTGGCTTTCATTTTTTTATGGTTTCTAGACTCACAAAATACTCATTTGTTAATTCCAACAGGAAACTGCTGAGAAATTTCTTCATTTTTTTTGTCGCAAAGCGTTATTCATATTACGCAACAAAATTATGTATTAGTTTTACCAGCAGGCATTAGATTGCGAATTTTTTCAAAGGCATAACGAATTCTAGATTTCACTGTACCTAGGGAAATTCCCAAGAATTCAGCAACCTGCGCATGGGTCATGTCAGAGAAGAATGCCAACTCCAGCACCTCGCGCTGAGTAGCGGGCAGACTTTTCACAACTGAACGCACCATTACAGACTTCTCTTTTAACTCCATGGCATCCACAGCTGTTTTTTTATCAACCTGTAAATTGTGGTGACTTGTATTTTCGTCTGTTAGTCCAGCCGGTATACGCCTTTTGCGGGCACGAATCTTGTCAATGCAACGGTTCTTCATGATAACGGTCATCCACGTGAGAACCTTTGCTTTCTTACCATCGAACTTTCCTGCGTTTTTCCACACGGACATATAAACATCCTGTACGATTTCTTCTGCCTCAGATACATTGGCAATGATCTTCAGAGCCATCTTGAAAAGAACACTGGACGTTTTTTTGTGAAGTTCATGCAAAGCAGAAGTATCACCGTTAGCAATTTTTTGCATCAGCGTTAGCTCTTCACGCTTTGAAAACAGTTCCATTCGGCTTAAATAATAACAAAGGAGGGCATTGAAATAAAGTGCCGGTTTCTCGGTTTATTTCAATGCCCCCCCGCTGCCAAGCTGAAATCCTGGTTACTGGGCGGCAACCATCATACGATCAAAAGCACTCCGGTAGGTCCAGGCGTTTGATGTCATGCATTTGGACTTTGATGCGCTGGCAATAGCATGCTCGAGCATTTTGCGTTCCTGATGGGAAACAGCAGACTCAGGCATAGCCATTAGTGCATGAGCAGCCACTTCATATACGGCTGCACATGCATGGTGATTGCCATGGTTGTAAAGTGGTGCACCTTTCATGATCGCAAGACCGATAAGATCGCGACTGGCACCAGTTTTCATGGCTTTCTTGGGGGATCTCTTTGGCGGAAGCAGAACAGTGTCAATGACGTGAATAACCCCATTGCTACAGTTTATATCTGCCTTCGAGACTTTAGATTTATTCAGGTATAAGGACTTGCCTTTAACTTTCAGATTAATGGTTTTCTTATTTAAAGCAGTGGCCTTGTCTAAGGTCACAGCTACTTTGGATGGCACTTTACCACTGACCACATGATAGGTAAGTATATCGACCAATTGCTTCTTGTTCTCAGGCTTGAGTAGGTTTTTAACAGTTCCATCAGGCAACTTGGCAAAAGCTTGGTCTGTCGGGGCAAAAACAGTGAAAGGTCCGGAACCTTTCAAGGTATCAACCAAACCGGCTGCTTTCAATGCGGCGGCCAGCGTCTTGAAGTTTCCAGCACCAACTGCAGTATCAATAATGTCTTTCTCCTTTGCAGAAGCTAAAGGGGCATTAATAAACAGGGACAATGCGGCAACTTTTAGAAAATTTTTTATTTTCATGGTATTTTTAAATTTGGAAGTTTGATTAAGTGATTTAGCAGTAAAATGCTTATGAATTGTTTTAACGTAGCGATTTGAGGGGTGGATTTAAAAGCGTGCGGATTCCACCAATTAATAGACATCCGGTGTGCCCACTGAAATGACAGCATCTTTCCGGGCGGGTGACTCCCAAATACCATGTGCCCAAAACTTCGATATCCAGATGCAGGGGTTAGCTAACCGCTAACTTAGCGTTGGAAAAAACGCATAGCTGACCGCCTAAACGTAAGCAATAAACTGGAAAGCCATTAGATCAAAGAAACCGGAATGAGTACAGCTTGGCGTTTTTTAGATGAAATTTCAGCCTGACCACCGTTCCCTTCAGGCTGGAAAGATCAGCCCCGGCATTCCATTTTGGCTCCATGCGCAATTGATCGACATTGCCATAAACCCTGGCAGCCTCACCTGAAAAGGCAGGAATCGGGTTACCCTGAGCATCAAGCAAATCAACCCTCACCTGACCTGCGTTTGCGTCTACATTGATCTGGATCCTGTCACCTTTAAGCTCGAATGGCTTGGTCATCACGATTCCCGGTTTCTCCTTTGCCTGAAGATAAAAGAACCCATCGAGTCGAAGTTTAGCTAAGCCCAATCGGGCATCCCACTTTCTAGCACCCCAACGTTCATTGGTTCCAAGGTAATAGATCCAGTGCTCGTCCTGATGCGTGATTATATTCGCCGGTGGACGAACACAATCTTTATCAAAACTACTGTCAGGGCCACGGGGAATCAGAGTCTTGCGCGGATAGGCTGCCACTTTGAAATTGAAATTGATCGCGTCGCGCGACGGAGCCATGTAGAATTCCCACACGCCCTTTTCGTGACGTGTCTTGAAATCCTGCTTACCCTTTGGCACAGGTACATCAGTCGCCGCCAACACATCGGTGAGGGCGAACCATACGCCTTCATAATGCCAGATCGGAAAGGTGTGAATCTGACGTTCTGGCGTGCCCTTGCTGTTTGGGACTATGCTCTGGTCAGGGTCATTCAGCAGAAACGTTCTCAAGGTCTTCCAAGCTGTTGGGTGATTCATCAAATCGTTGTCTTTGTCATGCACCATGACTCGGACACCTCGCAGTTCACCGACCCCCCCACTGGCCCCGAAATCCTGACGACATAGCAAGAGATAGCGTTTTCGGTTGGGATCCCAGGTGATTAGATTACTAAAGTCCGCAGCCCTGCCTGTTACCGGCCTGCCCCCGTTATAAGATTTCCACGTAATCCCGTCGACCGAATAATCTATACGTGTCTTGGTGCCGTGGTTACCCTGACCTCCGTAGGAGAAGTAAGCCGCCTTGTATTTCTCTGCATGCCCCCAGGGGAGGGCCGGGTCGATCGTCACGGTGATGCCGTCAAGTCCGCCTCCTGGATTGACAATCACTAGATTACTCTTGCCATCCTTGGATACCATCGGCTTGGTCCAATTGATACCGTCTTTTGACTCAGCGTAAGCCAAACCGCTGCCCTTGCGCTTGCTCGCCATATACCAGAGCCTAAACATCTCCTTATCTGGGTCCCAGTGCGGCGAAAAAAACCAGCAGAAAGTGGATTCTCCAAATTCGTAACCCGGCCCACCATCAGGGCCGTCATGCACCTTGCCCGCCTGAAAGTCAGAGGGCAATGTCGGTTTCATGACCACGCCAAGCTTGCGCGCCTGACCAACTTCAAGGGTTACATTTTCTTTACTTGAGATGACATGGTCATCAACAAAGAGCTGCTTGTTCAGGCCAACCTCAACGGCACTAGAGATCATTGGATAAACAAAAAAACCACCTAGCAGCAATATGAGCTGAGAAAACCTTCTGTTAACCGGATACATAATGGAACCTGTCAGACCTCCTCAAGCGGCATGGTTGCATCCCCGAAGGTCTCCGGCCGCACGTCCATCTTGTCCATCATGCTGAGATAGAGCCGGCACATCTGGCGGTTGATCGGATTTCCTCGGCGGCATCTGCCTGCTGGAAAGCATTTCAGCCACCTTGATCCAGACCTTTGTGGCCCGCCGGATATCGGCAACTTCCTTAAATGAATCAAGGTCAATATCGGCCTCGGAATCCTCACCCGAGTGACACTCGAAACAATATTGGCTAAGCAACGGCCTGATCTCGCTACCATATGTGCTGTCCAATGTATCCTGCTGCCCATATACAACACCCGACAGGAAGACACCGCCTGAAAGGCCCCATAACAAGGTAGCACTAACGCAACAGTATCGAAACACCATTCTCCCTTCAGACATGCTTAAATACCCTACCAATGCGCCCTATCTCCATACAATAAAAAAGTAATCCCTGTCATTTAGTGGTCACCTTTTGCCATGCAGACTTGCAGTGAAAGGAATTTTGCCCCACAATCCACGCCATTATGGCAGAACAAATCACTCTCAAAGCCAACGTTGAGCTTGGCGTTGTCCCCACCCACATCAAATTTGTCGGCGGTCTTGTACCCGACGACGAGGGACGCCTGCCCCGGGCTGAAGACGGAAACCTCATTGTTGTCAACGAGATGGCAAGGCTTATTGAGCTATCGCCGGTAAAGATTGCCAGTGCACAAATCACCGTGTTCCCGGGAGTGGACGAGGGGGATACAGAGGACATGATCACGGGCCTTCGTGCCCTGGGGCTTGCCGTGCACCTGATGCTGATGGTCGGGGGAGCTGACCCGATGAATCCGGATGATGAGGACAAGGTGGTGGACATGCTCAAGGCCGGGCTTGAAGTGGCCAAGAAATACGGCATTGAGCAAGTCGCATCAACTTCCATCGAGGCATGGATGCAGGAAGGGGCAACTCCAAAGACCGGGGAGGACTTCGCTGCCGCCGTGGCACAGGATGCCAAGGTGCATATCCGTGCTGTTCAGGAAAGCGGAGCCATGGAGGCTGGGATCAAGAACTGGCACATCGAGTTTTTGCGCGGCGGTGAATTCCAGACGTTTACCGACGTAGCCAAGTGCTGGGAAGTCGTCAAGGCCGCCAATGAAGGCCTTGGCCGGAAATTCTTCCGCGTCATGGTCGATGCGGCCCACTGTGGCGACTCCGATCTTTCGATCCCTGAGAATGAGGCGCTGATCACGGAGATTGCCGAATCCGATGAATTCAGCATGTTCCATGCCTCGGCAAAAACCACGCGGGGATGCCTGTCCACTGATGACGGATGGATTGGCGCCCTTCTGGGGGCTGCCGCCAGGTCAGGAAAGCTTGAATTTGTTTTTGTTGAGCTCTTCCACCACGAGGATCCTGCCCTTGAAGCCCTGCGCCAACTAGACAGCGGGCACGGTCTTGATACTACTGATGGCAGAAGCTACAGCCAAGCCGTAGTGGACGGGCTTGTCGATGTCGCCCGTCGACTCAACAACCTTGTCACACGCGGGCACCTCAGCTAACCAAGGTCCCTTCCTGGAACGACATCTCCGGCACCAAGCGGGTCGCATCTGGCGTAAAGCTCTGAATAGCTTTACTTGACCTTGGTATACTTGGTCACCCTGCCGTGCACGTTCCATTCCTGGGCGTAAAGGTCCCCCTTGGCATCAAATGTGCAGCCATGTACAGCAATCAGGGCTCCCTCATGCCAGTCAGCTGGGCCAACGCGATTCCCTGCCTTTTTGCGGCTTTTCGGTTCATCACCAAGGCGGGAGATCAGCTTGTTCTCCTTGTCATAAAGTGAAACCCTGCCATCCAGCTCACCAACTGCGAGAAGTTCACCATGAATATCGGCAGCACAGGGACGCCCAAGCTTGTCGTCAATTGTCCTGATAAATTTCCCTTCCATGTCATGTAACTGCAGGCGGTTGTTCTGGCGGTCACTTATCAAAAGGCTCGGCTTAGCGGAACGGGTATCAATGAGTATATTATGGCAGATGTTAAACTTCCCATCTGTGCTGCCCTTGCCGCCGAAAGTTTTCAGGTAATTACGATCCTTGTCATAAACGTGAACCAGTGACTTGCCATAACCATCCACTATGTAAACCCTTCCATCGGGAGCAACATCGAGGTCAGTCGGGTTGTATTGAGAGATACTCCCATACATTCCCTCCACCTTTGGCGGACCTATAATCTGCCATACCACAGTGCCGTCGAACCTGACATTGACCACACGCTTTACGCCCGGCATCGCTATGATGAGTGTCTCTTCACCGTCGATCTTGCGAACCTTCATGCCATGCACTCCCCTGAAGGCCTTGTTACCGTTCTTGGCACGCAACTCTCCCTCGTAGGTCCCGTCAGCGGCAATCACCTGAATCGTCCCGCCGGTGGCAATATAGACCTTTCCCTTGCTATCAGCCGCAATATCCCCGTGCAAGTTGCCCAGTTTTTGGCCCTCAGGGTATTTCGGCCAGTTACGTACTACCTCGTAAATTCCAGCGCCCTGACCTGTTCTTGCTGGCGAGGGATTGGAAATATCCTGTGCAGAACAGACAACTGACAACAATGAGGAAAGAACAAGAATGGTATAGGTCATTTTCATGTATTAATAATTTAAGCACCAAATACCTTCCCCTGTCGAATACGGAAAACGATATTGTTTGATCGGCGCTTAATCGCCCTATACCGGCACTAAATCTAAGCAAATACTAGCCACCAGCCCTGAACTGGATCAAGCGCACCAATGTTTCCGTGTATTCAGTGTTCGTGTTGTAGAAATCGGCACCATAAACCATGACCCAACCTCGCTCCATCCGGCGCCCCATGACCACAGCACCGTTTCCTCCGTCTTTGGCCGCTCCCCATATTTCCCATGGTTGCGCCTGCCTGTAATAGTGCGTTGAATTCACATTATTAACGGCACCTTCCACCTTTGCGCCGAGCTTCCTACCTTCATCGGTAAATTCCCAACCAGTTCCGCTTCCTCCGGAACGCAAAGGCCCCAATCCGCACTCATTAAAAAATGATAATGCCTCGCCAGTTGGACTCAGAAAAACAATATTACCTCCACGACGCAAAAAATCTCGGAATACCTCGCTCCAACTTGGGCACCCCAGCCCATTCTTTTCCATCGCATCCTTGAGTGCCGACTTCTTGAAAGCTTCCATTTCTGGAATCAATAAGACACGTGAACGCCGTAAATGGCGTAAGAATTCGCCATCTGGCACTCTAGACTTACTCCTAATAAGCTTCCGTGAAGGGATCCGATTATCAATCGCGTCAATTGTCTTGCGGTATTCATCATCCTCATCAGCATAACCGCCCCAAACAAGGACCGGAGCACTTGCAGGGAGTCCTTCATGCCCAAAACTAAGTGATTCAATTCTCTCTAAAGGTACAACAACGCGCTCGCCTCCAAGAGCAGACAGCAACAAGTTTTTGCCATCCACCTCAATTGTTTTTGCCCACAACATACCGCCCGGAGTAAGCGAGACAAGGTGGCGCACTGAGGATTCAGGCTGCTCATCAGTCTCCATATCGGTATCCAACACCGGATCAGCAGGTAATGGCTCTCCATTATTACCGTCATTTTCCACTTTGATTTCTTCAGCAAGTAATTCCTCCGCGTCGACAGCCACGGACTGCGGATCAGGAAACACAAGAAGGTCAATCAAGGATAACGGTGCTTCTACCGTGAGTATAGGACTCGCGATTCGCAACCATCGATCAGAATCAACGGAGGGCAAAAGCTGCCCTGCAACAATCTCACCTGTGGCCAAAGAGGCAATATGTCGCCCCGGCACTTGAGGAAGGATCCCCTTAGCAGCATCACTGATCGGTTCGCTGCGCTCTATTCTTGTTACCTCCGCAAGGGGAAGGCTGATCTCCGTCGAGCTGCCAGCAAGGGAAACGACGATCACCTTGTCTCCAAGTCTCACCAAATTACCTGGGATTTCCGATCCATCCCGGAGGGAAACTCGAAACTCAAGACCCTTGTCATTTAGTTCAAGAGGTTGCTGCCCTGGAGCATGACGACTCAAGGAACTGATTTGCTTCAATGGCAGCCTCAACTCCTTCTCGGGATTCAAAACAGGACGAAACACAAGGTGATCATTTCTCAGATCAATAATGTCTCCGGCCATTGCGACGGTAATGGCAAGTGTTTCCTCGTTGCCCGCATGTGCTTTTTCCTTGTTCGCAAGATCCTTCTCACGCAACTCCTCACCCGGATCTTTCTCGGCCGCATTAATCAACCCTTTGTCTGGCTTATTTTCAACACCAAGCTCCTCTTCCTTTTTTTCAAGCTCTTCTATTTTTAATTTGGGCAAAATCTCGAAGAGAGCCTGCAGCTTACCTTTCAGATTTTCCTTAATGTCTTCACCTTCTTTTTTCGGGACCTTGTCTTCTTTTACTACCTTTGCCTCCGCCTCCTTACGGCGCGCCTCCTTTACAACCTTCGGCAGGGTCCGCTCGACAACAACCTCAACCCACCAGTCCATTACTGGCTGGGCATTCACAATGCCCAGTCCCCCAACAAACATCATGAGTGAAAACATGAATATCACTGCACGTGAAAATATTTTCTCCTGACAAAATCTAGCGCACATGAATTGTCGAAATAACACTCTTTAACCAGACCTTCACGGCATAACCCTCAGGCGTATATTCAGCCAAACCCTTTTCTGTTCCAATAAGGGTATTTCCGTTTGGTAAACGCGCGACGCTACTGATAAGATTTACTCCATTCGGCTGAATACTGGAAAAAACCACTTTCCCGTCAGGCGACGTCTCAATCACCCTCATCTTACCTGCTCCAGACCGCAGTTCACTACCTTCCTTTGCCTTATCCGCGTTTACAACCACCAGCAGGTTGCCGTTTTCAAGTCGATCGACCCAACGAGGGTAATTGAAACCCGCTACGCGCCACAATAACCGCCCTTCAACTCCATATTCAGCCAAGCTGCCTTCCTCGGGGTGCGCGCAGAGAAAACGCCCTGCTCGTAGCCTCTTAAATGAAAAGATTCTCGACGGCACATTCCATACCCCCACGCGCCCTCCTCTGATGTCCAATTCTTCAACCTCACTGCCAATTGCAACGAGCAATCTCCCCCCCGGTATGATCGCTGCCCCTCCTCCGACCGGAATTCCGGATGCACTCCAAATCTCTTTCCCTTCATAGGTAAAAACACCTACCCGGCCCTCTTCATTACCTCCCCCTGAAGCGACTGCCAACCCGACAGAACCATTAAATGAGATGGCATCTGGCCGAAGTGCTGCCATCGAAGCAGCAAGTTGCGACTTGCCCAATTTCTTACCACTTGTTGTCCATGGGGTCACTGCTCCGTCCTTTCCTGGCGGGGTGGCCACGAGAACGATAAACTCACCTCGAGCACCTCTGCCTATCCTAACCGGTTCAATCGCCACATCATCTCCCAAACTGCCAAGATAATTCTCCCACCGCCCGACTGCTTCTTCCCTTGCATCGGCAGGATCATAACCCGCAAAACCAAAGTCTTTGCTATGAAGACGGCGCAACAAGGTTCCCGCTTCGTGCCGTACACGCAGATTCTCTGAGCCCAGCAAATGGAGTAACTGCCCGGACACTTCAGCATCTCCCGTAGCAGCACGACCACGCACCATGGCTAGTTCAATAAATTCATCATCTGCCACGAAGTCGGTAACTCGGCTCGCTTCGATCTCAGGCAGAAATCGGTTACCTATAACAAAAGCTGCAAGTTCTCTCTCAGATTGATATTCAGAAGTCAGTGATTTTTCAAATTCCTCACGATCCTGTTTTTGCGCACAAGCAGCCGAGGCCAATTCAAACATACGCAACAGGTCCCAGTGTGAAACGGGATCAAAAGTTGATGCCATGACACTCAAAGGAAGCCCCCACCCTGGCATCGGTTTCGAGCTCAATCGCCCGGCAACATGATAAAGAGCATCAAGACGGCGGCGCTTGATACGCACATTGAGTATTCCCTGAATGCGTCTGGACATTTCCGCTCCGGCATCCTTTCTGGCACCGCCTAGCAAATGCTCAATGGGAGCGGCAACCATCACTAGTGCCCTGGAGGCGTCATTGCGTTTTCGAAAATCCTCAGCATCAAGATCACTAATCTGCTTCAGCACCTTCCCAAACTCATCCCGATTGAGAAAAAAATGGGCGATCTTGTCCTCAAAGTTCTTGTCCTCCGGGCTCATTTCGAGATCCACGAGAATCGAATCCCCTGCAGTAAGTGGCCACTTCCCTGCCGTTTCTCTTTCCCCCGTGCTCTCACCTTCCGGCTCTGTTGCCGCATCAACACCTCCTACTACTTCCACTGCAAAAAGCCCCCCCCCAACTGACAGCAGTGGTGAAATCCACAACGAAAGAAACAAAATCAGCGAATTCAACCTACCCATTGAGAAAAAATTATAAAGCAGACTACGCCAGTTCATCCTCAGCTGCAAGAATGCCACGCATGCCTATATATCCAGACCCAAACAAGATGGTCTACCAACATGACTGTTGCTGACTATCAGGTAACCCCGAGTATCTTAAACAAGCTCTGGGCGCCCCCTCAGATGTGCTTGATCAAGCTGCAGATGATCCTTTTTTCCGCGCCTTGCGGATAAGGCTACGCACCGTATCACTGGGTTTTGCGCCATTGCCTATCCACTGATCTACCTTTTCAAGGTCCATGACATCTTTACCTTCATGCATCGGATCATAAACACCAACACTCTCAATAAACCGCCCATCACGGCGGGAACGAGAATCCGTAACGACCACCCTGTAGTAAGGGCGATCCTTTGATCCTTCTCTTTTCAGACGAATTACAACTGCCATAGTGTCAATGTTACGCTCTGCTGCGCACTTTAATCAACTGCGCTTTTTCTAAGCGGGCGCTAAATTTGCCCTCTTTTTGCCAATTGCCAAGGTTTTTTTTGAAACCGCATGAATTCCTAGAATTTCATACCCTTTGGCAACCCTCCTAGGCTATCCATATCCAGCCCGCCTCCTCCAAGCTGACCCAGCATTTTTTTCATCTTGCCCTTGCTGCGCATCATTTTACGCATTTGGCCGAACTGGCGCAAAAATTGATTGACCTGAGTAATACTGTTACCGCTGCCTCGAGCCAGACGAAGGCGTCGTTTACCATTGAGAATCTCGGGACGACTACGCTCCTTTGGAGTCATTGATAATACGATTGCCTCAACCCTCTTGAGCTTACGTTCATCCATTGCCCCGGCCAACCCCTTCAACTTTGATGCTCCCGGCAACATGCCTAGAATCCCCTCAAGAGGCCCCATCTTCTGCATCATCTTCATCTGCGCAAGAAAATCATTAAAGTCGAAGGATTTCTTGTCCATTCGCTTTGCCAATTTCATGGCTTCTTCCTCATCAATAGCCTCTGCCGCCCTCTCGACAAGTCCAACAACATCCCCCATTCCAAGAATGCGCTCAGCCATCCGTGAAGGAACAAAAACGTCAAGGTCAGTGAGCTTTTCCCCCTCACCGACAAACTTTACCGGCTGACCCGTCACCGAACGCATGGAAAGCGCTGCACCGCCCCGAGCATCACCATCAAGTTTGGTCAGAACGATTCCGGTAATGCCAACCGCATCATTGAAATGTGTGGCAACGCTGACTGCCTGCTGACCTGTAGCTGAATCAGCAACAAGCAGAGTTTCCCTGGGCTTAAGCATGTCAGTAAGACGCTTAAGCTCCTCGATCAGTTCAGAGTCAATCTCTTGTCTTCCTGCAGTATCAAAAATCAACACATTGCCTCCCTGAGCCTCAGCCCAGACTAAGGCCTTCTTAGCCGCTTTTACAATATTCGTCTCTCCCGGATCAGGCCTGAAGACAGGCACATCAATCTCTGCTCCCAAAACAGCTAATTGCTCCACAGCTGCCGGCCGATAAAGATCGCATGCGATTAACAGCGGTTTGCGGCCCTCTTTCTTCAGGCGCAAGGCAAGCTTTCCCGATGTAGTGGTCTTGCCCGCGCCGTTAAGCCCACACATCACAATCCTGGCAGGGACATTCAAATCCAGAGTCGAGGCATCCCCACCAAACAGTTCAGTCAGGCAATCCTGGAATATCTTTACGACCTGCTGCCCGGGAGTCACACTCCTTAAGACTTTCTCGCCAAGCGATTGCTCCTTTACCTTGGCAATAAAATCCTTGGCAACACTGAAGTCCACATCTGCCTCAAGCAGAGCCATTCGAACCTCACGCATCGCATCAGCGATATTCTTTTCGGAAATTTTTCCCTGGCCCTTGAGTTTCTTGAAGACACCCTCAAGACCTCCTGAAAGTTGCGCAAACATATTCAGCAATGTGGTCAGAATTCACTTTAAATGCAAGGAATCCTATCCTAGAAAAAAAAAATCACATGAGGCTCCTAGTTTGAAATGCTCAGCCTCTATTTTCCCTTGCGCTCTTTTTTTTCACGGCGCTGTTTTCCGCGCCGCTTTTTGTCCGTAGTATTTGCGGTTGAAATTCCAAGGTCTGCAGCCGCTTTTTTAATCACGTTACCGATATAATTCTCACCATAGGCACCTATTTTCTCACTATCTCCAATCTCGGCAATTCTGGCTACAGCCACACGGGCGGTTTCATTCATATGGTCAAGGACATTCATGGCACGCAAGCGTGAAAAGGCATTCTTCTCTTGCATTACCTCCTGTAAAACAACAACAGCTCTTCCTCCTTCACCCTGCTTAAACAAAGCCTGCGCTGCAGCAGTGCGAACATCAGCAGAAGAATCATCGCACAATCGTAATAAATCCCGCATGGCAGGGGCCGCCTTCTCGGCAAGCAGGATGCAACCTGTCGCCCCCCAGTAGCGGATCGCTGCATCAGGATCACGCATCATATCACGCAATTGCTCCAAGTCATCGGCCGTCGCATCCACCGCCTTCTCTGCCGCGGCCTTGATCCGGACAAGCGGATAATTCTTGGCGTTAAGACCGAACTCATAAGGGGACAGCTCTCCCCTCCTGTCATGCATCTGACCCTCAGGCAAGAATCCTAGGTCCCTGATTTCCATCTGCCACCGGTCCAGTTCTCCAGCCAATCGTGAAATTTGTGCGGCATGCCTAGAACTTGATGCCAGATT
>Ga0115011_10002179_pt1 | contig 13736 bp, 20 predicted proteins | sample TroAtlMetagenome_2_FD_88705 | JGI IMG/M metagenome (GOLD analysis project Ga0115011, IMG submission 88705) | Marine eukaryotic phytoplankton communities from Atlantic Ocean - Tropical Atlantic ANT8 Metagenome | ecosystem: Environmental > Aquatic > Marine > Oceanic | place: Tropical Atlantic...
TCTCATTTTCTCTATTGCTCTACTTGAGAACCAAAAACATACAACTGAACTTAAAATACCAACATCTGTTTCTGAATATATTTCTGGTAAAAACTCATGTAAATCACCACCATTTTGATACACCTGGACAACAGCTAAAGTTTTTGCAGTTAAGTATAAACCTAATATTGCAAAGGTAACTGTAGGCCTTACAAGACCACTTAAATTAACTATCCATTTACTAGCATTGTTTTGAATTGTTTGACTGTGTTGATATACACCTGATATTTCGGCTTCATCTGCTTTTGCTTTAGCTACAGTTATTTTATGTTTAGCAGCCATTTCCATTAAAGCTAACTCATGTTTTTGCGAACTTTTTTGTTTAAAATGGTCAAGCACGGCTGGTAAACCTGAACTAGCAAAACCTAATAAAGAGCCAATTAAACCGAACATGATTCTAAACACCTCTCAAAACTTTGTTTCATTATAGACTTATCGTAAAAATGTGCTTCAGATAATTTATGTGTTTTTGTTTTTATTTCATCAACTAGCTTAAAGATTACTGTTTCATGGTCTGAACCAAATAAAGCGATAATATCTGCATCTTCTTTTGTGTATTTTCTTTTTTCACCACCAATGTTAGTAGCAAAATTATATCTAGGTTTACCACCTTTTTTTCTATTGTAATCTCTTGAAAGAGCAGATTTTACTTGAATACGAATAGGTCTGCTTTTGTAATTAACAATTACATCATAACCTTGCGTATCAACAAAAGCTGTTTGATAACCAAATTTTTCAAGAATGTAGCACACAAATAATTCTCCTATTCTTCCTTTTTGTCTATTGTTATTCCCCAAGCATTTTTCCAAACATTGTGGCGGCAGCAGCCGATATACCACTTGCCGTTAAAAAGATACCTATAACAATGCCTTTGCCTGACTTCATTTGCCCTTCAAGAGAATCAAGTCTTGTGTTTAATCTTGTTACTTGCTTTTCAAGACTTTCGACTGCTTCTATTAATTTGCCTTGTTCAAGTTCAGACAGACCACTCATTTAACTGCTCTTTTTTTTCTTCTTGTGATTGCAGTCATAATGAACATTGTTAAAATTTAAAGCTAAAATTTTTACTGCTTTTTTTGCCTTTTCAGGTAAAAGATTTGTAGGAACAAAGCTACATATCAAAGATGATATTGTAACAATGCTTGTTAATATTAATAATAATGTAGTCATAAAAACTCCTTTTAATTAATTTACATCTGGCGGGCCAGGTCTAATGCTATCAGGTATTGGAGGTAATACAGGATTTTTGTCATTTGGGTCAAAAGTCCAATCTTCCAAATCTGTTATAAATTGTTGCCAAGTTGCTTTCTTCGTGGGATCTGTTTCTTTAGACTCGTAATCTTCTGCCAATTCAACTTGTGCATCTCTTTCAAAAGTCATTTGCTGTTCAACAAATTGTTGTTTTTCAGCTAATGGTTCTCCTGTTAATTCAGTCTTATTTTCAACAAGAGTCCATGTTTCATCAACTAACTCTATTGTAGTTTCTGCCATTCTTTCATAAGGTAAAAGAGAACTTTCAAAATGATTATTAAACATAGCAGAACAATCCACTAAATGATAATTTAGAGAAGGGTCATGCACATCAATATTTCTATAATTCATTAAGTCAAACTCATCTTCGACTATATTATTAATAGGTTGTCCGTCTATAATCTTAGTGTAATATTTTCTATCTTCAGGTGGTGTTGCGTTTTTTAAAGTCATTTTTTATCTCCTTTACACATCTGCTGTATTAGTTGAAGGATATGCTCTGCCTGAACCCCAAATAATTCTTATAGCCGCTGGTGCATTTTGTCCTGCGGGTGAACAAGGGCCCCAACCATACCAAGCGCCACCACCACCGCCGCCAGAGCCGTAGTTACCGCCATTCTTGCCTGAAGTTGTGTTTTGTTGTGTAGCATCTCCGCCATCATCACCGCCAGAACCACCTTTACCACCACCAAAAGTAGGGCTATTCCATGTGCCACCAGCGCCACTTGGGCCTTCTCCGTTAAGACCAACACCACCACCAGATGGGCCGCCACCGCCACCACTATTTGAGTAACTTGCCATACCACAAGCTCCGCCACCGCCTCCACCAGCGCCGTCATCACCAGCAGTTGTGTTACCACTACCACCAGAACCACCCGCTCCAGTATATCCACCAGCTCCTGCTCCACCAGAAGAATTGTTTGGAGAACCTTGACCACCATCATTTTTAGTATCTGCTTTTGATTTAGAGGCTACACCCTTGCCCGGACTTTCAGCACTATTCATATAAAATAAATAAGAGGATTCAGGAGCAGAAGCACCAGCAGAACTTGATGTTATGCCACTAACATTTGCGTAAAAAGTCCAACCATTTTGACCGCTTTGGTAATATTGTTGGAAATTAACATAATAAGTTTGTCCTGGAGTAACACTTACATTATTAGAGTAACCAGCGGCTCCACCACCACCACCTACACCTGAAGTTACCTGATTACAGTATGAAGAACCTTGACCACCTTGACCAACTCCAAATATTGAAATCTGAGTAACACCTGCGGGTGCTGTCCAACTTGTGTTACTGCCTGAACTAGTAGAATACCATTGACCAGCTTGAGTACCTGTTTGAACACTATTTGCTGTGGCTGTTCCAGCATCATTTGTTAAGGTAACAGCAAATCTAAATCTATAACCAGCATCATTTGAAGTTAATACATAAGTAGAATTTGTTGCTCCACTTATGTTTGACCAAGAAGTAGCATCTGAACCTCTTTGCCATTGTCTAGTAAAATCTCCAGATGTATTCCAAGCACCGTCAGTTCCCGTTAATGTTTGACCAGTTTCGACTGTTCCTGTAACTACTGGAACACTTACATTTTCAGGTTCAATAACTGTACCTGAAGCCAAAATCATGTTGTTACCTAAACTCATTTTTTATCTCCTAATTATGACATATCTTGAGCAGAAATAAATCCATACCAAGTAGTTCCGCCATCAACTGTCATTAAAACAATTACATCATGGTTAGAACTTGATAAAGCTGGTGATTGACCACCTGCCCACTTAACAGCGGCACCCCATGCAATAGTATATGCCGAACCACCTATTTTAAGAACCATGCTGTAAGCATCTCCTGAAGCTGGTACATTTGTAATTGTTAGTGTTGTTATATTTTGCGTAGGTGTAAAAGAAAAAGCATTTCCTGTAGAGCAATCTAAAGTTAATGTTCCTGTTGATTGCGTAACATTGTTACTTGTTTCTCTAAGTGAAGTTGCTTTTATAGTTGTGGCTGTAACTGCACCAGCTACAGAACCACCTATTGTTGTTCCGTCAATACTCCCGCCGTTTATATCAGCAGTAGTTATTGTTCCAGCATTTGATATAGTAGCACCAGTAAAGTTAATTGTTCCTGTGCCTGTTAAATCTGTGGCTGTAATAGCCCCGGCTGTAGTTGCACCAATAGTTACTCCGTCAATCGTACCACCATTTAGATCAACAGTAGTTACACTACCTAAATCAGAAATGGTTGCACTAGCGGCTGATATAGCCGCAGAATCAAGTGTAACAGTTCCGCTACCTACTAGGGTTCCACCTACACTTAAAGTTTTTCCTGAACCGACTTGCAGTCCAACTGAAGTTCCTGAACCAGCGGCGGCGAAAAGAGCATCAATAGAGTCTAAATCAGTATTTAATTTAGTTCCCCATGTGTCTGTAGAAGCACCGACTTCTGGCTTAGTCAGATTCAGATTTGTTGTTGTTGTATCTGCCATTTGCATTTACTCCTTATAATTAGGCCGCTACTTTATAGACTTCAGTCCATGTTGTAGAAGCATTTGGTTCATCAACCCATTTTAATCTTGCACTAAAGTTTGTAGATGATTGAGCTGATATATTTGAAACATCTATAAACAATATTCTATTGCATACAGCCGTAACCGTAGAAACTCCATTAATAGGATATGGATTACCGCTAAATGTAACAGTTCCTATTACACTTAATGATGAAGTAGCTTGTGCAGGTATTATACCACCACTTACTACTTGTCCTAATAACGAAACAGTTGCTACAGCATTAACTGTTATTTGTGGTGATGCTACATATCCTCCTACAGCAGAGATAGTCGCAACAGCATTAACTGTAGCACTTGCATCTCTAATTGTTCCAGCAGAATAATTACCATAACCATATTCACCAGAAGAATAAGTATCTACAGGGTGAGCCGCAGATAAGCTTAAACTTGATGATGAAGTTGAAGATATTTGACCACTATCGGTATATCCCCAAACTCCATAAAGATTAGAACTGTAGCCACCTTTACCATAACCTCTCCATGCTCTATTTGTAAAGCTAGATGAAGCTGTTATTGTGCATGAAGCATCTGAGTAACCCCAAATTCCATACACATTGGAAGAATATCCACCTCGTCCATAATCTCTAGTTCCAGACATTTAATTCCTTATGTTAAATCAATATCTAAATCACCAGCAGGTACTCTAAACACATCACCAGTTGATATTGGTTTTTGTGTAGCTAAAGTTCCTACTGCATATAAGTTACCACTTGTTGAAGCATCTAATACACCAACCGCTACGACTGTTCCGTAACTTGCTGTTGCTGTTGAATATTCTACAGCGGCAGTATTACTAGATTGACTGTTTGTTGTGGTAAAAGTAACTGTTTGTCTTGCATACCCTGTTCCAGAAGTTGAAACCTCAGTACCACCTGTTCCGTCATCACTTGGTGCTACAGTATATAGAGCCAAATAAAGTGTAGAAGCAGGAGTAAAAGTTGTTCCTGAAAAAGTGTGGGCAAGAATTTTGTTTTCTAAATAATCGCTAAAACTCATTTTAATCTCCTTATTGTAATGCGGGTGCTTTTATTTTTAATGTTGAATCGCCTACTCTTGCCTTTTGGTCTGCGATTTCTAAATCCTTAACTAGCTTCTGATACAAACTAGACCATACTGCTATTCTAGAGTCATCTACTAGATATGGTGCTGATTGTAGCAGACTTCCATATAAATATATATCGGGACTACTATTCATTAACCAATTAGTTGGGTTTACATCAGTTAAGTTAGGAATTTTACTATAGTAAGTAATTTCTCCTGTCAGCGTTGCTGAATCAGGAACAGGTAAAACCTCTAGTTCTTGACCTACTATTGTGTAAAATTTTGGTGTGCCACTTGAAGTATAAGTTTCTCTTAATTTATCAAGTTTTTCATTTGTAATAAATTCTAAAGTTACAACTGGATTTGTTTCAATAACAAAATCAACTGTTTGTAACCAATCACTAGGAACAGCACTATATTGAGAATCAATCGTTGCTGTTGCTCTTTTAATCATTTTTCTGTTGCGTATTTCTTTATTAAAGCCAGATTCAGCTAAAGTAATAAAATCTGGTATTGTTGCTGTTAGATCGGACCTATTTAACCAATCTGCTATGCTTGTTTTTAAATCTGAATAATTAACTAATGCCATTATACAGTTCCTTCTCTTGTTCTAAACGCTTTGTTATCAGGGTCATTAAGCCATTTTTTTAATGCTTTAGGGTCATCTAAAATGCCTTTTTCTTTTAGATCATAATATAAAACCATAGGAATTGAAGCGACTTTGTTCCAATGACCATAAGGATCTCTTTTATCACTATCGTTATATAAATCTCTGTTTTCTTTAAGTATTTCAGTTACATCTTGTTCTCTACTTAAAACAAATTTATGGTCTCCTTTACCTGAAGTATCTTCTTCAAAAGTAAAGTTATTTGAAATCTTTGTTTCGTTATCGAAACTTATTAATCTTTTTCTACTCATTTTTTTAGTTTAGGGGTAGTCGCAATCGCTAACTACCCCATTTTCCTATGTGATTTACGAAGCTGTTAAATCAGCACACACTCCAAGAGCGGCTTCATTTTTAACTTTAAGTCCGTATTCTACAAGTAACATTCGCTTCTCAGCGTCACCAGTTTTAGCTAAATCAATAACTTCTAGTGGTCGTAAGAAACAAGTTGCGTAGAACTCAGGGTCTAAGACATAAGCATCTCTTTCTCTTTGGAATCTATTAGGAACAATATTAACTGCTCCAAAGTCTGATACATAAATATCAGCGGCTCCAATGATAACACCAGCTTCAGGTTTTTTAACTTCATACCTGTTAGCGGCGATACCTGAGAATCCAGAAACGACTGTCTTATTGTGTGGTCCAACCATAAGCATTTTTGGTGTTCCACCTTGAGTCCAAACTGATTCTATGACTGCATCAAGAATTGAAAGAGTAAACGCCCTTCTGTTACCAGCTGTGGCATCACCAGCGGCCGCATTAACAACCCCACCAGAAACTGTCGGGTCAGTCCCGCCTGTGCCTCTGTCTGAGTTTGTTTTTAGCCATGCTGGAAGACCTGCTGTTTGTCTAGCCGTACCTGCGGCTCCACCTACAGCGGCACTATTCGCCATCAATGTAGTTTCTTGGTCTCTTTTTAGCTCTTGTCCAAGTTTAGTTATTTGATAAGCAAGTTCAGAAGTTCTACCTGCCTCGTTAATAACTTCCAAGTTATCAGCTAAGATAACAAGTTTTCTTGAAATGTTTGTATAGTTTCCTATTCTAGTAGTCGGATTGGTTGCTGGGAAAGTAGCAATATCATCACCATCAATTTGATAGTTTGTTCCAGCGGCCGCAAGGGAATCAGTTTGCCACTCAAAGAAAGTGTTTCTAACTGTTTCTCTGCCACCGTTTGACATAAATGGTGTTTCTTCAGGAGAAATGTTGTAAATAATATTGCTTAATTCTTCGCGAATACCAACTGCTGAATACCTAGTAAAAGTATTTGCAATAATTGCCATTGTATTATCCTCTTAAATTAATCGTTTAACAACATGGAAATAGCCGATTGTGCATCTTGCCATTGTCCACCTTTTTTTAATCTTGAGGTCGTTTTCTTATATGCGTCAGTTTTCTTAGGGGATTTTTTGCTACCACTTTTCAGAACTTTCGTTCCGTTAGTTTTGTTTGCTCTTTTAACTACTTTGCGTTTACCTTTATTGTAAAGCATAGCATCTCTTAAAACGCTAACATGATTAGCTTTTACTAAAGCAGAAACTTCTTCTTCAGTAACGCCTTTCTTTAAAAGAAAATCCTTTAATTCAGCTTTTTCTTTTGTAGCAATTTTTTCGTCTTTCCATGCTGGAATAACTTCAGATAGCTTTTGTGCTTCTTCACTAAGCATTGTTTGATATTGCATCATGTTTGCTTGATGATTCTGCTCTGCTATCCTTTGTTGTTCAAGTTTTACAGCTTGTAACTTTTCGTTCTTTTTTTGCTTAAAACTATTCCATTCATGTTGTTGACGACTGGCTTCAATAGGGTCTGTTCTATAAAGTTCGTCCCAATTTGGTTCTGGGTCTTTATCTAACTCTACTAATTGATTTTCTAAGTTCCCTAAGAGTTGAGCATATTGATTTCGCTCCTCTTGAACTTGTCTAGATTCAACTTCAAACTGCTTCTTTTCTTCAGCAAGTTTTTGGCTTTGTCTAGTAAAATGCTGTTGCCTTGAATATCCATTTCTTAATTCATCTAAAGATACTTGCTCTAATTTTCCGTCAATCTTCACTTCAATTAGTTCTTGTTGCAAGCCTTCATCTTCATCAATGTCGGTTTGTTCATCTGCATACAGTTCGGAATCTTCCTCACCTTCTAGGACTTCTTCATATTCTTCAGAAATTTCCTCAGTAGGTTCGTCTATATATTCCTCGCCAGATTCAACATCTTCAATAGGCGGTTGTTCTGACTCTGTTTGATTACTTACTTCTGCTTTATCGCCAGGGCGAGTCAGAATATCAGTAACTTGTTCAACGCTAGATTTTAATTCAGGCGATTCCTCAATTGGGTTTGTCGCTTGGTTCATATTAAACTCCTTTTTTGTTTTTTGTAATATTTTCTGCCTTAAGTTTTAAAATATGGGCGTTATCTGCAACAGCCCATAATTTTTCTTCCAACAAGTCAACTGCTTTCAAAAGATGAAAATATTGTTCTCTCTCTTGAGTCGCATGAGGTGAAGTTTCAGACCATGAAGTATGGACATCTTCCCTCACGCTTTGCATGACTGCTTGAAAAGTAGTATCGTCTAAAATGCGTTTTGCATTTTTTCCGAAAATTATTAAATCGTCTATGTGATCTGTCATTGTCTAACTCTTTGCATATCACTAACTAATTTTGATTGTGCTTTCATTTGCTCTCTATCTCTTTCAACTAATGCTCGAATAACAGCAGTTTCTACTTGAGTTCCGTATTTTGCTTCAATTTCTGCGGCCTTGAGCAATATTTCAGCATCTAATTTATCTCTATCTAAATCATCTTTTCGCTTCATTTCTTCGTTATCAAGCTGTAATCTAGCGTTAGCTTTCTGCATATTCGCTTCAATTTCTTTAATTTGCACTTGAATTAACTGTTCTGAAATATCAGGTTTTTTCTGTTGCATAGCTTGTCGTTGTTCAGGTGTCATTTCAGGAACTTCTTTAAAGAACATAGATGGGTCTTTAAATCCAGCTAATTCAACCATTTTTGCCATAGTGTTTCTATATTGTGTCATCTCAACTAAAGGATTAGAAGCGCCTAATGTTTGTAATATCTGTTCTTGCTTTTGTGCTATTTGCCCTAGATATTGCATACGCTCTTGTGCAGTTCCATTTCCTAGACCTACATTAACTACGCAATCCATTCCTGTTTGCCAAACTCTAGGGTCAATAGGAATCCACTCATTACGCAATCGAACTGTGCGTTCTTTATCTTGGTGTCTAGCAAGTAATTCGTAAATACCTTTGAACAAAGGTTTCATTCCTGTTTCAGCAAATATTCTCGCTATCAATTCTATATGTTGTTGCCCACCTTGAACAGTTGCTTGAACGGCTGAAGCTGTAGCAGATTGTAACGCATCAGGGTCTAAGCCCATTGACGCTTTAGAAATTCCAGTTCTGTTTTCTTTTACTTCATCTAAGTAACTCAACATAGGAAAACAATCTTTACCAACAAATGGCATATTGAAAGGTTGAACTGCACCTGCATTTCGTTGACGAATAATACCACCAACTTCTGTATTCATAACATCTTCTATGTTTGCCTGTCCTTCAACAACCGCAACTCTTGGGTGAACACTTAATGCAAGACTATCTAACATAGAACGCATAACCATTGATTTCACTTTTTGTATATCTTCAGTTATGTCTGCAATACTTAGTCCAAAGAAAGTGTGTGGCTCTGGGTCAGGACAGAAAGAAACGAAAGGTATCTGTTCACATTTTAAATTCTTCTTAATTTCAAAGTTATCACCTACACAACACAATCTGCGAAGTTCAGCTATGCCATCGCCTGTCATATCAATCTTCATATATGCTTCGACATACTGAACTTTTAAATTCGCATCATCTTCTACAGGATTGATTCCCTCATTCTGATAAGTGTTTCTTGCTTGAAATTCTGCGTTATCGTCTAATTGTGTTTCATAAGGTGAAGCAAACTTCTGAACTTCATCATAATCGTAACCCATTTCCACTAGATCAGAAACGGTTAAGTATCGTCTATGAGCAATACAATATGCGTCATTCATTGAAGTCGCATCTCTATCAATCAAAAATTCTTCTGGTGGAACTGATTCAACTCTTACGCAACCATGTTCTTTCTTTCTTGTAACTTTCACATCATGCAGTTGTGGTGTCATCATGCTTTGTTGCATTAACTCAGGAACAACTTCTTCCATTTGTTCTTCTGTTTCAACAACTGCTTCAGCTTGTGGAAAAGCAGGGTCAGAATATGAAACAACTTCTGTTATTTCTACTTCGTCATCTGCTTCTAATACTGCAAGTTCGTTTTCACTTAATTTTGAATATTCGTAATACTCAGCATGATAAGTTGTGTCCCAGTAATATTTTAAAATTCCGTTCTTACATAACAACGCATCTTTGAACGCATTGTAAAAAATTGGAAAGCCGTCGTTGTCTTGTTGCAACACTATTCTGTTTATGTAATCTGTGGCTTGTTCAGCTAGTTTGACATCTTCTTTTCCAAAAGGAACAAACTCAACTACATTTTCGCTTGAGAAAAATATTCGCATAAGACTGGGTAATATGTCTGCGATGGTGTCGTGAACATCAAGTGAGATAACTTGGCTTCGCCCATCTTCTTCATTTCCGAATGGCTTACCCTGATAGTAGTCAATGCTCGTAGCCCTGAGGGGCGATATTGTGTTGTCAATAAAATCAACAGCGTCATCAAGAGCAGAACCCACAATAGATTGTAGTTCTTCTTCAGACGGTGCTCCATTATCAAACTCTCCAGTTGCTTCGCCTGACATATCACCTACATCTTGTGCTTCGTATATATCGTCAGACTGCATTTGTTTTCTTCTTTTTTTCTGAAACTTTAGTATTAGTCTTTTTGGTTTCTTTTTTGGTGGCGTTATTTTTATTCAACAATTCTTGAACATCATGTTGAGCGTCATATCTCGTAACCATATAGGATTCCTTATTTTGACACTATATATCTAGTGTTTCTGCTATCTATTATAATGATTCTAAAAATTTTTCGCAAAGTAGTTATAGAAACAAATAAAGTAAGAGGGGGGTGTCTAGCTGAACTTAAACTGTGGTTTTAGTTTATGTCAGGAATATGTTCAAATTAGTGTGCGAGTATCTAAGCTATAACAACAGTAGCGAGAAAAAAGAAAGGGGGGCTTTTTGTCTATTTGCTGTAGCAAGTTGACATCATTTATCAATCTTCAATGCCTCTAAATGCAAATCCTGGGTTGATATATTAACTTTAACATCTGTTGAATTACCAGCTTTAAACTGCGAATTGTAGGAACCAGCTTTCCATTTCCTAGTATCAATTTGTAATTTAGCTTTGTTAATTGAGTCGCTATCTAAATCCACATTGTCCGCAATCTCAATGGCTTCCTCAAGTGTTTTGTGTGCTATTTCTTTTTGTGCTTGTTCTCTCACACGCATAACTTCTTCTTTAAAGTTACTGTTAGAAGAAGCACGAGGTAAGTCTAAATACTTATAGAACACGAACCAAGTCAGACTATCTTTTCCAGGTCTTGTGAAGTCTTTAAGAAGCGGACACTTGCCCTTGATGATCTGATTAAAAGAATACCCTTCGGATAATGCTTCGAGCAATCTCTGATCTAAAGACTCAATTCCTATATCCTTCAAATGTTCGATTGCTTTTTTTGTTATTGGTTGTCCTGCCATGTTGTTTCGCTTTCATGTAATTAATTAGACTCATAATATAAATATAAAATAAAAAAGATTCAATGATACTTAAATAGCAAGTTGCATCTATTGTGCTTATATAAGCACAAATAGAAATGCAATCTTGCAATCTTTGGAAGCGTTTCAAAGTGTAAATGTTACGAAATGCAATCTTGCAATCTTCTAAGCTATTGATTTAATTAAACAAACAAGAACAATTGCAATCATTTGCAATAATGCAATCGTTCAAAAGTTTATACATAATAGATTGCAAACACCATTTTTACTAATGCAATATAAAAGAGCAAATGCAATCGAAAATAATACTGTAAATTTGTTATATTTTAATTTGACAGAAAGAATCAATTATGCAATATTATAGTTACTGACGCACCGAGAGATAACTAATACGGCTCTCAAATCATACAAAGACCCACGAGGCAGTCAGTTAGAGAAGCAAAGACAACTTGCATATTAAAGTTAAGCTGATTGAACTCTAGGTTGTTCCAAGTAGCGTAAAATAGGGACTGAATATCGTCTGACCAAATCCTTCACTCTAAGAGCAGACCTCAAGAGCAGGACGAAAGAATAATATTTTTTTCCTTACAAGTTAAACTGACGAGGATTTTATTATCCGAAACTAACTAAGTTCGCTTAGTTAGTCTTTAACATTTATAACAAGGAGAAAAATTATGAATTTTACTGATAAACATTACAACAGACTAAAAAAGCTAAACTGGAAATATCAAGAACATTACAATCAAAAATTAGATTTTTATGATGAATCTTTTATCACTCACAAAGAAAGAATTGAGAGAGATGATTTGATATATCGTCAAAATCTAAAACAAACTCATGGTATTAGATTGCAAGGCCAAAATAAATACTACCTTGCTTATCAAATCGCAGAGTTTATTAACTGGATTGAGCAAAATGGCACAAGATATTTTGCGCCTTGTTTAATTGACTCAGTTCACTTAGTTAATAACACTCATTACGGTCCTAACATCACAATTCGCTTCAAAGATACAAGCGAAGATACTTATAAAAGTTTTGCAGATGTTAAAAGTATGCTTAGTTTTATCGAAGGTCACAATTCTTGTAAAAATAACATTAAGTAAAGTCTAACTGATGAGATTTTAATAATCGAAACTAAGCTAATTAAGTTAGCTTAGTCTTAGACAATCAAGTCTAACAACGAAAGGAAAAATATTATGAATTACAAATATGAAATAAAAAAAAGTCTTATTGATTATTTACAAGCAGAGAGAGGTGGTATCAAATTTACTGCTGGATTTAGACAGGAGCATAAACAAACTTTTTATGGCCGCACAGCACAAGAGTGTGCTAACATTATAGATGAACAAGGTATTGTAGAAAATCCAATGTCATCTTCTTCAATGGACTTCGCTATTGAGAGTGGTTTTGATACAAATGATGGAGCAATGAATTTGCTTGTTGAAGCCATCAAATTATCTGAGAGGTACAAGTCTAACTGATGAGATTTTAATAATCGAAACTAACTAAGTTCGCTTAGTTAGTCTTAGACAATCAAGTCTAATTAATTAAAGGAAAGATATTATGACAAAATTAATTTTTAAAGGCGAAATTTTGCAAGACATAGCTTGGGATTGCATAAAAAATCAAGATGTAACAAACAACTATTTGACTCTTGTTAAAGATCAAGGCATTTACCTTGCTTCATCTAAAGCGAACAAAAACAATAAAAAAACAATTTGTTACGCTGAGGGTTTTGAATATAACAATAAAATTGACCCCTTTGATTTGTTCTCTAAATGTAACGAAGCAGTAGGTGGTGATGATTTTGTTGAGGAAATACCAATCAATCCTGAATGGCCAATGATTATGGCTAGTAGAGCATATAATTGCACATTAGAAGCATTTATTGATGAGGAATGTGTTGATTTTACTTTAAGAGCAAAAAAAGTCTAACTGATGAGATTTTAATAATCGAAACTAACTAAGTTCGCTTAGTTAGTCTTAGACAATCAAGTCTAATTAATTAAAGGAAAAATATTATGACAAAAACTATAAAACAATTCGATAAAACTACTCTGAATATTTTAAGAAAAGAATTAAAAGAGGTCTTGAATCAAATTGCAAAAGAGCAGGATTTAAAAATAGAGATAGGTGGAATGAAATATAGCGACCATGAGGTAGATGTTAAATTAAATATATTAATTAACGGACAAATGACTCGCACACAAGACCAACTCAAAGAACTTGCTAATGTGATGAATTTAGACTTATCACTAATTGCAAAACATAGTGGTAAGCAACTTAAACTTATTGATTATAAACCTAAATCTAGTGTTTGGGAATTTGTTGTTCAAGATATTAATACAGACAAAAAACTTTTAATGAAAAGGAATGATGTCCGTGAATTGTTCGCAAAACAAGTCTAACTGATGAGATTTTAATAATCGAAACTAAGCTAATTAAGTTAGCTTAGTCTTAGACAATCAAGTCTAA
>Ga0115011_10002180_pt1 | contig 13736 bp, 2 predicted proteins | sample TroAtlMetagenome_2_FD_88705 | JGI IMG/M metagenome (GOLD analysis project Ga0115011, IMG submission 88705) | Marine eukaryotic phytoplankton communities from Atlantic Ocean - Tropical Atlantic ANT8 Metagenome | ecosystem: Environmental > Aquatic > Marine > Oceanic | place: Tropical Atlantic...
CGATCCAAACGGGCGACACTATGTTAATTACTGACGGCCAGGCCACACCTAAGTGGTTCCGCGTTACAGTCATGGGGGCAGTACGCGACATGTCGAGTGATAAATGGGAAATAGAGATTAACGGCGCTACGATTGCCCAATCTGATCCACCATTCCCGGCTAACTTAGATGTCCAGAACATCGGCGCCGGCAATGGCCGCATAATAATCTTCGGTCCGCGCCCATTGGTTTCAATAGCTATGGGTCGTGCCTATGGCCTGGAGCTTGCACCAACCGCAAATTATACCATAAATGCAAGTACGCTAATCAGAAACGACACTATTGGACTCAATACTAACCTTGTAGAGGCCGTGCACACGGAAGCGAATACTGTCGGTGGACATCCCATCGTTTATGATGGCCCCACGGAATATATTTATGGACCTTATGACTGGTTTGTCACAGGTGCCGGCGGCACGAGCGGCACAGAGGATATTGGATTCAGGGAAACGTCCATAGTGAACGATGGCCTCTTGAAAGCTTGGAAGAACGCGGTGGTCACCAAGTTCCGCCCAACCCAATTCGATCCAAACCATATCGACCATAGCTATTGGGCTTCCCTGGAGGATACATATGTCGGAGCCCCTCCTCTATTTTTAAACGGACTGATACACCACAGGCAGGGACTACACGGTTGGCCATCCTTCAAACAAATCAGGGGAGGAAATCATCCGATTGTGCAAAAGCATCGCAAGGAAAATACTATATCATTCCGGAGTGACTCTGGGACTATGGGTTTTGAGAACGTAACTGAACCCGTAATAGAGACCACTTTGCCAACTAGAATAATAGATGTAAAGAACTCAAACTACTCTATTGTATATGATGATAGTTTTATGACAAGCAACACTGTTTTTGCGAATGAAAAACTAAACCTTGCAACAGGGCAGGGAGTTGCCTTGACGAAATCACTCTTATACAGCAACTACACCTATATTGATTTCAAGCAAAGGATATTTCCAAAATCGATACACATCGGCTTAAAAACCCACCGTGAAAGAACAAGCTTTAGAGTAGATTATTGGAATAGTGATCGAGACCACCGCGTCAATAATCCGAAAAAAGAAACAGTTTTCGGCCGTATTGAAACAACTGGGCCATGGCCCCTAGATGGCCATTTATTAACAGTCGCCCAGGAACAAGCTGCCGGCACCAGAATAATAGATGCACTTCCATATTACATGGATAATGGTCTACGGTTTGTGGACCCAACGTCTGGAGAGCAATACACCATTAGCACTGTTGAGGAAAAATTGTTTGGAGAATTAATGTCCAACGAGAGGCAGTTTGTACACAGGTACCTATCGTATACTAATGCTTTGGGTGCAGAATATGCGTCAATGCGACCCGGCCCTGCTTATATTAGTTATTTTCCTGTGTTTAAGACATATCGTGACCTTACAAGTCAGAACCCCAACGGTCTTTGGAACAAGGGCGCGCGCTGGGATGCGGACGGCGTTGACGGCGTTGACGGCAGCGTATTCTTCTCAAACATACTAGCTGGCGATCAAAAGTGGACAGCAGCTGATGATCATCCAATTGGCCCGATGTATGACTCTTACGAAGAGTGGGCAACTGATGTCCGCCCATTGGCTCCAGATTTTGCAATTGTGCCCGAGTACAGGATTGAGTCCCAAATAGATGGTCTTCTGACAACGGAGACCTCTGTAGTAAATCCTGAAGGTACAGGGAATGTCTTCGAGATACCTGAGAGTCACGTGACGGTCGACTTCGAAGAGGTCACAATCAACAGTAGGCATGATGATTTCTATAAGATTTATTCATTCTCGGACTTTATGAAGGTGTTCGACCTCATAGAAGAGGAGAGCATAACTCCAGAAGTTAGAAAGATCAGGCTGTCAACGACAGCTATAAAGAAGTTCTTACCATATGAGGGTTTTTACCCAGCGCAAAGAACAGCCGCATTGGAGACTTATTTTTCTAGCTCTTACTATCCGACACTCAGTGCCGTCGGCGGAACACAAGCAACTGTTACAGATACTTCGACAGATCCAGACACCACTTACTCCACTGCCTGGCGCCCATGGTCCAGGAGTTTCTTTGCACCAGGGATATTGTACAACACTATAAAGTCCGGTATAGCTGTGGATTACCCTGTCTTTACAGCATCATACGGGACATCACCCGTAAGCCCGTATGTCGTAAACTATAAACAGATTGGCATCGGCGAGTCAGAGATGTCCGCTCTGTTTGGCAATTACGATAACGTTGAATCCGGCATAACCGGGATGCAACATAAGCTCGACCGTGCTGCAATGTTGATGAATGATGGCGCAGGTCCGAAATATCGTTATGGTGCCGTTATGCGCTGCGGTGGTAATTTTACTGGCGCATCTGCTATTAATCAACACGGAATGTACGCGGCAAACTACTTTAGAACACTGTTTAAGGGTGGCACTGCGACGGACGCGACTCTCAGAAGATACTGGCCAGTTGCCACGGGTACAGATGAAAACAATCAGTTTGCTAGTGCATTTCCAGGCCCGGTTCGCAATGCACTAGGAGATGAACAAGTTAAGCGCGCCGGCTTCCACCATAGAATACCGTTCGAGGCGATTATAGACCCGGATAAATATGTGAAGTCGGACTTGGTATTGTATGATGATGGGAAGTGGGATAGTTCAGCGTACGTACAAGTGGCGTCCTCATTCGGCGGAGCCAGCAATCCGAAGTACAAATTAGCTGCAAACAACTTTTTTGCTGAGACTATTAACTTCTTTTTACCTGAGGGGAAATTGTCTAGTTTAAAGTCAAAGCCAGATAGTGAGAAATCTTTCGGAATAGTGAAAATTAACGCTGAAGGGTACACTTATAGGATGCGTTTATATTTGCTCCGCGAACCGGAGCAGTTACAAACACCAGCGAAAGAGAAGAACAGCTATGGACGAGACTGTTTTGAAGCAATCGCGACCAGGCCAGCTGATGATATTGCCAATCACACAGGTCCAAACTACGAGTACGAAACAGGAGAGGAGCCTGCTGTTACTTTTCGAAAGTTCCTGTTTGATTACTTTGATCAATGGTCTTATGATAAGGGGATGTTGGATCCTCGAACCGAAGGCAACTTGGGCAGCGACGGCCATGGCGATGACAACGATGGATGGATCGATGAAGCGTATAGGGTTAATATACCATTAACGGGATCTAACTTCATAGACGGAAGCAAATCAGCGTCAGACGCAGCAGGAGCGAAACTATGGCTCCCGGCTGTGATGCACAATGCAATTGCGCGCAATCGAGTCCGAAACCCGGACCCTTCACCCTTCTCTGCTAATAGCAGGATGTATTCCCGCATCGTCGATTCCAACGACATGTATCAGATGTTATATAGCAAACATAGATTTAATCTAGACTTGAGGAACTACTTTTATACTGAAGCTGCCCGTTTAACAGCATACACCCCGGAAGATACCAAGTTTATAATGTATAATAACAAAGCGGCCTTTGGGCCTCCGTGTTCATCCATAGAAGGTTGGAGTACTTTACCGTTTCCCCATGGACACAATGAGTCGACCTCAGACCCGTTCGACGCCACCGGCCACATTACAGTGTCCGACCAATCCGTCGACGCATCGCCCTACTTCGGCAAGTACCCAATTGGTAACAACTATTACACTTACAGTGAATTTAGTGAGTTTTTGTCTCACGGTAAATTGATTTTTGGAATAGCTGGCAATTATCACCCACAGGGTCAAGCCGCCGGCGTGCAGGCACTTGATATAAACGAGGTAATGGGAAAGGCTCTTGTCGGCAATCCGCACCCCGCGCCACCTGCAAATCCAAGCAATAAACCTAACTTGTCTGGCCGGCCAATGGCCGCCACTGCATTTGACACTCACAGTTATGTTGGGTTCTTGGAGCCGCTTTTGGGGTATGACTTTCGTCCATATACTCCGCCATATTATGAAGGCTACGCTTATGTTGATTATATTTTCACCCCAAAGAGGGAAGGTAAACACTCAGTAGAGGAGATCATGGCATCAACAGAGATAGAACTGTACAGAAAGAGGGATTTGATAAAATATAAATCCGTTACAACCGGAACCCACACTGCAATTTCTTCTGCTGGTGGCTCCGGTCAGAGCGACTTGTTTAAGAATTCTTTTAGCGTTCTACCTGATCCGGCATCGACTCTGGGCACCCCGGGTCTGAATCCGGACTTCAAGCAAACTAGTGTTGCATCGAGCTTAGGTAGTTATGCGTATATACCCAGGTTTTGCGGCCTAGATTATCCTAACAGTAGTGGTTTTTTGATTAATGAATCAACATGGAATCCTTTGAATCCACTCGCCACAAAGACTCCACACAGCATTCACTTGGATGGGTACAAGTATGGAATCACTAAGACAGATTACGCCGGCACTGGCACCATTAATGTTACGAGGCACCCAGCAACGAAGGCATATAACGGTTCAGGCACGGGACCGCTCCGCATGACCGGCCAAGCAGTTTTTTATCGTCTATTAAATCGTATAGACTCAAGAAAGTGTTTAAATCATGCAGGTCAAATGAATCTAGATTCTTCTATGAATTTGTTTGGCGTAACCAATGTTAAGAATTTTGAATATGACGCAGAGGGGAATTTACAGAGAATGAGGGAAGACACTAACCTTGGCGCATGTTGGACAATTTCTCCAAAGTTTGAGACACCAATAATGAATTTTAAGAAATGGTTGGCGAAAGAAGATAATGGAGATTACACATATGCCTCAAAGATTGAACCCACAGGGTACAGAAGGCGAGACACTGACACAATACCGGAACCCATAGTGGGAATGTGGCATCAGTACGGGGACCTTCCAAATAAGAACGAAGGCCTCCAGATGACACTGGTGGATACCCCTGGAGAGACTCTATACGCCCAGCCTGCCACGGCTACTGTCCTCATAGAATCCATCGATTTAGTCGATGGTACCATATTTACCCTGCAAACAGAGAACGAAGATATCGAGGTTTACCACGCCCAAGCTGCAGCAAGTGACGTTTATTTCCCGGTCGGTGCTAGCGGTACCCGCCCTGTGTATCACACATCGGGCCCGGGCGCCTACCATTTCGCTAGTGATGGTGACACGACTAGCGTGGTGGCTAGTAATCTGGCTACTGCTATCACCAACACTAGCAAACATTTCACTGCCCAGAGCAATGGCCCAAAGGTTAGAATAACAACTATTACTACCGGCCCTGCAGCCAATAATAGTACCTTGTTCTGGACACCCACTATGTACACGCAAGCACTTCAGCATGCAATACCCAGGATACTGTCTGAGTTCAACGGAGGCGCCAGTGAGATCAAAGAACACGGATCCCTCGCAGATCTAGTTGGGTTCACAAAGGGAAAGATGACACCACTGGGGAGAACGGCAGAATCAAAAAAGGTCAAAGAGGCGATAATAGCTATACCCATGATGAAGTCTCAAGGGGGTATCGGCTACGAGATACCGACATTTAGCACACACGCCCCTGGAGCTACAGCCCCGGATAACGCAAAGAAGCTAGTCGCTAGGATACTCAGAAGTCCTCCAAACAAGGGTACTATAGAGAAGAGAGAATTGGAAGACATTCCGACGTCACTAGTTCACATGGTCGACAAGATGCAAAATTATGTATTGCCACCTAGGTTGAACTTTCTGGATTACCCGGATGAAGTAGAACCTTACTTGTGTTTTGTTCTTGAGTTTGAGCACAAATTCACACAAAGGGATCTAGCAGATATATGGCAAAACTTATATCCGAGAGATTCGGCAAAAGTTGAGATAGTAAAAGACTCGTTTGAACATGATCTAAGCAACTTTCCAGACTTTGTTTTAGACAACAATACCCGATGGATGGTCTTCAAAGTAAAGCAGAAAGCGAAAAAGAATTACTTCAACCACGTCGATAAGGGAATTAAAGACTTACTTAGGTTTACACCCCGGGGCACAATGGCCCTTAAGGAAGAAATCGAGCAAGAACCAGTCTATTCTTACAACTGGCCTTATGACTACTTTTCACTCGTAGAACTAGTTAAGATTGACGCAGAGGTTAATTTAACGAATGGAAACATACCTACGCTGGAGGAGTATATGAAACTTGCAGCTGAAATAGGAGATACGGATAATATGTCACCTAGCCAGTTGATGTCCCTCGTAGAAAATGCATCCATAGATAAGGGTATCGAAGACCGCGAACGAGCCTTGTCTGAGGCGAAAGCCAAGATGGCTGCCCAAAAAGCAGCAGAGGAAAGAAGAAGGAATCAAGTAACAATTAGCAAGCGGATACTCAGAGGTAACGGCGAAGACCTCCCGAAGAATACGCCATATTTTGTCAATAGCCGCGGCGAAAAAATCAGACTTAGCGTAGACCCAGAAGGCAGTTATTACTACTATCGACAGGTGGACAAGTCTGGCCGTGAATTTGCAGTGGCTGAGGGCCCGAAGGCCACACGCGTAGTTGTGAAAGCATTAGGTCGAAGGTCTGAATAAGATGGAATTTTTTGATAAAAAACAGGATGTTTTAGATATAAAGTTGACACCATATGGTCGCTACCTGTTATCACTAGGCAGGCTCAAACCAGCTTATTATACATTCTTTGATGATGACATAATATATGATGGGACATTTGCAGGTCTAACCGAAACGCAGAATGATATCGAGGACAGAATCCTTCGAAACACACCACGCTTAAAACAACAAGCCTCGTATGTTGGAGTTGAAACTACGTTCAAAAAGCAGTCAAAAGTACTGAGAGCCGCCAGTCAAGCAGGTACTCACGGCCATGAGTTGGTGGACGGTACAAGTACAGCCTCCGCTTATATGAATTTTCAGCACCCACTGGAGAGAGACTACAGTATGGGCATGCCCATGGGTAGAACTTCTAAGACTAATGATAATCCGCCGCAATGGCGCGCCATGATGATGTCAGGAAAGATTTCGAGTAGCACGAGGACGCTAGAAGATCAAACTATCGGTTCAAGTATTCGAATACCGCAGTTAAATATAGACTTAACCTATGAGTTGACAGCACACAACATCAATACGGAGACCCGAGAAGAATTGGAGCACAAGGCGCTGAAGAAGAACAATCATGTAACCTTTTCGCCCATTTTCGATGACGGGACATATCTCAAGATAGAGGGCCAGCATGTGCTTTTGATGCTGGAGGAAATGAATGTGCCATTTGAAACGCAGAACTTCGATATAGAAGTCTTTGAGGAAGTAATCGAACAGAAGAGAATATTAGAGACTATCGAGGGCAACGCTGTGGTTACAAAGAAGAAGAAGATAGACCATTTACCAATGTTCTTCGGAGAGCAGCCCGAGGAGACGTTCGAAGATGCAGAAAGCGAGGGTATGGAATTCGCAGTAGCAGAGAACATTGAAGCCCCTTCCGAGGGAACCGTCGATGCAGTGTTCATGTTGAACAACGAGCTTGCACTGTCAGTGCCGCTGTCTTTCCTTACTAGTATTGCAGCGACCCCGCAGCAAATCAACGAAGCTCTACAGTCTAATTCTACCTTCTACTTGTCTAAGCCGCTGCTGGCCGGCGCGCCCACTGGGGGGATTATGGGCTTCGGCGCCGACTCTGGCATTTTATCATCATATGAGGCGGATATGTATTCTACCACCGCCAACGCGCTTGATCCGGAGGACTGTGATTAATGGCTTTTAAGGGAAACAAAGATGGTCAAAGGATAGTTAAGCCGGATGGAAAGAGGGACATCGATGCATTTGGGCTGCAAAATAAGTTAATCCCACAAGAGATTGTACGTCGCGCCAACCCCAATATGATTCCTGGGGCTGCTGTTGTCGAGGCAGTCAAGAAGGCACACGCTACTGTCGGGAACCTTAGGACTCTGCCAGTGTCTTCAGCGGCCTTGGGGAGAATAATGCCAACAGTATATGTGAAAAAGATAGAAATAGAAGATAATCCGGACAGTTCTGCCTTTATGGATGATGCTCGCAATCCACATATAGCACACCAAATAGAAGAAAAGAAGTCGGATGGCAGCGTGGTGATCCGCCGAGTACCAGTAAGTTTAGGGTCGATATACACCGCAGCCCCGGCAGAAGATAAATTCTCAGTGAGGGTGGAGATAAGCGTAAAGCAAATACTGGATGATGATGAGGTGGCCTTCGAGATATTAAGAGAGTTTGGCATTTTGAAGTTTCTTAAGATTAAAATAGTGGCTCTTGTAGATGTCACAAGCAAGGAGAGGTACAAGAACTTAAGAACAATACATCAACTGACATCAGACCCTGCTAATGGAGTTTTCGTAATAGGCGGAAAGCAAGGTATTTCAATCCCGTACCAGAAGTTGAATCCACACCAGAATGAAATGGAGATGACTTCCGACGGCGCTATTCTTAAAACAACCATGATAAAGAAATCATTTGAGTTCTCAACTCAGCCGAGGGATTTGGTCATTTTCGCAGTTCCTTATTATGACATTTTTGACAATCCCGAAGCCACAGCAGAACTTGAAGGCGACTTCGGTATATTGTCAAGGGATGATACATTTATGAGGACGTTTATTGGCAATATGGTTTCGGAAAAGGTGTTCGAAAATGGTGAAATTAAAAACAAAGCAGACATTTTTGTTACCAACGATAGTCAAGTGACCTCTTCACAACCCTATACTGGTCTTGTTGTCGAAGTGAAACCCGGATTCTTTGCTAAGCCGAAGCTGACAACGTCAGGGAACACCAAACACAGTCATTATTTTTATGTTGATAGAAAAGGCAACGGTTGGACGGACATGCACGTGGGAAGTAACGGTGAAGAGCATTGTCACATGATACAAAATTTTACAATCACTACGTCAGGAAAGTTTTCCCCCTTGGAGGACACGTTTACGAGATTTTCCGGCGGCCACAGTCATCGAATACCGATTGCATCTTCAAACGCACTATATCGACAGAGTATACCCATAAATTATATTATTGACAATCGCTCAAAAGGCAGCCTTGGGAATATGAGAATAGAATTGAACAAGACATTGGAGGATTCCTTCGCCTTTTTACGCCAGGCCCGTCGCCGCCAGAACGCAATTCGGCCGATAAATGGCACTAGTGAACTGGCGCCATATACAGCGAGAGACTCCCGAACGTCCTATTTCTCAAAGGCTCAATACACATCGGATATAGATACCAATTGTAGGATAATGTTCGCCTTCGATCAGGCAAAGTTTGTAGAGGAGAATACGACGTTTGGAAAATTCATATCCGACAGGAGAGCGCTACTAGAATACGCGCCAATACAATCAGTTAAACTGTTTAGGAAAAAAATAAGCAGTACAGAAAAGGCAGGATTAGTAACTTTTCAAAAGTATGATTTTGAATATGGGCTAGGGGACATCGAGTACGCAATCTGTTCAGCCAATCCCTCTAGTTCTAGGTCTTCCCGCATCGAAGGTGTCTCCGAGACAGCATTGATACAAGAATTCACACCAGCTGGTTCGCAGCGGGGCAACACGCGGCACGCAAGGTACTTCATGTGTATGGATAAATCATATACGACAATCAATACAACGAGAACTCCGGCACCGTCTAATGTTTTACCAATTCTTAGTAGCGGGTCTTATGTTTATGGGGTGGAAGTTACGATAATAGATAACACAATAAAACACCTAACCTCTACACAGGCTAGCCTTTATGGTGAGATAAAGAGGTTAGAGAATTACATAGCAATCGGCAATAAAAGAGGGAATCATACGGGAGTAACTAGGCAGTTTACAAAAGCTTTCGTCAATTCAAAAATGGACAATATGGCCAAGGATATAGTCAATAAGACGATGCTCTTGATCCGAAGGGTATTTTTAAGTAGGACAGGCACTCGCACTGGATCTTTTGCATCACCCGCCGCTATGACCAAACAGGCTGATAAGATGTTTCAATTGATTCGTCCTCGAAGTGGGACGCTTTTCGCAGCAGAGAGGTACCTATCAGAATTATATCAAATCATGTCATACTTGAGAGGGATAACCAGAGTAGACGAAGTGGGGAGGTATGCTCAATCAAAACGCAACTCAGGAGAGTCTCGCAGTGTTCATTCGAATTCACTGCCGTCAACCAGGAGTGCCAAGGTTGTTAAGATTAAACACTATTTTAAAGATATTTTCGAAAGGGAGCTGTATGACGACGCCGCTGTGGAATACTTTTCAGATTTCAATCGCTCTATGTCCGGACTTGTAAAAATCTCTCAGGAAGATTACCTCTCCGCGGAACGATTGAGGGCCAATCTTGCCGGCCAAAACGGTCCCCGTACTCATGGAGTGTTGGTGCCAAGATATGTAAAGGTGTCCGGCTCATCAAAATTAAGCAACAATATACTTAAAATTGATGAAAGGGCCATGTATGATTTGATGTTCGCCCGGCAAACTTCCGGCCATCGACAGGTTGATTTTAATGCTGATCAGAAAGGGAGCCACTTCAGTATAATAGAAAACCAATCTTTACTTAAAGATAGTCGGTCATCACAATCCGCGCGCCAACTAGTTACACTGAAAAAGGTCTTTGGAGAATCGAACATAGAAGACCAACTGTCAGCACTGCAGGACTCAGGATACTTGAAAGAAAAGAACGCGTCAATGCCTGGCGCAAATTCAGCTATGAACAGGGCCCTTCATCGTTCTGCAACTGGGGAGGAGCTAACTGAGATCCTTGGCCAGTTTTTGGAAGCGAACGCTGCACAGGTTGAATATTTTAATGGTATCAGTACAATTGGCCGCTCGTTTGACTTGACTTGGGCAACTCTCACTGAACAAAAATACAAGAGCTTGATTAGGTCAAATCGGCCAATACTTTGTCGACTAGTCGGCATTAGGACTACGAACTTCCTAGGAGAAGGAAACATGTCGTCCACCATGTATGAGACACCCAGTTTTAACCAGGTGTTCTTGATAACGGCCGCAACCACTAGAGACCACGCACCCGCCCGGTCCCGAGAAGGGAACGTTCTATCGAGTGATTCGTCGAAATCGAGATATGAATCAGAATTCCTGTCTAGTGATTCGAAAACATACGACCCGGAGAGCCTTAAGAGTGGAGGTTGGAGATAAATGTCATTTGCTAACAATTCTTTCCGTACTCTCTTGTCTTCGCCATCGTCGGCGTTGTCACAAATAGCCGCCCCGGCGCTTTCAAACTACTCAGCGTTTCAGAATTTTGTGCAATGGGCCCCTGTCGTGGGGACGCAAGCATGTGTTGAGAGTCCAACTCCACCAGCAGAAGAGGTGGTGGTTGAGTCACCACAGCCAGGCCCTGTACCACCCGCCCCAGACCCAACCATAGTGGTGAATAGTGATAACCGGGAACGCCCGGGCATCACATCCAAGACCACCTCGGTGGGTAAAAAGCTAAGGCTTGTGGATCATAGGAGTTTTTATGGCTTCGATCCTGCTGCAGGTTCTGCGTCTATTCCGTGGAATAGGTCTATAGACCCTGTTAGGTTTATAACAGGGAGATTGTGGACAACTTACCCGACCCTAGAGATGGTCGGCACCACGTCGGATCTTTTCGGAAAAACGATTCAGTTCGGTCACAGGATACCTACACCAGACAATACTGCTCAAAACCCAGCATTTATTCGGGACATTGACTTCAATTTAAGTGCTTTGAACAGTTCGACCCTAGAAGGCCTGTATAGATCCATATTGTCCGGCGGCGAAACAGCACCAGTGTTTTCAGACATGGCTGAGGTGGGTAAAATAATAATCACAAAAGGCAGCTTCAGGTATGCCTCTGAGCCCGCCGCCGGCGAGGACGAATCCAATGTCATGACTTTTGAGAAGTTTCTCTTTGGAAACGGGCCTAACTTCACAGGGAGAGAAACCCGCGGTGCCGCGTTTGCACCATTCTTCGAGAACAGTCCACTGGGCACTTCTGGTCTTTTCACCACCATAAGGAACCAACAAGCAGCCTCTGGTATGTATTCCGACCATAGTTATGAGATAAGTATGCCCATCAGTGCAGTCAACTTGGAGCACTATGGGAACATCAGTAAGCCGCTATCTGCCAAGATAGAGCCTGTGTATAATTACTACTGTAGGGAGTATGAGCTGTTGACTAGCAACACACAACAAGGCCCTGTCCCTGAATACACCTTGCCGAATATATATGCGTTATTGACTGAGAAGTTCAGCAAAAAGCTTGACCACCAGTTGCCACAATCAATTACGAATTTCTTGAGATTGAACTACACAAACAACCGCAGAGGCCCCGGCGAAGAGCTAGCCGAAGATAGGATCAAAGGTTTTTTTGTAGACAAGCTAAACTCAAAAGGTGAAAAAGTGGCAGAAGAGTCCAAGGGGATGTCGTATTTTAAAAAATGGGCCTTCTCTGCCGATGCCATGATTATGGATGGCACCTTCGACCTGTTTAGGAACAACTACTCCCGGTATTCTATGCAGGTTTTTCCCCACAAGGAAGATCGACTCTATTTGAGACTAAAAGAAGGTAAGAAAATTTTCCCAATGCTGGTAGATATAAAATTCTCCACAGATCGAACAGCCCCAATCGCCGATGCAATCGCTCGAACCAATATGGATTGTTATTTATCGAAGTTTATTTTACTGCCCTCTAAGAATCCGGAATTAAGAGGAACAAGGAGAGATGACAGGAACGATGACGACCCCACACCAGAATTCGAAAAGGACAGGACAGGGTTTGTAGAATCAAAAGAATTCATAATCAAAGGATCATCTGAAGCGAATACGAAAGTGGTGTCAGAGATGTACATCAATACCACTGCTCATGATCATGCGGCATCGCTGACGACAGGTCGTAAAGCTTATGATTTCGAAGAGTGGATTCGCACTATAGGTTCCACTGCGCCAACTCCTGCAACGGTCGTTTTCGGAGAATCGAAAAGCGCGCGCCTGACTGATTTTGAAGCTACACCTGGCGAATTGCAATCTCTACCCCTATACCAGGCGTATTTAGTAGCTAAAGTAAGAAATCTAATAAAGAAAGAGGGTAGGTTTCGAGATTTGAGTCAAGTTTATGCCGGCAAGATGTGTTACAATGAGACACTATGTTATAAAGTAACAAAGAAGGCCCTTGTGATGACAGCAGATGGTCAACCTGAAATGCAAATAATTTCCACATTTATGATTCCTAACAAATCAGATACAGATGAAGTGGTGTTTACGGACACACAGGTGAGATACGATAGTCCGTATTTTTATCAAATTGATGCTGTTAATTTGGTAATAGGGAATGAGTACTTTTTTGCATTTCCGCACAACATTCCTGGCAACAGGCAAATACAGATAGACAACCTAACGGGCGCCAATACTTGTGAGCTTCATTATTGCAACTACCCTTCTATTAAAATAATAGAGACTCCATACTATAACTCTCACGAGAAGGAGGACGTCGCACCCACACGAGTGATTGACTCACCCCCGGTTCCTCCCATGGTGACTGTCAACCCATATAAGGGCGTCGCTGATAGGTTACTGATATGTGCGAATGGTGGCGTTGGTGATTTCGTCGACCACCCGGTAGCCATAAATGACGAGGATGGTGAAATCATAGAAAAGATCAGGCAAGCACAAATGGTGGAACTGGCTTCTATGGAAAAGAATGATATAACAGTTGAAAAGTTACAAAAAGTTAGATTCAAGAGTGACGATATAATACGAATGTTTGAAATCTATAGGACAACCTCTCGTCCGATATCGTATGCAGACTTCTCC
>Ga0115011_10002183_pt1 | contig 13727 bp, 11 predicted proteins | sample TroAtlMetagenome_2_FD_88705 | JGI IMG/M metagenome (GOLD analysis project Ga0115011, IMG submission 88705) | Marine eukaryotic phytoplankton communities from Atlantic Ocean - Tropical Atlantic ANT8 Metagenome | ecosystem: Environmental > Aquatic > Marine > Oceanic | place: Tropical Atlantic...
CTAGGCCGATGAAAACTTTGGATTCACCACTTTCCATAGCCTGGATAGCTTGAATCGTATTGTGACCTCTTTCTCGTGGAACGGCGAAGTTAAACTTGTTCTCTAGTGCGTCAAGCAATGCTTCAGGCGGTACTTCGTTAATACCCACAGTTCTGTCCCCCTGCACATTGCTGTGGCCACGAACGGGAGAAAGCCCTGCACCAGGCTTGCCCACGTTTCCTCGTAGTAGTTGTACGTTCACTATTTCCTGAACCGTAGCTACTGAGTGCTTGTGTTGGGTGATCCCCATTGCCCAGCACATGATCACCCGTTCTCCACGTTTGTACATGGTTGCCGCGTGACGTATTTCGTCTTTTGATAAACCGCTCTGCGCTTCAATATGCTCCCAGTTCGTCGCTTCAACGGCACTCAAATAGTCGTCCATTCCATTGGTATGTGCGTTAATAAAGTCGTGGTCGAATACGGGAGGAGCATTGTTTGCTTTGGCTTCTTGTTCCCAAGTTAACAACCATTTAGCGATGCCGCACATAACCGCCATGTCACCACCAAGAGCAGGCCTGAAATAGGCGGTATTGGTTGGCTCAGAGCCATTGGTAAGCATTTCAACGGGATGCTGCGGGTTTTGAAATCGTTCAAGGCCACGCTCTTTTAACGGGTTGAAGCATACCACTTGCGCCCCTCTTCGTACTGCTTCACGAAGAGGTTCTAGCATGCGAGGGTGGTTAGTTCCCGGATTTTGGCCGATAACAAAAATGGTGTCTGCTTTTGCAAAATCATTGAACGTAACTGTGCCTTTGCCCACGCCTATCGTAGGTTTCATACCTTGCCCCGACGCTTCGTGGCACATATTTGAACAATCGGGAAAATTATTTGTGCCAAATGCGCGCACGAATAACTGATATAAATAGGCGGCTTCGTTACTCGCCCGCCCGGAGGTATAAAACTCCGCCTGATGAGGGGAATGTAAACCCTTCAAGTATTTGGCAATAAGTGCGAAGGCATCGTCCCATGATACTGGTTCGTAATGGTCTGCTTGAGCATTGTAGCGCATAGGGTGGGTGAGTCTCCCTTGTGACTCTAGCCAGTAGTCGGTGTGCTTTTTCAGTGAGCCGACCGAATACTTTGAGAAAAATGTTGGGTCTACATAGCGACCGGTAGACTCCCAGTTCACTGCTTTAGCACCATTTTCACAAAACTTCACTAAACCACTTTCTGGTGATTCACCCCACGCACATCCTGGGCAGTCAAAGCCTTTGTCTTGGTTCGTCTTGAGCATGGCTCGTAGATTCTTAAGTGGCTTTTCGCTTTGGATCCAGCTCTGGGTTACACTCTTTAGTGCTCCCCATCCGCCAGCGGGTTTGTTGTACGTTTTGATGTTACGCTTATCACTCATGTTCTGCCCCTGTGTCTACGCGGGCATTTGCCCTTGTCTACAAAACCTAACCAAGACTTTTTGTCTAAACAGCGTAACCATTCTGGTTACGGTATTCCAATTGATTACGCTAACTAGATGATAGGGTTCATCAATTAACCGCTTATTTCCAGTCGCCTGTCTTTAGTGCATAGGGGGACATGTCTGTAATCTCATGGGAGTAGGGATACACACCCGAAATATGTGTTACCGAGAGTACCGAAAGAGACACAAAGCGCTCTGCACCTTCAAATGCGGTTATATTCGATTCGAGGGATTCGATACTCGCCTTTGCTTTAATAAACAGAAGGTCACCTGTTTCATTATCCCAAAAACACAGACCGACGCGTGGGTCTAGTAGGATGTTGCCCAAGGTATTAAAGAATTTATTACCGCTAAAATCGGGAAAGATTAACGAATTCCCTTCCACTTTAACAAAGCCTGCTTTGCCCCCCCTGTGAGAAACGTCTAGCCCTTCATTCGCTGCATGGCCTAAAGATTTATGTCGTGAGGCAATAAAAAACGTTTCAGCCCTTGATATTAGCGAGCGTGCGCTTGGGGTGAGCACATTCGATGTTGAAGTAAAAAATGTAGAATCACCGGCACCTACTGTATTTTTCATTGGGGCAGTCTGAACGGCACGTTGTTTTTTGACTGTGGTTCGTTTGTGAATGTATTGGGGGCAGTTACCGAAACTTTGATCTACCAATACCGTAAGGTTTTCATTAGTTGCGTGACTTATCGTACAGTTCAACCGATTTCTTCGCCTTGTAGCGTATTCAATACCGACGATTCCAATTTTGCTGCCTGAAGTCACGTCGAGATTTAACGAGTGTTGCATCATATTCCAAACTTCTACTGGTAGGCTAAAGCGTAATTGGGTAGCAGAGGGACTTTCTATGAAATCTCCTTCTCCCCAAACAGGCGTGGCTACAGGGTGGCCTTTTTCGTCTACCAAGGCGAAAACAGTGAACGGACTGGATGTAAAGAACTGCCTGTGTTGTTCTGGCATAAAGCTACGGATAAAACCATTCGTCCGCTCACCGATTTCCCTGTCAATTTCCAGCTTTTTTTGCAGTGCAATTTCGCCTTGATGAAACGCTGGGTTCAAGGATGATAGCTTAGGTAGAGACATAACGACCTCAATTAACTATGCGGACAGGTATTGCGCGCTGGTGCGATGTCAGACGCTGGCATTGGGACAAAATTATCCAGACTCTCAACCGCATTTATCCAGGCATTGATAAGAGGAAACTTGGACAACGATATTCCTCCTTCAGGGGCATGAGCTATATACGAATACATGGCGATGTCTGCTGCGGTAACATGTTCGCCAACCAAAAAAGCACTTACCGTGTTTTCTAGATGAGCCTCCATGTTTGCAAGTAACGTCTCGCTGGTGGCTAGTACTGTGGGCACATGAATAGTTGCTCCAAATACGTATTCTAATCGCGCGGCGGCCGGCCCTTTAGCAAGTTCACCCGCTGAGACTGATAGCCAGCGTTGAATTAGCGCTTTTTCTTTGGCGTCCTTTCCTAGCCAATAGTCACTGTCTGCGTATGCGTGGATCAAATAAACCAGAATGGCATTGGAGTCAGCCAAAGTGATATCACCGTCTGTTATCACGGGGACTTGTTTAAACACGTTAAGTGAGCTGAAGCGTTCACTCTTGTGCTCGCCTTTGGCCATGTCAGGCTCAACGGTTGTGAAAGGGATGGCATTCAGTGCCATAAACAATGAAACCTTGTGGCAGTGGCCAGATTTAGGGTTTTGAATCAAAATAATAGGGCTTTTTGGCAATGTATTGCTTGTTGGATTTGTCATAAATTCATCCTCTCAATAGAAATGGTTTGTTGGGTGTTATTATCAACATTGTTTACAGCTCAAGCTCGGACAGAGTGGGAAAATCGTCAGGGCGTCGTTCGCCATCCCACGTGAACTTTCGGTCACTTTCTGAAATAGGATGTTCGTTGATACTGGCAATACGTTTTTCCATTAGGCCATCAAGGTTGAACTGCCAATTTTCATTACCGTAAGCTCTATACCATTGACCAGAATCGTCCTTGTACTCGTATGCAAAGCGCACTGCTATGCGGTTTGCGTTGAATGCCCATAGCTCTTTTACTAATTTATAGTTGAGCTCTTTGTTCCACTTTCTCGTCAAAAAACTCACTATTTGAGCACGTCCTTCAATAAATTCTGCTCGGTTGCGCCAACGGCAGTCAAAGGTATAAGCACCTGCAACTTTTACCGCATCTTTGGTGTTCCATGCGTCTTCAGCAAGGCGCACTTTTTGCGCTGCGGTTTCAGGTGAAAAGGGGGGAAGCGGTGGTCTCATAAATAACTCCTGTAGGCATTGGGCTATAGTGTAAAAACGTTAACCTGAACGAAAATGTGTAAAAGCTGATAGCGATACTAGAACTTTCCTTTTATTTAATAATTAGCTATTTTTGAAATTTATAATTTCATTGAGTGAAATAATATGGACAAGCTTTTGTGCATGAGAGTGTTTGCAGAGGCTGCTAAGTCGGGAAGCTTTGTAGGAGCTGCAGACGCGATGTCGATGTCAGCGCCTGCGGTTACTCGGTGTATTGCACATCTAGAGGCACAGTTAAATACTCGACTTTTTCATCGCACAACGCGGCAAGTGAAATTGAGTGAGGTTGGTGAACATTACCTTATTCATGTTTCACGTATACTGGCAGATATTGAGCAATGTGAAGCTGCTGTGTCTGGCATTGATTTAGTGCCCAAAGGTGAGCTTAATATCACGGCACCCATTTTGTTCGGCGAACGTTATGTAACGCCAATAATATCCCAATTCCTTAAGGACTATCCCGACATTAGGGTTAACGGGCATTTTCACGACGATGTGGTGAATCTAATTGATAGCAATATGGATGTAGCAATACGTATAGGTAACCCGAAAGACTCCTCGCTTTACGGTGTTACGGTAGGATACGTACGGCGTGTAACCTGTGCGGCGCCTAGCTACTTGGCGAGTCGCCCGGCCATAAAAAAGCCAGAAGATTTAAAACGGCATAGTGTGCTTTATCCGACGCGCTTTAACGAGCCAGCGGTATGGACGTATCACAAAAACGGCAGACCTATTGCCATTAAGCTCACACCTCGTTTTCAATCCAACCAAAACAGAGCGGCTATTAACGCCGCTATTGCAGGCGTTGGGGTTGTTCGGTTGATGTCCTATCAGGTTGCTGAAGCACTTAGAAGTGGTGATTTGGTAAGTTTGTTAGAAGATGTGGAAGACAAAAAGTTGCCTATACAGGTGGTAAGTGTTGAAGGGCGTAAGAACCTTACTAAGGTTAAAATGTTCATTGACTATGTCAAGGCAGGGTTGGCGAACAACGAGTATCTTAACCCTAGGGCCTGAATAATCCAGAGTATCTTGACCTACGCGTGTGGTGCTCAGGCTGTAGCATAAGTTGTGAGTAAAATGGGTTGCGTTACACTAAACCAATCGTTATCGTCGCAAAGCTCTTAATATTAGCTTACTGAAAATGGTATCTTAATACTATGACCCTAATATCAGTATCTTTAAAGGCGCTACTCAAACGTTAATAATCTAAATTCATCGAGGCAACATGGTTTCTTGGCAATCACTCACTTTTAATGAACTGACTAATCATCAACTCTTCGACTTACTCAAGCTGCGTGTCGATGTTTTTGTTGTTGAACAAAATTGTGCCTATCCTGAGCTTGATGAAAAAGACCGCCATCCGGAAACACGCCATTTAATGGGGTTTCAAGATAACAACTTAGTGGCGTGTGCACGATTACTTGGCCATGGGGTAAGTTATCCATCGGTCAGTATAGGCCGAGTGGCTACCAGCGAAACCTTTAGAGGGAAGGGGGCTGGTAAAGCGCTTATGCGTGAAGCCCTTGATCATTGCGAGGCGCTATGGCCGGGCTGTGATATTGAAATTGGCGCGCAAGAATATTTAAAAGGCTTTTACGAAAGCTTTGGGTTTGAAGCCACGTCGACTATGTACTTGGAAGACGATATTCCTCACATTGATATGAAAAGAGCAGGTACGGTAAAAGCGTAGCTCAGTGCCTAGCTCGAAATATTGGTTGGCATGACCTTTTATGGCCCAGGCGTTTAACCTAATAATTATGTTTATCCGTGCCAACCGATAAGCTGTGCTTTTATGTGCACCTAGATACCTTCAACCCTAACGCTTATTTGGCATCGGGTAATTGGGAGACTAATTCATCTAGTCCGCTTACCACCGTGTCAGGCGCTATTGCTAAACGGTAAAGTACCTTACCGGGGCGTGCAATGAACGCGGCTTGCCAGCCTGCCTGTTTAGCACCAGCAATATCCCAACCGTGTGCCGCCACTAACATAGCGTCTTCTGCTGCTATACCCATTTTTTCAATAGCCCACTCATACGTGCGTGTATCGGGCTTATATAAGTTAATGTCTTCTACACTTAGTCGCTCGTCGAAATAGGACAAAAGATCAGCATTCTTAAATTGAGTATACACGCCTTGATTAGACGAGTTGGTAAGGCTTACTAGTTTATAACCCTTGTTTTTAAGTGCCTGTAAGCCATCGCGCACGTCAGGATGGGGGGGTAGGCTTCGCAATGGCGTGACAATTGCCGTTTTCGCTTGCGCTTTGGTCAATTCAATACCTTCAATTTCAGCCACCATCAGCAAGGAGGCAACGCCTATTTCTCCAAAGGTATGAAAGCGGCCAGTCGTTGAATCAACCAGTGAATGATGCAGCATAGTAGAGAACCACAGTGGCAACAAATCATCTCGACCGCCCAAGGCTTCGCCTACCGAGCTGCGCATGGCGGTGAGGTCAAGCAAGGTCTCATTAACATCGAAAAAGATAACCTTTGGTGCTCGCAATTCCCGTGCAGACATTGCTGTATTCTTATCAGGCTGCGCGGCACCTCTGGTGTCTGTCTGAGCGAAGACTGGTGATGACAATAGACTAATGCCTACAGCGGTTGCGCAACATAGCCTTGAGAGTAATGAAGAAGGTGAGCGAGCCATAATTATCCTTTGTAAAATTTGAACGAGTGTTCAAATTGGGCGGAATAACACATGAATGCAATAGCTAATGAGACGAAACGACTATTTTCTGGTGGTCAACCGATAGCCGTTGCCTCTCAGAGTTTCAATAAATATGGCATCACTGCTGTGAAGCTTTTGTCGCAGCCTACTGATATACACATCAACAACATTAGTTAACGGATCGCTGACTTCGCCATACTCGACTTAATATGCGTTCTCGAGACAGCACTTTTTCAGCATTTTCTGCGAAGTAGTAGAGCATGTCGTATTCTAGTTTGGTGAGTGAAATCTCTTCCCCAGACAATGTCGCAATACGTGACTCGTCATCGATGTTTAACGGTCCGATGGTGAGGCCTAATTGGGTAACCGGTGTATTCGTCACTCTTCGGCTTAAGGCCGTTATGCGCGCAAGTAGTTCGTCAAAGTCAAATGGCTTGCACAAATAGTCATCCGCGCCTTGTTTTAAACCATTCACGCGCTCGCGCACTTCGTCCACCGCGGTTAGCAACAAAACCATAGGGGCATGGGGAAGCGACTTGATTGCGGGCAGCAGCTCTACGCTATCTTCATCACCAAACATGCGATCAAGTACAATAATAGCAGGGGCTTCATGGCGAATGCGCGTGACTAAGTTGTGTAATGCCGACTCTTCGATGCACTCAAAACCTTCAGCGCTTAAGCCTCGTGATAGAAAGCGTAGCAAGGGGGCTTCGTCATCAGCAATAAGAATTTTCATTGTTGTTATGATCCTAGTCGTTCGATGTTACTTAACGGTTGTTATTAATCTAAGGACGTCGCGTGGTCTTGTAACACCGGCAGCGTCAACGTGAACTGCGAGCCTTTACCTAATGTGGAATGCGCACTCAATGTACCGTGGTGGGCTTCTGCTATCGCTTTAGCGATAGACAAACCTAGCCCCATTCCATTGCCTTTGCGCTTTAACCTAACGAAGCGTTCAAAAACGTGCTGCAAATCACTTGACGAAATGCCTTCACCGCTATCAATGACCGATACGTTGATATTCGGGCCTTCGCTCTCAACGCGCAGCACAATGGGCGTATCGGGATAAGAATATTTGTGCGCGTTTTCGATAAGGATGGTCAGTACCTGCGCAATTCTGTCTTTGTCGATGAGCACTTGGACCTCATTATTGGCAAGCCATTTAAGATCTAAGTCTCTTGGCTTTGTGAGCTTTTGCCATAACGCCATACTTTGTGTAAGCAGGTTATGTAAGTCAGATTTAACCAGATCTACAGTAAATTCGTGCATCTCGGCACGCGCTAGCAGCAGCAAATCATCAACCAACTTACTTAAGTTCACGGCTTGCTCAAGTATGGTTTCTAGCGTTTCTTTATAAATCTCGTTGCTAGCCGCAGCCTGCCTAAGGGTTACCTGCGCTTCGCCACGAATAATGGTTAACGGCGTGCGCAATTCGTGACTTACATCAGCCATAAATTGTCGGCGCTTTGCGTCCAGCTGAGTGAGTTTATTGTTGGCTTCTTTTAAAGCCCGGGTTCGGCTCTCCACTTCAAACTCTAAGTGCTTACGATGGGCATCAGCCTGGTCTTCGTGTTCTTGTAGTCGCGCTATCATCGAATTTAGTGCTTTGACCAAGTCAGTAAATTCGCTATCCAGGGTTTCAGGCAATCGATAGTGGTAGTTTCCCGAGGCAATGGCATAGGTACCCGTGCGAATAACTGTAAGCGGCTGATACAGGGCATTGAATAGCCAATAACAACCCAGCAGAATGAAAGGACAGGTGATAAGGCCTAAACTGATAGTAAACCACACAATGCTGCTGTTTAGCGTTTCAATGCTAGCGTTAATGCGCGATACAACGCCTGTTTGGCGGTTTACTGCAGAGTTGATGGCCTCCCTAAACTGGTTGTCGATAGTTACTTCTAGTAATGTTTGAAGGCGCTGCTGTTGATTAAGTGGAGTACTGTCGTTACTTAGTGCAATAGCTCTAAACTCTTCCACAATGCCTTGAATCAGCGCTTCAAGTTCATCGGTATCTTCAACACTTCCTAATGTTGCCTCAAGCCCTAGTGCTTCGCGTTGGGCAAGTTCCAGAGATTTTATACGGTTCAACGAGTTTTCTATTTGTTGTTGTTTGTTTCTCACTTTCGCTTGGTTCGCATTCTTGCCAAAAATAAGCTCATCGGTTAGCTGTTTGAAAAGCCTGTAGGAAATACTTGATAACTGCTGGTGCTCTGACAGCAGGGATTGAGCGAGTTGAGCTTGCGCTAAGTTAGTGCGCGTTAAATGCGCAGATACGGCTGCACTGGCTAAAGCAATCAACAGAATAAAAGTGGAAAGTAGCCCAAAAAGGTAGAGTTTACGTTTGTACATTGGCAGCAGCGTTATGATTATTTGTCACTATATACGCTAAACGTAATTTAATGGTGCAGTTTCACGGCAATAAAATAGTAAGTCTGAGCAGATGGGCTACCAGCGACATGTCGTCTGAATTGGTGTAAAAATAGAACGTAAAAAAGGGCGAGAGAGAGAAAAAAGTACGTTCATAAAAGTCGTGATCACTATGAAAACGTAATCGTTTAAGCCGTGCGCTCAAGAATAGACAAGGCAATATCTGTTTGATATTGGAGCTCTTCATCTATTTTCCAGTGTTTGGGGCTCCAACCCGCTAAGAACCGATAAAAGTCAGCGCAGGCGAAGGGGTACAGGTACTTCCATTCAGCAATGATAAGCGCAATATCAGCACGCTTGAAACAAGCCGAGCTATCATTGTTAGCCAATCGAGTGTGTAGCGCATCTTCGAGCGCTTGAAAGTAGGTATTGAGCAGTGCATCACGATGCTTCATGTGGGTTTGGGTTGATAGTGCACTGCCCAAAAAATACGCCACGTCCTTTATGCCTGCGCCATAACCCACGTACTGAAAGTCGACAGCTGCACAGTCAGAAAAATCTTCGGTAAAACAAAAGTTAGCCACTTTAGCATCACCGTGCACCAAAGTGTGATAGTGAGCGTCGCCTAACGTGGTAGATATATCGAAAGCATGTTGCTTTAGTAATCCATCCGACATGGCGTTGAACTCATCTTCACGGGTTGCCAAGTGCCAATAAGTGCCTTCAGGCCATAATTGTAAACTTCGGCTATCAAATTCATCTCTCACATTGACAAAGCGAGCATGAAAGTTGGCAAGCCATTTTAGAACAGTGATGCATTGCGCTGCGGAAAGTGAAGAGGCCGTGCGAGAATAGCCACTGTGCGCTAAGTCTTCCATAACAAGAAGGGAGGCTTCGCCCTGTTGGCTGTGCCCTAAACATTTAGCTGTTCGGCACGACGCATCAGTTTGGACTTGAACATCGCTATAAAAACTGTTCTCTACCTTAAAAGATTGGCACTTACGGTTGTGGCTAGATTCACCATTCCAGCCTTTAGGGTGTGAGAGCCTGTGTGGTGGAGTGGCGCATTTCACGACTACTTTTAGCGCTGCTTCGTCTCCACCTTGTTGCGCGCCAAGTGGGTTTTGTTGAGCTTGGTGATACTGGCTTTCTTGTAAAGGGCTTCTCTCGTCGTGATTCTTTGAAAAAGTACTATTGGGATAGCCCAAAGTGGCACGAAAGCATGCTCCGTAGCCACTCCAAAGAGGTTGAATCATTTGTGTGTCTAATACTTGCGCGTTACATACTTGGCTTAACCAAACTATATACTGCTGGTTTACCGTATCTGACATTTTATTCTCAACTCGGACTTGATGTTAAACGTACACTAACAAACAAAAAAGCCGCTCGAAAGCGGCTTTTACGTCAATTAGCTAGTAGCGCACTAGCGACTGGAGATTATTCAGCCACTGCTGCTACTTCGGTAACGTCATCTACCGACTGAGGAAGCGTTGTTACTGCTGATGCACGTGACGTTACGTGCGACATGGCTGCAGTTTTACCCGATACTGCGAGTGCAGGTCGTGTGTCGTCAGATTTAGCGGTAAGCGCTACATCAACAAATGCGTCGTTTACTGCTGCAGGCAATGCCATAGGGTGCGATGCACCACGCTTTCCTTTGCCACTCGCTGCTAGGCTCGAAGAAGGCGCTGCTGTTGTTTCAGCTTTTTCTTTAGCCGCTGGCGTATCTGCTTTCGCTTCTTGTACCTGTGCTTCTGGTTCTGCAACTACAGGTGCGTCAGCCAAGTTTATTTCAACTTGCTCTGGCGATGCTGTTGCTTCGTCTTTAGCTTCTGGCGCCGTATCAGCTTGCGTTGTTTTAGCTTCAACTGCCGGTTCCGTTTGTGCTGCCGGAGCCGTTTCTTCAACGTTGCTTTCTTGCACTGAAGTTTGAGCTTCTTTAGCCGGTTTAGCTTCAGTTGTCGCGTTATCGTCTGCTGACGTTACTTCATCAGTTGAGTCTACAGCTTCCGAAGGTTTATTGTTCGCTGACGGCTTTGCATCCGCTGACGGCTTATTTCCCGCTGAAGGCTCTTTACCCGCTAAAGGCTCTGCATCAAACTGAAGTTCGTCCTGAACGGCTTCAACGTCAAGCTTTGCTTTCTCTTGCTTAGAAACAGGTTGCTCTTCAGCTGGCGCTAACTGCCCAGGCTCTTTTGCTTGTGTTTCTTCGACAACAGGTGCATCTGTCTTAGCTGTTGCTTCAACTTCTGCTTCTGGCTGCTGCGGTGACAACTCACCAGGCTGTTTAGCTTGCGTGTCTGAATCGTCAACTTGCTGCGACTCTTTCTTACGACGTTGACCTGCTGCGCGAACGTGACGTGGAGAGCGGCGTGAACGGCCACGGCCTTCACGTTTTTGACCATGCTCTTCACTGTTAGCGTCGGTATTTGCATCAGTGCCGTCAACGGCATCACTAGTTACCGCTGATGAGTCATCTTCACCCTTAACAGCATCCGATACTGGCTTCGCTTCAGCAGGTTTATCCGCTGGCTTTTGCGCGGCCTTGACTGCTGGCTTTTGCTCATCCTTCTTCTGTTCAGCAGTGTTTTCAACCGGTGGCTCTGCTTTCGGCGCTTTAGGCTTGGCGTCAGCTTTAGCTTTGTGCTGCACTGGCGCTTCTTTGGCTACTGGTGTGGCCTGCGCTTCGCTTTGTTCAGCAGTATTCACCGCGTTGTCATCTTTCTTCACACGAACGCTGCGGCGCTTATCACGACGTTTTCTGCGTTCAGCAACTTCACGCTTCTTCTGCGCTTGGTTGTCTTGCTGCTCGCCGTCTTGCTTCTCGTGCTTAGGCTTTTGTTGCTCATCGCGAGGTTGTTGTGCCTTACGAGGCTTACGACCTTTGTTATTGCGCTTATCATCTTGATCTTGACGCTGGTCTCGCTGCTGCTCGCCGCGCGGTTTGCGATTATCCTGCTGCTCACCATCGCGGTTCTGGTCTTTACCTTGAGACTGATTGCCACGACGATTGTTCTTATTGCGCGGCTTGCGGCGACGGTCGTCATTATTGCGGCTGCGGTTGTTTCTATTTTTATTACCAGACTGTGGCTTCTTGTCTTTATTAGTTTCTTCTTCGCTTTCGCTACCGAATAAATCACTAATCCACTTGCCAAATCGGGCAAATAGTGAAGGCACATCGTCGGCTTTCTTTGCTGCTTCTTCTTTTGGCGCAACTACAGGTGCAGCCGTTGGTGCAACAAGGCCTTTCAGTGCTGGCTCTTCGCGCTTAACCGGTGCAGAAGTCGTTGTTTCCGTCTCAGCTTCTACCGCAGGCATTAACTCTACGTCGTAACTCGCTTCAGATATAACGTCATCTGGACGTCTGCGTAATACCTGGTAGTGCGGTGTATCTAGGTTTGCATTAGGAATAAGCAGTAAATCAACACCGTGGCGCTTTTCGAGAAGCTGAATTGACTTACGCTTTTCGTTAAGTAGATAGGTCGCAACTGGAACAGGCAACTGTGCTTCAATTTGCCCTGTGTTTTCTTTAATGCTCTCTTCTTCCAAAATACGAAGAATCGACAGTGCCAAAGACTCAGTGCCACGAATGGTACCGTGACCAGAACAGCGAGGACACACGTGATGCGCTGATTCGCCTAAAGAAGGGCGTAAACGCTGGCGAGACATTTCCAAAAGGCCAAAGCGAGAAATGCGACCCAATTGCACTCGTGCTCTGTCGCTTCTCACCGCGTCTTTCATGCGGTTTTCAACTTCACGTTGGTGACGTACTGGGGTCATATCAATGAAGTCGATTACAACCAATCCACCTAGGTCACGAAGACGCAGTTGACGGGCAATCTCGTCTGCCGCTTCTAGGTTTGTGTTAAGCGCTGTCTCTTCAATATCACCACCTTTTGTTGCACGGGCAGAGTTAATATCTATAGAGGTTAGTGCTTCTGTTGGGTCGATAACAATTGAGCCGCCAGAAGGCAAACGCACTTCGCGTTGGAATGCAGACTCAATTTGGCTTTCGATTTGGTAGTGACTAAATAACGGCACTTCACCACGATAGAGCTTTACGCGATTTGCAAAGTCAGGGCGCACCAATTGAATGTGCTGTAAAGCTTGCTCATAAATACTGGTTTTATCGATAAGGATTTCGCCAATATCGCGACGTAGGTAGTCGCGGATAGCACGAACAATTACGTTACTTTCCTGGTGAATCAAGAAAGGGGCTTCACGTTCTTCAGCAACGCTAGAGATAGCTTCCCAATGGGTAAGCAAGACTTTTAAATCCCATTCTAGCTCTTCGTAAGATTTGCCAACGCCCGCAGTGCGAACAATCAAACCCATACCTTCAGGAAGGTCCAATTTGCTTAGTGACTCTTTAAGCTCTGTACGCTCGTCGCCCTCTATTCGGCGTGAAATACCGCCAGCGCGAGGGTTGTTTGGCATAAGTACTAGGTAACTGCCTGCAAGCGATAAGAATGTAGTTAATGCAGCGCCTTTTTGGCCGCGCTCTTCTTTATCAATTTGAACAATTACTTCTTGGCCTTCTTTAATCACATCTTTGATGTTAGGGCGGCCTTCGAATTTGTAACCTTTAGGGAAGTAAGTGCGGGCAATTTCTTTGAGGGGTAGGAAGCCATGGCGCTCTGCACCGTAGTCAACAAAAGCTGCTTCTAAGCTGGGTTCAACGCGGGTAATTTTACCTTTGTAGATGTTCGCTTTTTTCTGCTCGTGTCCTGGACTTTCTATATCTAAATCATACAACCGTTGCCCATCGACAAGAGCAACGCGCAACTCTTCTTGCTGAGTTGCATTAATTAACATTCTTTTCATTGTATCTAACTCTGTTTTCGTACAGCCGTTAAGACACAAAATTAAAGTGACATGTGCAAACCCTCACCGCGCA
>Ga0115011_10002184_pt1 | contig 13724 bp, 6 predicted proteins | sample TroAtlMetagenome_2_FD_88705 | JGI IMG/M metagenome (GOLD analysis project Ga0115011, IMG submission 88705) | Marine eukaryotic phytoplankton communities from Atlantic Ocean - Tropical Atlantic ANT8 Metagenome | ecosystem: Environmental > Aquatic > Marine > Oceanic | place: Tropical Atlantic...
GACAATAATAATTCTTTTGCTTCACCTGCAATGACAATTAGCACAGCAGGTGTTGTTACAGCTGGAAAATTCGTCGGGATCACTTACGGAACAAAGGCAATTAATGCTGATGTAACAAGCTCTACCCGGACCTTTATGCCAATATCGGATCAATACTACGCTGACGACGTAACCCCTTCTTCTGCGTTCGGTCCTTATGTTTGGATGGCACCGTGTGACGGAAAGTTTATAAAAATTCGAGCAAAGATGGAGTCAGCAGCTGGAAGTAGCTACTTTAGAATGTACACCGTTACTGCAGTCCCGGGCGGCGCCATAGATGACCCAACCCAGGCCTGGCTTGGCGATACAGGGCTAACCAATTCCCAACAAACCAATACAGTAAGCGTCAGCGCTAATACCGTGCACACGTTTACATTCAGCAACGCGTCCTTTTCCGCCGGTGACATAATAGCGCTGTCATTTGACGGAGCCAACATTGCGAACCAGATGATAGCTTCTTTGATAATAGAATATGATTGGTCAACAGTATAAACAGTATAACAGGAGAGAAAAATGGCGAATAAAAGAATTACATTGACACTTGAAGAAACACTTGTCAAGGTTTTCCAAGACAAGTACGGAGATGCAAAATCCTGGCTTTTTGGTGAATTTGACTGGAGAGCTCGGGAGGCAAAAAAAGAAATTATCGACAGTATGGTCAAAGAAATGCTAGATTCTGACTCTATCACGTCGATACCTGGAACAGAATCCGAGATCTTGACAAAATATTATGATGATAAGTCTAAAAAAGAAGCAGAGGAGGCTGCAGAAAATGAATCTGAGACATCTTCTGACGATGTGTAACCTAAACTATTGTATGTCTTGAAAAATGATTTCTAGTCAAATCTTGAATACTTTCTCGTATTACTTATCTATATTTTGACCTCAAGGGCATCTTTCATTTTGCCCATCTAGTTAACGATAGACTTCTGCTGTTGAATACTTATACAGCTGAGGAGTGTGTAAAGTGGCAGGTATACTAGACCCTAAAACTCGAGTGATGGATTTTATCTTGACAGAGCTAGGAAGAGAGCAAGCAGCACAAGGAGAGCTAAATGTCAAGTATGCAACATTTACAGACAGAGCTGCTTTTTACTCTTCCGGATCGATATCCGGAGTCGCAGATGATGCCTCAGAGAGAATTTACTTTGAAGCTGCATCTTCTCCTCATGATATGATAGTTGTGGAATCTGACTTTGAAGGAAAGATGAAATTTTTCCGTGCAGGAGATTTAGAAGTCGAAGGAGGCAAAGTTATTAATCCCACTTCCAATCCTGGCGAATCGCCAACCCTTCAGGGAAGTAAAGTAATACAGCAGTCCGTTGAAATTCTAAACAGCATAACAGCATCATTTAGAAGCGCTCAGATCATAAAAACTACAGACATGTTCATGGAAGGTAGAGATTTTACTGTAAGCCCAAAGAGCTTGTTTTACTCGTATAACGACGATCCTAATCTCCCGCCTACAGAGAATTCAAAAGGAGAATTAAATATTGAAACAATGCCAAGCTTGTTTCAAGACAGACGTCTTTCTTATCTTCCTAATTTTAAATTTCTTCCTCCTAGAAATGCACCTAGTCCTGAAAACAATGATGGAAATCCAATGGGTGAATTTATTGAATTTAAAGATAATGAGCCAAAAACAAAAAATGCATTTCGCGTATATAACGACTTGCTAGCATCTGACTTTGAAAAGAGAAAAATATACTTCAATGAAAGAACTCCGGACAATAATATAATAGTTCAGCCTTTCGAATTTGTAGATGACGAAATGTCTAAGCTTTCAATTATCGACGGCGGTCAATATGTTAAAGCTTCATCTGCTGAAAGAAGGCACGTCTTTTATGTAGGCAAGCTATATGCTGATTCAAAAAAGACTACAACTTACGCGCATATTTTTACTCTTGTTTTTCGGGAGATTAATAGATAATGAGAGTAAAGTTTCTACTACCTTTAACAGGATTGACACTAGGAAAAAAAGAAGAAGAGTCTAAAGAAGACGACCGATCTAGAAAAGGATCTACACAATCAAAGAAGCCTAAGTCTAGAAAAAAGTCAAAATATCAAAAAGGAAATAGAAAAAAGTCGGGGTCAAAATCAAAAAAGGGCTCTAGCAAAAATCTAAAATTTAAATCAAAGCCTTCTAGGAAAAATAGAAAATCTCTTAAGCGATCAAGAAAAATTAAAATAATAGATCCTGTTGGTAACTCAAATTTTGGGCCCTACGAAGACATAGTAGTTTTTCCTAGAAAGCCGGTTTCTTTGTCAAATATGGGTCTGGCAAAATCAACTATGCAAATAGCAAATAAGATGCCATTTGAGCTTAGATTTTTTGTAGATGCAGATGAAATAAGAGATCATAAGATTGTTTCAGCAGTAATAACAGTCGAAAAGCCTGCAACTATGCTTAGACCCCCTAGAAACTCGGGGCTTTTTGTAAGTCCCGCAACGATAGGCAGATTCTTTGAAAGAGCATCAGCAAGAGACGAGGCAAGAGTTCTTTCTAAAGAGGTGATAACTTTTGAAGACTTACATGAAAACAAAGAAAAAATACAATTTCAATTTCCAATTTCAAAAGGAGGCTTAGACCTCCTCAAGCGAGACCCTAAATTTGCAACTCTAAACCCAGAGGTTATTCAGCGAGAAGAGGATGTAGAGACACCACTTTCCAGCATAAAAAAAATAAGAAACTACAGAGATCTTTGCATCCAAAACGCAAGAGGAATGGGTCCGGATCCAGGAGCAGAGATCAATCGATCAAACGGGGAAGTAACATACGATAATGCAAATCTAGATGCAGGAATTATAAAAGAGTCTCTGGGGACAGAAAGGTTTATACATACAGGCTTACAAAAGTATGCAAGACCATCTGGGCCCACTGGCCAAGATGTCCATGCAAACAAAATGTCAGAATCTTCGGCTTCGCTTGCTGCAAGATATAGACAAGTCAAAGATAGCCACCTTATAAAGTTTCAATCAAATCTAGTACCCGTTGTTGTATCTTTCGAGGTACAAAACCCAGGATACAATACAAATGTAAGAGTAAAAATATCGCTAAAGGCAAGAACATCACTGGGGGATCAGGTAATTGCATCAGGATCTAAAACTTTTAGGATTTCTGATATGACAATGTCTGCCCTAGAGCCTTCAGAGCCGCCTAACATTAAAACAACATCTTTGGGTAGCGGCCAAGTTCAAGTTTCGCTAGAACAAAAAGACAAAAGTTGTGAATTTATTGCTTTATACGCAAAATTTCGAAATGAAGCGGGAGAAACCGTAACATCATGGTCCAAAGTTCAGACTGTAAGATGCAAAAATAAAGAAGAAGTAATTTTAGACTTCAGCAACAAATCATATTATATAGTGTCAATTAGAGCTTTGCCTTGCAACAAGTACGGAGAGGGCAAAAAATATGCTGAGTCTTCTGCTTATAACCTAATGGGTAGAGGACCCATGAAAACAAGAAGTCCTCAAATTGAAAGACTGATGCCCACAGCAATTGCAGTTCGGCTTGAAGATGGATGTGGTATTTCTTTGAGAAATACGTCAAGTTGCTCGAATGTTTGCCTCATGAGGGAAGATCTTACAACAGGCGATATTATAAAGATTTATTCTGCTACTTCACAAAATAATGAAGAACATTATACAAAAGATCGATCAGTCAAGCTAGGCTCAGTGTATAGATATTTTATTGTGTATACCACCGGACAGTTCGAAGAGCATATATCCTACAAAGACACTATCTATAAACACTCTGAGTTATCACAACTTATTAGATTTCTATCTTTTAGGTCCGAAGGTTTTGATACTTCTGTAGGACAAAGCCCATCGCTCAGAGATGATACAGTCTCTATAAAAATGACTGCTAAGTCTTCTCAAAAGAAAGCAAAAGAAATTGTAGAAAATCTCGAGTCTGTTGGCGTAAAAGATCTAGTAAGTGATGACTTAAAAACTATTCTTTCCAGCCTGGAAGAGTTTATCTACTTGCAGACAACACGAATTGATACTGAGTCAGGACACCGCTGTTTATACAATTTTCAGAAGCTCAGTTTGGACGTCGATGGTAACTTTATCATTGATGACAATAGAGAGACCAGAAGAAGAGCGGCTGAAATAATACCGGGCCCTGTTCCGGGAAGAGAGTACATTTATTTAACGCGTGTCTATACAGTAGGATTATCAGGAATGTTGGGAAAAGATACAACATCAAAAATTACTCCTCAAAACCCAAGTGTTTCTTTGCAAGTAATAAGAGACATTAGCAAAAGATTCTTTCCTGATAGCACGTCTCAAAGAGGAATCCTAAGAAGCGAGCAAGAAATCTTAGGTGATGACGATGGCAATTTGAGGGAATCACTGGCACGAGGATTTACAGGCCTAGAATTTACAAATAGCATTAAAATTCCAGAAGACAATAATCAAATAAAAAATGTCATAATCTCCAGACGAACAGATCAGGTTCACCAGGTTTACTGGGAGTTTTTTGGCAACATACGCGATGTAGATCACTTTGTAGTATTTGAAGAATCGTTAAACAAATGTGTTCCTGTTGCGGGCGTAATGCCTGCATCAAATGCAGGTCTCTTTAACATACAGGTAAATTCTCATAATCCTACATATGACAAGTCTTACAAGATAATAGCATACGGAGATAGCGGCATGGAAATAGCAAAATCAAAATCGCAAACCATGGTGTCACATAGCATTCTTTCCGGAAAGTTTTTAGAAAGATTAGCCGATAATTCATACCAGAAAAAAGACTACTAAGTGAGAGTATAAAATGCCCATCAAGCCTTCAGATCAAACCAAAGCGATGATAACGATTCAAAAAGGCCCTAAGCTTTCTTCAAAAGAAGGCTCAATTTCCATGGATTCATCTTCAATTGAACCAGCTGTGCCTTTAGAAGATATCACAAGACCCAAAAATAAAGAAAAAGAAAACAAAAAAAAGTCTGTAATTATTGGCTTTATGGGACTAGATTCTCTTGCAAATGCTATTGGCTTCGAGGATTTTAAAAACTACTTTACCTTAAGAAGTGTAGAATCTGACTTGTGCCAAGAGATAGTTTTTGAACACTTAAAGAGTTATAATTTAGACAATGATGATGAGCTGAAAAGAATTAGGCTGGCAATGCACGAAATTCAAGTCCAGAGAATATATTCAAATCAAGCTTTACAGCTAATGCATCAAATGGATAGATTGGGCGGCGGTATTACACCTAGAAGTAGCAAGTCTTATATAACTAGTCTATATACAGACAAGTTTCAAAAACTCTTGAATCACTCAGTCTACAGTTTTAAAACGGCTGCCAGTAATAAAGTGGGAGGCAGCACAGGTTTAAGTGAAGATGTTGAGAAATTTCTAGGAATAGAAAACATAGATTATCATAGGCCAACCTTTCAGTATCTAAAGCTTTTAATGGAGCTTGATGCACAGATGATTCCTAGAACTGCACCCATGTATTATGCTCAAGCAAATCGAATACTCGGCCTTAGAGGCGCTACAGTTTCCTCTTATGGTCAGCTAAATCAAGGTTTAAACTCTTCTGATTTGCATCGAGAAGGTGCATTTGTTGAGATGACACATAGAGACTTAATAAGAGCACATGGTATTAGCCCGGACAAGCTTGAACACGGTTTCTACGGCTTAAAAGCTCCCAACAATTTAGAAACTGCCAAGCCATGGCATAACTTTTCTAGATATTCTCACGTTCAAAACCTTTCTGCAATGCTTTATATTATGCAGCGAGATTATGAACTGTCAGTCGATCCTAGGAGTAACGGTTCCATGAACAACAGCCTAGTAGGGATGCCGGGATCCGGCGCCGCGATCACGCTAGAAGAAGCATTTGATTGGGCGTCCACGCAAGACTATCGCCATGCAGCTGGGTCTTTAAGTCAAGTTCCGGCTAGCTCAATTGAAATAGAAACTAAAAAAAGTGAAGATAAGAAAAAATATTTTCGAATTTTTAATTTAGAATATGTAGGAATAGAGGACGACGATAGCGATCGTCCCGGCCGCGGCAACAGTAGACGGAATCCAATCTGGATATCTCCCGGTCAGTTACAAGAGAAAATGTTCGGAACATCAGCGGTCATCGCCAATACACAACAAATTGTTAGCCAAAGAGTTGAGAGCGCAGATAACGCAAACAATTCTATTGAGGATGTCTTTAAGCTTAAGGACAATAACGGAAGTAATAATCCTCATGTAACATCAATTACTTATATAGTGTCAGAGTTTTTATTTGGACTGTCAGATGAAGTCAACACCATGATGCACCATCTAGAAAACTTGACTCCAGCCGCATTTGAGCCGCGCCTGGCTGATAATAGTGCAGAAGGGAATCACTCTGTTTATGATGCCGCCAGGGGCAGATTTCACGAAGACAGGCAGGGAGAGGGTGACATCTTAGAGACTGCTAGTCACGGAGATATTATTGAAGGAGATGCCTCAGCAGCCCTCCGACAATCAAATAAAGGCAAAGTCCTTAGCTGGAACGGAAACATGAGAAGGATGATTCAAGCGCTCAAAAACGGAGGAGCCATCCGCGCGAATGACGTTGATTACCAGAGCGCAATCCTTCAAGTGGAACTTCTTTGGGATCAATATGTCTCTAGAGTATCTGAAGACTCTGCCTCCTTCTCCAATAGCTACAACGCCGCACGAAACGGTGTATTTAACATGGACTCCTCACTTGCAGCAAATTGGTCTGATGGTTTTAAGGCAAGACGACCATCCATGGGCTTTGCTTTAGTTTTGAGTGCAATGAAAAATAGAAATACAATGTCTTCTAACGGAGACTTTACGTTTTTTAACAAGCTGTATTCTAGATTTAAGGCTGGGATATACTCGCAGTGGTTAGGTGACTTAGGAGAAAAATTTTCCTCGGATGAAAATATTTCAAATGTATCGTCTAGGGGTCGAAAAGCTGGAAAAATTGGAGGCGAAGGCCAAGTCAACAATTCAGACTCGTATAACAAGCCGCCTTCGATAGCAATTAGAGTGCCTACAGACTCCGATGATACACATGTTTATAAATCAGGCAGAAATAGAGCAGAGCATGCTCGAAATAACAGCGGGGCTATGCCAATTAAAGGAAGCGGAAGCCCTCAGGTCCGCGGAGAGGCTTCTTGTGCCACGAACTATGGGTACATCAAGGGCGGAAGAAAGTCAAGAAAAAAGTTTTATATTCCATCCGTTCGAAATACCTTTCTTGACCAGTCCGGAAACTACACCGCTTCTATGTCAGACTGGGAGGAAAATGACATTGCAGCAATTACAGACAATGCAAAAAAAGAAGGAATCCATAGAGGAGTAATATCATCAGCAACACATAATCCGCAACATGCCCTTAATATGGCCCCTGGCCAGGCTGAAGAATATTACGATATGGGCTGGTCTTTGATTGGAAAAATGGTGGCTTCAATATTGTCTGAGTATATTTCTGGTTTAAATTCTCAAGAGGCAATCCAAAGCGGCCTAACAAAATCTGGAAGCGTAGGTATAGAGACTTACATTCTTGTAATGTTTGAAATTTTAGGTACAATTGCAGACTGCATTCCTATCTACGTTATGAATAGCAGTGATCATAATGCTGAATCAGGAGCTACCGGAAAAGCCATACTGCTAGATGATGCTGACATACGAGAAGCTTATAATCGAAAAATGAACACTGATTACTCTAGGGCTACTCAAAGCCTCTTTACGTCAAAGTCAGGAGTTGACGGACTTATTAGAAATGACGCAACTTTCGAGGCGCTAGGGATTAACGAAGAAGACCTGGGCAATGCAATAGATCTTAGAGCAACTGAGTTTATGACAAACGTAGCTAAAGCGATGTCATTCTATAATGATTACGGTAGAAATGCAGGTATGGTCGATGAAACCAGCCAAACGGGGGAGCGTGTCTGGCACATCATTTCTGAAGACGACCGATCTTATGACGATAAATCTCCAATGGAATTTCTTGACAAAGCAATCGAACACGCCTCAGAACAACTAAGAGAGCATAGCTCAATCGTGCAAGACTCACAGCAGGTCCAGGATATCGCCTTGATTGTCCCGTCAAACCTTCGGAGAACAATAACATTGCCTGAAAGCCCCTACAATGGTCTAAGCAGCTTTTGGTGGATTAAAAATTTGGCTTACAATTTTAAGATGGGCGGCTGGATGTACACCTCAGAGGGAACATATGAAGAAGCTACTGAATCATATGCTGTAGGGCAGGCTAATTGGGAAAGTAAAGGTGGCGATGTAGTTGACTCTATAGAGGCAATGGAGTCATATATGCAGGGTTGTGAAGACAACTTAAAAAGATTTAGAGCGTATCCGTCAATGACATCAATTCAGGACATTTACAAGATTCAGGAGCTTATATGGAGCAACGAAACACATAAAATTGTAACTGGTGCTTCGCTAATGACGTACAATCAATACATAATATCGATGCTTAAAGACGTAAATGAAAATATAAATCTGCTTAAAGATCCATTCGAACTTGCTTTAAGAGCAAAAGAAACCCCATTGTCCTCTTTTCGAAATGCATATCAGTTCAAATATTTTGATTGGCGTACAAGAGACAGGCCAATAAGAACCCTATCAAAACTACTTCCAAAAGGAATTGCTACCAAAGAAATTCCCAGCACAACAAAGTCAGCTAACGATTTCAATCCAGGCGTAGATTTTACGCAAGAAGAAGTGATGAGCCTTTTAGGGTCTACTGAGTATTCAAATGAAACAAGAAACTTAGTAATTAGCTACCTGGATGCATATCCCATAGAGGATACTCGAGAAGTCATTCTAGCAGCCGGATGTCCTGCCGGAACGGACACAAAAAATTTAAGTGAACAGCAAGGAACTCCAATGAGGATCAACCCGGGTCGTGTATCTACTGAGACAAATAGGCAACCGGGTTACAGTTCTATAAAGCGTATTTTTAGAGTCACCGGCCAAAAAGACATTTACACCAATTCTAGGCTTTTGAAAAAAGTCTTTCATGTCGAAAAGCAATATCAAACTAAATATTTTTTGCTGCCTGAGTCATTTGATGAATTCGATGATTTTACATTTGGAGACGAGTCTTTTCTAAGGTCAGTTGCAAAACAAGCAAAATGGTTTGAAGCACCATCAGTGCCGCCAGGAACAGATGTGTTAAAAGATCCGGTTCAAGAAGTATCGTGGTCATCAATCGTTTCGCGATACACATGTCACGATGCCCTTGACGATATGGTTGAGAGCTATATTTTACAATGGCTAGTAGCCATGACCTCGGGTGTTCTTATTGATCAAGACCTTATATTTGACAAAACAAATGGTACAAATTCAATGGATCTAGTGCGACCCTGCACAGATACCTTTGGAAAAAGAATTCTCCAGGATGTGGATGGAAGATCAGAAGTCCCAGTTCTAGGTTGCCCAACAGCCTTGATAGATGAAATCTTAGTTACAAATGACATATCATGGGATCCAAACGATCCATCAGTAGTAGAGTTGCCGACAGCAGGTGCACACATGGCAAATCCTAATTTCCTAACTCCGTTTAAGTACGGTGATCGAGTCGGTTTTCCCAAGAACTTCGACGCAGCCAATCTTGTTTTAGATACTAAGAGAACTGAACTAGACCCTGTCACAGGAGCCGAGCTAGAAATTCCTATAGTTGCACCTGTGAAGCCATGGAACATTAGGTTAGCATCTGCTGTCTTAAACTCTTACACATATCGCTGCGGGGCAATAACAGGATTCTTTATGTCAAAGCCAGCTTTTGACTATACAATGTTAATAAGGCTTAAAAAGAAAGATTTTGAAGGAACAGCTACTTCTAATGTGGACATCTTGTCATATAGGGTTACCATAGGTAACTCGCTAGGAGTTGAGCATGAAAAGACTCCGATTCAAGAAGCCACTGTTTCGCAAAGCTTTCCAGGAAGAGTAGGACGCGGAGCTGCCGCCGCCAGAATCAGAGGTCCTTTAGGAGCGTAAGCATGTCATCAATACCGATTTCTCATAAATGTTCAACCATTGCGGCTAGCAGGCCTGAAATAACTGAGCTTAAGTTTATCTACAACTATTTTGTCCCAGACGAAGCAGGAAATGATATGACTGAGCCTATGAATCCAGGCAATCCAATTAGTGGTTATATGATGTCTGAAGCAGCGGCTCAAGAATTTCAAAAGCAAAAAGACTTCAAGGTAACAGTACCAAGATTGGTTTCAATTTCAATTCAACCAGGTCAAATATTGGGCTCTACACCAAGCTCTAAAATAAAAGATCTGCTAGGTGCAAAAGACGAAAACAATAAGTCACTATTAGATCAATTCTTAATGAAAGACATAGATCTCAACTATCCTAATTTTATGGGAACTCGAATTGGAGATGGAGAAATAATCGGAAGAATTGCAAGGCTAAGCAAACATTTGCATGAAATGAAAACAGGAGAAAAGACGGACGACGGAAGTAGAATAGAAGAGACGGTTAGGGGTGTCTTTGACGACGAGGATAGGGTGCAAGCGATTCAAGATTGCATTTTATCCACAGATCCAGTCGCACCTACTAGAGGCGATGGTTTTGAAAAACTGTCAGAACCTTTTGGTGCAATGAAAAAAGTTAACTTTCTTACACCGCTTCCGTCTGAAAGTCCTTTTCTCAAGGCAGGAGGATATTCAGTAGACTTAAAGTTGGCAACTCAATATTATGATGATGCACTTGCTTATGGGTCTAACTTTTGCTCTACACCTCTCACTCAGTTTGCTCTAACAAACTATGACAGAATTAAATCCTTGTCTTCAAATGCTCCTTTTAAAGAGGATATCTACGGAGACGAAGATTCTTTAATACCTCTTAGATTTGAAAAAGTAAATTCTCATCAAGAGCCTGTCTATCTCAATGCAGGAATAGTTGTTCAAAAGTATGAAGTTACGGAAGAGGGCCTTCAGCATGTAGAAGATTCAGTTTATCCGGTCGAAGAAAATACTTCAAATTTCACTATTTTTGACCCGTGCATAAAATACGGCGTCACTTATGGATATTGTCTTCGAGAGCTATATATGATAACTGCAACAGTTTATGCAGAGCTTCCTGATTTAGGGGCGGGAATATACAAGACAGACTTCTTTATAGAAGGATCACCTTCACCTGTTCTATACACATCTTGCTTTGAGAAAATTGCTCCAAGACCTCCAGAAGCGCTATTTGTAAGACGAGGCTTAGAAGCAGAAGGGATTATGCTAGAATGGCAATTTCCAACAAATCCTCAAAGGGACATAAAGAAGTTTCAAGTTTTTCGAAGAGAAACCCTCTTGGAGCCGTTCTTTTTGCTCAAGGAGATTGATTTTAATGATGCTGATCCAGTAATTGCAGGCCCAGAGACTATAGACAAAAATCTTAAAGAATATCCGGGATACCCAAAAACTGTATATTATGACTTATCGTTTGCTAAAAATGACAAATATATCTACTCTGTTTGCTCAGTTGATGCGCACGGATTTTCTTCTCCCTTGAGTGCACAAGTTCAAGTGTCAATTGACAAGTTTCGAAACTTGCCAGTTATAAAAACTATATCACCTGCAGGCGCGCCAAAACAATACCCGAACATGTATGTTTCAGCCACAGATTCGGAAAACAACGATCAAATAAGATTGACAGAGGATATAATTAGGGTGTCCGGTTATGATGAAGTTGATGTCTTCTTCGAGCCCGAAGCGCAAAGAGTCAAGACAGGAAATAAGGTTAGAGAAGTGTATAGTTTGGCACACGATGCTAATATAGAAATTACTAGCACAGATGAGGGCTTTAAGCCCAACCCTAAGTTTATATTACAATTTTTAAACTTAGACAATGGAAAGTCTCAAGATGTCAATATTCTTATACGAGACGTTAGGTTGGATAAATCAGATGATTGATTTATTCCGAAAGAGAAGCTATCGCTTCTCAGAGATAATTAATTTACGTTATTTTAAGCCATGAGTATATTTATCATGGAGAAATGGAGAGTTTAAGTCTATGGGTTTTCTTGATCATTCTACAAACAATATTATTCTAGATGCAGTCTTGACAGATGCTGGTCGTCGTCAATTGGCTGCAAATAGAGGTGACTTTAGAATTGCATATTTTTCACTTGCGGACGACGAAGTGGACTATGGTTTAATACTGAAGTTTGGACGAGCAATTGGTAAAGAAAAAATATCTAAAAATACACCTATATTTGAGGCGCAAACAAATGCACAAATTGCGCTTAAAAATAGATTGCTTTCTTTGCCAGATCCTACAGTGTCTAGATTACCTCAGATATCAGCTACAGTCTTGGGAACTGAGTCAATCTCACTTTCTAGATTGACTGCAAGTAGGCAAAGAGCATCAGTAACTTTAACTCAAACTATGGAAGGCGGCCGAAGAATTCCAGACGGGGCTGTTGACTCATCCTTTACGGTTATAGTTCCAGATCGCTTTGTCAAGCTGCCTAATCGAAACTTCTTTGCCATAGATGAAATTTCTAGAATGGCTAGCTACACATTAGTTGCCGGCGGCTCTAGAAATGCTTCCGGCGGAGCAGATACAAATTTTGAAGTAAGAATTTCCACCGGGCTAGACGATGAAATGTTTGACGGGTTTGGCGACCAAGGCAATAAGAGCCAAATTAGTTCGGTTATAACTATAATAGGAAATCAAACAGGTTTCCGAAAAGACGTGCAAGTCACAATTACTAAGACGTAATTAGGAGTTAGCTTAATATGACATCCCTAACAGGTGGAAGCTTTAAGAGAGTTTCACCATCAGATATAGTAACTAGAAAGAGTAATCTGAACCAGCTAGTTGATGTAATTCAAGAAGACGTATCAGGTTCAGCAACTCGTCGAAAATATCAAGTTTTCGTTACGGGCGGCGTGGGCCCGGGTGTAACGTCCTCCCTGTTTCAAACAGTCTACGATCAAGATTTTACCCTTCAGACAGCCAATGCAATATTTGACATGACTGTTGGGCTCAATTCTCTGTCTCAAGTAGTAACAAGCAGCAGAACTGCAACGGATTCTGTGACTCAAAAAATGCTGTTTCCGTCACAAACTTTAATGATGAGAGAGAAAATGGACATCTATAGACAGTATGCCAAAACTCTTCTCGGAAATTCAGATTCAAGTTTTTTTGCACCTATAACCGTAGCAGATCAGTCACAAAATACAGCATCTGGTGATCCTAATCCGGACAGAATCGACGAAGCACTTTTTCTTTCTTTTCGTAGGCTTTTTGCTAGAGACAAGGTAAAGAAAGAGACCTTCGCGATGAGGTTCTATGCTTCAGCTTCTCACGGATCAGGAAGTTTTAACTTCGAAGGCACCGCTGGCATAAATGCACCTGAGGGTACTCCAAAAGGCGGCCTTACAAATCTGGATAGGACGTCGATTTCGGGGTCTCTGATTCTTACAGACATAGGCGCTTCAACCAATACAACAACTAGATTTGGGGGCGAAGTAAGCTCTATTGTCCGCGCAGACGATACCGGCCAAAAAGTCGGCCTAGTCTTTTATGATCACGGAACAATAGTGCTAGATCTTAAGAAGATTACCAGCGCTTCTCAGCACATGTCAGGCGTAATCGACGGAATGTCTGGCGGGACAATCCACTCGACGGTCGGAGCTCTTCCAGCCGGAAAATGTCATATCGGAAGAAATGCTGGAAAATCGGATTCAAA
>Ga0115011_10002187_pt1 | contig 13706 bp, 4 predicted proteins | sample TroAtlMetagenome_2_FD_88705 | JGI IMG/M metagenome (GOLD analysis project Ga0115011, IMG submission 88705) | Marine eukaryotic phytoplankton communities from Atlantic Ocean - Tropical Atlantic ANT8 Metagenome | ecosystem: Environmental > Aquatic > Marine > Oceanic | place: Tropical Atlantic...
AACAACACCAACACCACCAACAACAACGACGACGACGACGACGACGACGACGACGACGACGACGACGACGACGACGACGACGACGACGACGACGACGACGACAACAACAACAACAACACCGGCGCAAGGAGGTGGAGCTCCAAAAGGCGCCGGTGGACAACACGCACCGTCGCAACAAAGGTCGTCGCAAGATGGACAACAACAGCAACACACTCCTCGAGGTCCTGGCGGTGGGCCAAACACTATGGGTGGACGAGGCCCTGGTAATTTTAACCCAAACTTTATGATGGGAAGAGGTATGGGCGGTCGAGGCCAAGGAGGCGTGCCCGGGCAACAAGGTCCGCCGATGTTTGTGCCGTATGGACCACAAAGCATTCCGATGGGATCGTATCCGGGAGGTCCCGGTGGTGCCGGGAGAGGCATGCCTCAAGGGATGCACCCGAACTACATGCAAGCGCAGATGGCGATGGCGGCGCAGGCGCAGATGTTGCAACAACAAGGCATGAGAGTCGGTCCGCCCCCGGGTGGCGGTGGAGGCGTGCCTGGGGGCGGCGGTGGAACTCCAGGAGGCCCGTCAATTGGAGGAGGAAGTAATGCATCCCCATCTCCGAGTGTAGCGACGCCAGCGAGAGAACGCAAACCGATAAAGATTTTCAATCCAAACACGAAAGCCGAGGTGAAAATTGAAAAGTCCGAGGAAGTGATCAAAGCCGAAGCCGAGGCGAAGAAGAGGAAAGAAGAGGCGGATAAAAAAGCAGCGGAAGAGAAGGAGAAGTTATTGGAAGCGGCACGGAAGCAGCAACAGCAACAGCAGCAAGAACAACAACAACAACAACAACAACAGAACAAGTCTGCGGCGCAAGTCGTTGCGGCAGCTGCGTCGCAACAGCAAGCGCCAGCGGTGCCACAGAGTCCGCAACAGGCAATGCCGCCGTCGGTACCATCTTCTGCACAACCTCCTGCGCGTCCAAGTTTTGCAAATTTGGCGGCTAAGAAACCGACACCGCCTCCGGTCACCGCTGCGCCGCAGAAAGCACCCGAGTCTTCTACAGACGCGGCGTCGTCGCCGCAAAAACCACCGGCACAGAACCAACCGGCAAAAGTATCCGCGGCAGATGTTGTGAAGTTAGCCGCGGAAACCGCGCGAAAAACGACGATTTCAGACGTTCCTCAATCGACTGCAGCGCAAAAGCTGGTTCAACCTCCGTCCGCGCCGCCGCCCTCTTCAAAGGCGGTAGCGACGGAACCACCGAAACCGACGTCTTCCCCGGTGCCAGTGCAAGCCTCACCGCCGCCGCCAATTCCGAAAGATGAACCGAAGAAAGCGCTGGCATCTACTGGAGAAGCAGTCGCTGCAGTCGTGGAAGCGCGCGCCTCGGCGGCACAATCCACCCTTCCTGAACCGACATTGGCGGAGAAACCGAAAGATGGAAAGTATACCGAAGAGTTTTTGCGTTCGTTGATGGATTCTCCGTACAGTACAACGAAGTTTTTGAAAGGATTTGAAGTTCCATCAGACGTGGAATTCTGGCCTGTGCCTGGATTTATTGCGCCGCCGGGCGTACAGTCGCAACAAAGAAACCAATCGCGAGGCAGTAGGGGTGGTTCTCGTGGTGGAGGTGGAGGTGGAGGTCAACCGAACTGGGACAAAGGCGCTAGGGGAGGTGGCGACGGTCAATGGGAGCATCGCAGTTTACCGGACGACCACAACAACCGTCGCGGAGGCAACCGTCGTGACGGTGGGTACGGAAACAACAACCAATACCGAGGTCCACCACCGGGTGTCGTCTTACCGGAGTTGCACAAGACGGAGAATGTCTACGTCATCGGTAAAGTTCAAGACGAAGAAGAGAAGAAGCAAAGAGAGTTTAAGAGTTTACTCAATAAACTCACTCCGGAGAACTTTGGTAAGTTGTTGGAGAAAGTTATCGACGTCGGTATCACCGAGCCGAAGACCTTGATCGGTTTGATTGGTCAAATGTTCGATAAAGCGTTAACGGAACCGATTTTTTCGGCGATATACGCAGACATGTGCGCGAAACTTTCCGAAAGGTTTATAAAAGATAACGTCCAATTCATAGACACTGCGGCGCCGGAGGGCCAAAACCAAATCACGTTCAAACGCGTCTTGTTGAATAAGTGTCAAGAGGCCTTTGAGTCCGGCGACGCGCAAATCAAAGCAAACTACAAACTCGTAGAAAAGCACAAAAAGGCTCGTAAAACACCACTAACAAAAGAAGATGCCGAAAGGATTGCGAAGGAGGAAGCGAGTAAAGACGGGAGCGCGGACGTGAAACCGGAAGACTTGGAAGAAGGCGAAATCGCTCCGACGCCGAAAGTGAAAACTCTCGAAGAACTCGAGTTGGATCGAAGACGCGAAATGAACCGATTAGAGGAAGATTTGCTGAAATCTCGACGACGGATGTTAGGGAACATTCGATTCATCGGTGAGTTGTTCAAGAAGTCCATGCTCACGGAGCGTATCATGCACACGTGCATCCAAAAGCTTCTCAAGGAAGGTGATGCTGGAAAAGAGGCCGCCACAGCCGCTGGCGAAGACGAAGACGATGGTCCGAGCGAGCCAGACGAGGAAGATGTCGAAGCCTTGTCGAAACTCTTAACTACTGTTGGCTCGATGATTGACCACCCGAAAGCCGAGGCGTACTTAAACGCATATTTCCGAAGAATCGAAACATTAACGAAAGCGTCGCACTTGAGTTCGAGACACCGATTCATGTTGCAAGACGTCATTGAATTGCGACAGAAAGGCTGGAAAGTACGCCGACAGGCGGAGGGTCCGAAGAAGATCGATGAAATCCACCGCGATGCGCAACGTCAAGCCATGGAGCAAGCTAGAGGTGGCGACCGACGCGGTGGTAGTTCGGGCAGAGATCGTGGCGGTCCAGGCGGACCAGGTCTCCGTCGGTCCGACTCGCGCTCGTCCACAAGTAGATTAGATGGTGGTGGTGATCGACGCGGTAGTGGTAGAGATGGTGATTCTAGAAGTAGTAGCAGCAGAAATAACAGCAGTAAACCGATGGAACGACCTCGCATCGTGCAAAAACCGAGAGGCTCTTCCATTTTAGGTGGCGGTTCTGGGGGTGGTTCTGGCGGCGTCGGTGGCGGTGATGGCGGTGATGGTGAATTTAAAGTTGTTGAAAGTCGTTCCAACCCACCATCGCGATCGAACACGCCAAAACTCAGCACCGGTAAAGGTAGCGACTTGAAAGAGGATTCCAGTCGTCCTGAAACTCCGAGAAGCGACATGGAGTCTGAATTTGACGATGAAACCGGAAACGAGGAAGAACGGAAACGCACTTTAGAATATTTCTTGGACGATAAAGATGTCGGCGAAGCGATTAAATCCATCTCCACATGGAATAATGCTAAGGTTGGCATCTTCATCCAACAGTTATGCACGGTTGGTTTCGATAGACGAGGCATGGAATGGGAAGCGAGCGAGGATTTAACTCGAGAACTTTCCCGGTCCGGATACGCAGACGCAGTCTTAGACGGCATCGCTGAGATTTTCAACGATTTGGAAGATGTTATTTGCGACCTTCCCAAAGCTGATTCCATCTTAGCCGGCTTATTAGCCCACCCATTAGCTGACGGTACCATCAAACTTGCCGACGTTGCGAAGACGTTGGAAGCTGCCAAACCCGACGGCGGCGACGATGGTCAGGTCGTCAAAGAGGGCTTAGCGTTACCTTTGCTCTGTAAACTCCTCGTTCGCGTTTCGAAAATTGAATTAGAAGACTCCGTCAAAGCTGACGCGCACGCTTTAGTCGAAGAAGCCAACTTGGACTTGTTGAAATTCGTCGCCCATTACGAAGACGACAAGGAGGGCTCTTTGGCGGAAGAAATTGGGCGCTACGAAGGTCTCAAGGAGATTTTGGACGGAGAATAACACGTTTATACACGACTTAATAAAACAACACGAGTTTAATTAATAATAATAATACAAGTATTGATACACCCACGAATACTACTACTCTTACTCTTACGTCATCTTTGAGTGCTCTCTCAGTGTTCTTCTTTATTTGGGGCGTCTCGAGCACGCACTTTCTGAGATAAAATTCCTATATGGAAGAAGAAGTGTCTCCTTCGTCCTTGAAAGTGGGGAGGAAAAAGAGGTTGTTTTTGAAACAACGAACGACAACCAAGAAAAAAAGCGTCAGAAATCATTCGCGGTTTAGAGAAGAAGCACACATCATCGAAGCTTCTCTGACGCGGTGATTTCGCTCTTTCGTTTGTTCCCGTCGCGTGGAAAAAAGTGCGAGGTACGCGTTCGCGTTCGCGTTTCCCTCCTCCGCGGGTCGCGCGTCCTCTCGCGCGCGCGGCTTTGCATCCTCATTTTCTCTTTTTTTTTTCGTAAAGCAGATAAGCGACCGAACCGTTGTTACGTCGTGCATTCTCTTCATTCGCGTGTGGCGTAATCTCCCAAGCGAGAACGCGCCTTTGCGACCGAAAAAAACGAAATCGAGCCGCGGCATCGAGTGTCGTCGCGTTTCCTTCGTTCGAAAACGGCAACGACGACGGCGACGCGGGCGCGCGCGCTTGCGGGTCTTGGACGTCCTCTTTCTCTTTTTTCTCGTTTCCACGTGGTTTTCCCAATCGGTTGGGTGAAAAAGCGTCCTTAAGATCGAAAGCGCTTTTTAGAGGTCCAGAGGCCATTTTGGGATCTAAAACCCTAAACTGTGATCTCTTTGGTTTTTGGGAAAAAAAGGGAATGTTAAGAAGAAAAAGAGGATTACCACAAGACGCGCGCGCACCCAGAAGAAGAGGAAAAACGCGTCCAAACCTCGCTCGACGCGAAGACAAAAAAGAAGACTTTGCGCGATTGGGGAAAATCGCTCGTGCGACGATGCTTTTTGACGACTGACGGTTTCGTGAGCTCGCTCTTTCTTGTTACACATAGGATTGATTTTTCCCCGCCAAGAGATAAAAAAGTGCGGGATTTTTTCGAATCGCGTCGTCGTCTTCTGCTCTGGGGTGACCAACGCCGGTGAAGAAGAAGAAGAGGATCGAACGACGAGCTGCTCGAAAGCGCGCGCGTCGCCGAGTTCTCGATATCGTTTCGTTCGATACGAAAAAGAAGAGAGATCTTGGTTGGAGATCAAGAAACAAAAGTAAATTTGTATTATTATTGTTATTAATCGGACGGATTTCTGGGTGAGATAAGGAGAGACCAAACGAGAAAGAAACAACTGTAGATTAGCGTTCGTTCGACGACGAAACAAAAAAGGATGAGCGATACCAACACGAGCTATTCTGTACAATATGGTAACAACAGCAGTATCAATACCAGCACTGGCAACGATGGAAGAAACAACGGAGCGGACGTCCGATTGAAAATGAAATCAGAGAAAGGGTCGTCTCCCAACACGTACGGCGACATGTCAGGCACGACGTCCGCGACGTTATCGAACCAAAGTTCCGGAGGATCGCAAGATACGAACGGTATCTCGGAGAAAGAACATCAGTTGGGGTTGAAGTATCGAGAAGAGAAGGAAGAGAAACGAAACAGCGAAAGCGACGACAGGTCACCCGTGCACTGTTCTTCGCAGATTAAGGAACATCAAAAGCAGCAGTTGATGACGCAGCAGCACCAGCGCGAACAGCAGGATCACGAACAGCAGCAGCACTTGCAACGACAACAGGGTGTGGATATGATGGATATCAACGAGCAACAACAACGTGCACACTCAGCGATGACGTTAGACGCTACGTTAGGATCAAACGGCTCAATATCTTCGTTTCAACAGCACCACTACCCGCGATCTGAAAGTGCTGATATGGTTGGGCACGGGAACAATGACAATAATAACGGTGGTCAGGGTGGTAACCTTCCGGCGTTGAAAGGCGTCGCGTCCATGTCTTCTGCAAACTATTTGCGAAAATCAGTCTCTTGTCAGCGCATAGATGAGATTTTGAAAGACTCGATGGACGCGTTCCATCGCGACGGACCTTTAGTCAGTCCTTTGCGCAAAATGAAACCGGGCGGTTCCGAGAGGCATAAAAATCGACACGCGTTTGGTGGCGAGACTGCTTTCTCCGGCGGTAGCTGGATGGTAGATTCTCCGATGCGCGACCGAATATCCTACGTCTGCGAATCCAAGGGGTTCGACTACGGGATATTCTGGAAACTCGATCGACAACGAACGAGTTTAATGCCCGCGGAGTCGAACATCTCCCCTCGCTTTGCCGCGGATACGAACCGATTATCCTTATTCGTCAGCACTTCGAAAACGTTATTCACTCGATACGTTCTCGGTTTTGGCATGCCAGGGCGCGTCTGCCACTCCGGAAACTACGAGTGGCACGAAGACATTTCCTTGTTACCAGGATGGTCCTTCCAGCGAAAAGTCCAAGCAGAGAGAGCCGGATTAAAAACCATAATCTGCGTCCCGGTGGAAGACGGCGTCGTCGAATTCGGTTTAACCGACGAGATGGACCACAGCGTCGCCATCGTCCAGTACGTCCAAAAGATGTGCAAATCCTTGCCCTCTTCTCGATAATAAAACGAGAAGCGTTTGCGCGTATGAGCGAGGGAGAGAGAGAGAGAGAGAGAGAAAGAGAGGAAAGAGAGGAAAGAGTTCTCTTCAACCATTCGTGTACTGTATGTTTATCCCCCCAAAGTTATTTAATTTCTATTTATGACTGCATGTCTCCTTGTACGTACCTATTTTGAGAGCAGTTTTGTTTTTTTTCTTCAAGTTTCATCATTCAATATCATTTTTATCACATTTTTATCATCCAAATGCCAAAAAAAGAAGAGGAGGGTGAAAAAATCCCTTCTTCTTGGACCCCTTCATTCGTAAGAAAAACAAAGAGGTTTAATTCGAGGGCAAATTGGGCGTCATCATCAACTTCTGCGCGCGCGCGCGAAAAGCGACACCCACGTCCGCGAAAAAACGACGCTTTTTGTTTGAGACGACGACGACGGCGGCGCGGGGAAGAAGAAGAAGAAGAAGAAGAAGGCGTCGATGGACTGGGCGGTGGACCCGCCGCCGTCCTGGGCAGTCTTCCCTAAACAACCGAACGACTTAAACCACTACCATGTCGGCGATTTGGTCTTTTGCAAAGCGACTTTACGAGCGATAGAACCGTTTTGGCCGGGGAAATTGATCGACCCGATCGAAGCGCCGAGCGCGGTGAGAGCGTCGTGCGTTCCAGATGCCGTGTGCGTTATGTTTTACGGCCCGGCATCGATCAAAAAACACGACCGAGATTATTGTTGGGCGGTGAAGGAGCAGTTAGCACCGTTCGATGAAGAGAACGCGCGGACCTGTAAAAAGCAGGTGTTGCCGAAACGGATGCGACCGAGAGCGTTTGAAACCGCGGTGAAGGAGATTGACGCGGTGTTCAAGCAGTTTGGGACGGCTAGGTTAGGTTTTGAGGATGTGTCGCATTTAGAAGAAGATGAGGAGGAGGAGGAGGAGAGAGACGCCGACGACACGGACGAAGAGGATACCGAGGACGAAGATTATGGGATGAACAATCGAAAAAGGAAGAAGAGTGAGAAGATCACGTCTACATCGAATGCTAACGTACACAAGAAGAAAACGAGTGCCGCTGCGACGAGCAACCACAAGACTAAGAAGCAAAAGACGTTGATGAAAAATGGACTCCAATGCGCTTCGTGCGGCATGAATTGCGTGAGAAAAGAACTCGACGCGAAGCAGTTTTGTTTGCTGTGCGCGAAAATGCACGGGGAAGGACAATATTGTCCATGCTGTGGAAAGGTCTGGCACTATGCGAATTGTGGGCCAATGATTCAATGCGACACGTGCGAGATGTGGGTGCACGATACGTGCGACACGACCGCGGCGGAGATTTTGAAGAATGAAGCGGAAGCGCTCAAGGAAGGGAGAGAAGAGGAAGAGATTCCGTATAATTGTCCTACGTGTGCGGCTGGAAAGATTGATAAAGAAGCCATGAAAATTAAAGCCGCCAGACAGGCGCGAGAGGCGGAAATAGAGAGGAAAAAATTACTCTCGCAAATACCGAAACTACCAAAAGCGCTCGCGAAAGTAAAAGACGACGTGATGTGCGGTGACGTTAGTATAAATGAAGATATGTTCCAGAATAAAAATGGCGTCCATGCCAAAGATAATGATAAGAACTATGCGCAAAACGATGCTAAAAATAATGTAGGCCAAGACGCAGGTCCAGGCACTGCCGTGACGAATACGAGTCTCGGCATGTTTTCGCCGCCTCTGGCTGGAAATACAGTGAAGCCTGCAACGGAGAAGAACAAACTTAGCTCCCCGCCGGGCGCGACGAAAGCTGGAAAGTTACCCAGTCGGCCAAAAACTGCGTGGCAACTTTTTGGTGCTGATTTTATCGCAAGGTATAAAGCACAGAACCATCTGGAGCAAATTGCAAACCATGCGGAGGTGTATCGACTGCAAGGCATGGCCTGGCAGAAACTTTCAAAAGAGGAAAAACAGAAATACGAAGTGCAGGCGAGCGAAGCGGCGATGAGATTTCGAAGCGCTCTTCTGAAAATGCAGAAAAATGGTACGTTACAAGCGAAACTGGCAAAGGCCATCCCTTTGGTAGATGCGAAGGAACAAGAGAAGAAATTGATGCTGCAACAACAACAACGCCAAAATATAACACACGCAGAAAAGATTATCGCTGCGAATATAAAGAAAGCAGAGGAAGAATTAGACGAATTAGAAGAGGACGAAGACGAAGATTTCGAAGGAGAAGATAAAGGTAAAGAAGGGGACGATCCCACGAAGAAGAATCGAACAACGAAAAAGAAAGCGCAGAAAGAGACGAAAACGACAAAGGAAATGGAAAAGGATGATGGCGATTCTAACTTAAAAGTAATGTTGGCCGAGAGAGAAGCCCAGCTTGCATCTGAACGAAGAATCGGTCTTTCTGGCGTACCGTTTGCGCAATACACGAGAAAATCGCGCGTCGATTGGTCGCTCGTTCCAAAAGATCTCAGCGAACGCCCAGAGCGAGTGCAAGTTGTGTGTAACGGCGTCAAAGGTGACTTTTTGACCCAAGAGTATCGCGTCGTGTGTTTATGCTCTACTTGTCAAGGCCAGCAAGGTTCTTTAACTGCGACAGAGTTTGAAAAGCACGCAGGGATGGGACAAGCGAAAAAATGGAAAGCGTCGTTACGGATGGTTGTTCCGGAACGCATGCCTGTCGGTCGATGGCTAGATGGCGCGCCTGCAAGAAAGTATAAGGAACGAGAGAAGAAGGAGAAAGTTAAACCGGATCAAGATAAGAAATATAACAAGAAAATAGTGGAAGAAGACCAAGAAATCGAGGAGTACAAATCCATTCACATCGCACAGACGGTGGATCGATGCGCCGTATGCGACGACGAGCGCGATTTCGATTTCGATCAATTAATCACGTGCGAAGGATGTCAAGTTACCGTGCATCAAAGTTGTTACGGCGTTCACGAGATTCCAGACCAAGCAGTGGGTTGGTTGTGTCGCGCGTGTGAACATACCGGTGGTGTAGTCTCTGAAATGCCCAAGTGTTGCCTTTGTCCTGTTTTAGGAGGTGCTTTGAAACCAACCACCGTGGACGGCGTTTGGGCACATTCGACGTGTTGTCAGTGGATTCCCGAAACGACGGTTTTGGACGTCGAAACGATGGAACCAATCGACAACATAGCTGCAATTCAACGCGAACGCTGGGAGTTGCTGTGTACTATTTGCAAACAGCGATGCGGGACGAAAGTACAATGTTGTCATCCGGGTTGCTTTTTAGCGTACCATCCACTTTGTGCCCGAGCTGCTGGTTTGTTCATGGACCAAGGCGACGAGTATGGAGATGCCGACGAGGACCCGGAAGACGACACCATGCACTTAATCAGTTATTGTCATCGACACTGCCGAGTAGACAAGGAACGTCAGAAAAGGTTTGGTTGCGTCGAAGGCATGCGCTACGGCGAGGATGGAAACGACGGTGTCATCGTCAGTGGACCTTGGATCAAAACTAAAGCCTCAAAAAGAGTCAAACGAGTGCTTGAAGCCGAGGAAGAAAAACGGAAAAAGCGGGAGCAACGCGAGTTGGAGAAAATTATGAACAAGAGCGATTCAGACTTGTCTGATTCTGAGGGCGATGGTTTGTGCGCGAAATTGCGCCCGTACATCCCAAAAGGCCACCCTAGAACGGAAGCGGACATCGACGACGGTGATGACGTCAACAAACCAAAAATAAGAAAGCGATTAGTTCACAACGACTCCGATGACGAACGTGCATTCGGTGCCAAAGATTCTGAGGACGAAGATAGTGACGAGGACAACGAGGCGCAAAAAGAAATCGAGGAGCGCGAAAAGAACGAACGAGAGTTGCAGTTAGAGGAAGAACAACGAGCGATTCAGAAACGTCGAGAGGAACGCGACCAAGAAAAGCGAAGAAAGATTGCTGAGAAACTCGCCAAAGCTGCAGTCACAAAACCTAGAGCCGAGGCGGAGCCTGACGATATCAACGCCCCTCCAGTTCTCCCGGGTGGTTTACCGTTGCCCGCCGACAACGTTGGCGACCCGAACTTGCCAAATATTTCTGTTTCTTGCAAATCTACAATTGGAACCTTCCGCCCAGCCGATACGTACATCAAATGCCATTGCGCGCGGTGCGTGAATCTCGTAAACGATTTTGGCAAAGACGCTCCAGCCCTATGGGAATCCAACAGGTGGGAACATCATTGCGGAATGGGACATGCAAAAAAATGGAGAATCTCCATCAAAATTTTACCCGAAGGCGGCAATCCATCAAGACCAGAACGAGTCGGGTACGAAACCTTTGGCTCCTGGCTAGATAAGCATCCGCAAATCACCGTCTTGTCTCGAGCTGGACGCCCTTTCCCGAAAGGGAAGACAAAACACGTCAATCTCGAGCGCGATCCGAGCTTACCGCCTCTGCCGAAAAAAAAGCCCGTCTATCCAGTTGGACAACTCGCTTTGAAGAATATTGAAATTGATTTGGATAATTTTGGTAAAACAGACGATAAGAAGACGACGATGGAAGAGAAGGCAAAAAATTTGGAAGGCAGACGCATAGCGATCGACGCATCTACGGCGACGTTTAAAGAATCCGTATTTGTGAAAGCCACTATCACCGAGGCCGTTGTGACGAGAACCGGATGCAGACATAGATTAAACTTCGACGATGAGGAGGGGTTAAAAGCTATTAAAACGGACATGTTGTCGCTAAATGATCCAAAGTTTGCGATTAAGTGGTTAGATGGAAAGACCGACGAGACATTACACCACGATGAATGGCCGGATCTTTCCTTCATTCCCAAAGTCGCTGCGTCGAAGGACGAAGATTACACTCAAGAGCGTGCGCACGCATTGGCTGCGACGGCTAGGAAACCTGGACCTCGGAAGCCATCGAAACCGTTAGATCCGTCGAAATTTAAAAGTATCTTTGACGACGACGACGAAGAGAGCGACGATGAAGACCGCGAATGCGAAGCGTGGGTCCAATGCGAAAACGACGATTGCCGAAAGTGGCGAAGAGTGCCGCAATCCATCGCGGAAGCGTTGGCGAAAGACGATGCAGACGTGTGGACGTGTGAGCGTAACCCCGAACCTAGATTTGCGGACTGCGAAATTGAGCAAGAGTTTCCAGACGACGAAATCGATCGACGAATAGAGCTGAAAAAGCCGAAATTTATGGGCGATGACGACATCGTGTACGAAAAAGCAAAAGCCGAAAAACGCCTGAAACGAGAGCAAAGGAAAGAGCTTTTAAAAAACAACTCCAAGATGAATGATTTAGTGAAGAAAGAGGCGGATGAAGACGACGATTCGTGGCACCTAGAACTCCCGGTTGAAGTTTCCGTCGTCTGTCGCAACATTCTCGGTGAATACAATACTCGCAAATCCATTATTCGATGTTTGTGCGAAAAATGTCAGCCGACGCCCGATGCTCCCCCGGTGTACCACGACCCTAAAAAGTATGAAGACCACGCGGGAATGCCGTTTTCGAAGAAATGGCGCGTCTCAATTCGTGTTTGCGTTGTAGGCGGTGTTTTGTTGCCTTTAGGTAAATGGTTGGAAGGATTCGGCGTTCGACTGTCCAAGAAGAAGAAGAAAAGAAAGAACAAACAAACGGACGCAAATCAAACGTACGGAATGAAAAAGTTTGGTCAAGGTTTAACGCCAGCGCAATTGCGAGAGATTCAGTTAAACGTGTATAAGCGTTTAGGCGTGCAACCTCCCAAAGCTTCGGATTTGTTGAAAGCCAGGAACTTAGGTCCACCGCCGAAAACTGGAAAAAGACAATACGTCGGTTTGCAACCTTACATCGTGAGAGGCACGCGGGGTGGTTTGCGTCGAGCACTGGTCACCAGTCGATCGTATACTCCTGAAGAGTGGCAAGAGAAGTATAAAAAATCGCAATCCGCTAAGTTGTTGGGGGGTGCGTCAGGAGCTGTCGTGGAGAAAGGTCCTCTCGAAGGTACCGGTTTATCGTTAAAGGAGCGCATTATCGAATGTACAAACACGGTCAAGAAACGGTTAACGTTTGGGAAATCAGCCATCCACGGTTGGGGGTTGATTTCAAAAGTCCCAATCAAAGCCGGTGCAATGGTTATCATCTATCGCGGCGAACTCGTTCGAAATCCCATTGCGGACCTACGAGAAGCTCGTTATGAACGTGACGGCACCGATTGCTACCTTTTGCGCGCGGATGAACACACCGTCGTCGATTGTACGAACATGGGCAACATTGCTCGATTTACGAATCACTCGTGCGATCCAAACATGTATACGAAAATCATTAAATCCGGTGGTGAACACCACGTCTGTTTTTTCGCACGAGTCGACGTTCCCGCGGGTACGGAAATGACGTACAACTATCGATTTGAAATAGAAGACGGTAAAGTGCCGTGCTATTGCGCCAGTCAAAACTGTCGTGGATATTTAGCTTAGATTATAATAAATAATTTTGAAAATACACAATACTACAAATACATCGATCATTCCGCGTTCAAACTCTGTTCCATGTAATCAAGCATCAGCTTATCGTTATCCTTCGTGATTTCCTCCCTCGCCGTTTTCTTCACGTCGTTGAAGTCGAACTGGTTTTCCGCGTACGCTTTTCTTACTTCAATCAATCTCAAAGCAATCAACCGCATTTCCGTCTGTTCGCACTCCAACATCTTCTGTAACCACTCGTTCCCATCTCTCAGCGGATTCTCTTCTAAGAACTTTCCGAGTGCGATTGACGTTGGCGTCCCTCCCCCGCCTTCGTTATCGTACCCTTCCTCTTGCGCCAAGACGATTCGAACGGCGACCATCGTAAACAGCGTTTTCAACGCTGACGCGGCTTTAAACTCAGGGCTCATCCCGCCAAACGCGTCGGTGGGCACGTGCATGCGGCCGTTGGAATCGGTACCGCCGCCAAAAGATGGTTTCCTCTCGCTTTCGTCCGGGTCGTCTCGGCCTCCTGCGCCTCCGGACGCGCGACAAAGACGCGGCGCGATTCTTCTTTCAGCTGGCGTCCGGAGCCGTCGGCAAGAACGCATCGTCTCGATTCCATTCCGACTGTTGTACACACACAAAGTGCTCGTCCGAAGTGTCGTCGTCGCTCGTTGCATGAGCGGCTCGTTTCTGGTGTCTCCGCGTCGCTGTCTCGCGCGTTTCTGACGCTCTTAATTATAAATAGTGTGAGGAATTCTGTTCGATTCCAATTCTCAATTCTCCACAATTAATAAG
>Ga0115011_10002189_pt1 | contig 13704 bp, 17 predicted proteins | sample TroAtlMetagenome_2_FD_88705 | JGI IMG/M metagenome (GOLD analysis project Ga0115011, IMG submission 88705) | Marine eukaryotic phytoplankton communities from Atlantic Ocean - Tropical Atlantic ANT8 Metagenome | ecosystem: Environmental > Aquatic > Marine > Oceanic | place: Tropical Atlantic...
CACCCGCCTCTGGCGAATCTAAGGGAACACATATAGCAGTTTATGGAATGAGGTCATCATGATTTCATCATTAGCAATATGAGTACACTCGCAATAGATACAATCCAAGGTGCAACTACAGCAGCTTCAGTTGATTTAAGTAATGTAACAAGTTTAAAGTTACCGGCCGGTCATCTTAATAATTATAATATGACTCGACACACTGCAAAATCGGTTATAACATCAACAAGTTTTACTACAGTATATTCCGTTACGATTACACCAAAATTTAGTACTAGTAAGGTTTTAGTTTCAGTTGGTTTTTCAGGGTCACACCGTAATCATCATTCCGGTCTTGTTAGAGTATATAGAACTATTTCAGGCGGAAGTGCAACGCCAATTGGCGGAGGTTTAGATAATCAAGATGTTGGTTCACAATGGAGTAATATTTGGTTTAATATAAGAAAAGAACACAGTGATCTGACCTATTATTATTCTGTACATAATTATATGTCTGCTTATCAAGACTCGCCCAATACAACATCACAAATTACATATGATGTGAAGGCTATGACAACTGGAGACAGTGAAGGAATTTTTATTAATAGAACAGGACAAAATACTCAAGCCTATGATTCATCAACTGGCTGTATGATTAGTGTTCAGGAGTTATTTCAATAATGGCATTAAGTAAAATACCAATACATATGCAACCAGCAATAGCCAGTGGAGATTTACCTTCAGGCACAACAGTGCAAACTGAATGGCAAAATGGGTGGACATACCAAGGCACTGAAGGTATGTGGCTTAATAATACAACCGCTAAAGTTATTGAAATTGTATTAACATTAAAAACCACTAATCCTATAATTTTAGTTAGATACAATCTTCCTGTTGGAACGGCCTCTTCATATGAAGATCATGATTTAGCTTTGGGTTTTGGTATTAGAAATGAGAACAGCAGTTCACTATTATCAAATTATAATAATTTTGGTGGTATAGCTAGGGCTAGACATAGTATAGGTTTTGCTGATGGAAATTTTTCACATTATACTGTAGATACACAAGGTACATCTTCATCCGGCTCGCAATACTGGATGGAAGTCTTAAGCCATGAATATAAAGCGCCCGTTACTATGAATGCAGGGACAATGTGTTCTGTAGCACTATGGGCTAATTCAGATGCCGAATATGGTTTTTTTAGACCGTGGGCCCATTACACCGGGGATTCTGGTGCCCAAGGAAGTTATGTAGTACAGGAAATAATACCATGAGTAATGCAAGGAACTTAGCAAATTTATTAAGCGCGGCAACAGGTGCAGGCATAGACTCTGCCGATATTGTTGATGGCGCTATAACAGATGGCGATATTGCAAATTCAAGTATAACGAACGCAAAGATGGCAACACCTATAAATCTTGGATCAGGATATTTTATGGGTGATAATGCCAGTGGTACAGGAAACGGAAATACAACCGACGGTTTAAAAGATATATTTAGAGTTCATGAAAAAGAGTTAAATACTAATGTAACGATTGCAGCTACTGCTAACGCAGTATGTGCAGGACCACTAACAGTTGCAAGCGGTGTTACACTAACTGTGACAAACGGAGGAAGGTTGGCAATAGTATGAGTACATTAGCAGTAAATTCAATTACTTCACAAACTGGTAGTACAATTACATTAGCTTCAGGTAAAAAAATTATTGGTACTGATGGCGGTTCAATCGCGGCGCCCGGTAATATTATTCAAGTTGTTGATACATCTTGGAATACTCAAACAGTAGTTACAGCTACAAGCTATACAGCAATAACTGGAGCTTCTTTAGCAATAACTCCAAAGTTCAGTACTAGTAAGATACTTGTTCTGGTAAACCTATCAATAAGGATTAATGACAGTAATACCTCTTATGTTAATGGAGCTTTCCAAACTTTAAGAGAGTCTACTAACATTTCTGGTTCAGTTCCTACAGACAATACTGGTTCATTTGAAGTAGGTCAATATGTTGGGAGTAGTAGTGCAATTGAATTGAATATGAGATACTCAAACAATGTCGTGGACTCTCCAAGTACAACTAATGCTACAACGTACAGCATTAAAACTAAAGCCTATGGTTCTACGGGGGGAGCTATAACGGTAAACTGCAGTAACGCTAATGGTAGTGGAACGTCCTCTCTTGTATTAATGGAGATTGCACAATGAGCGAAATAAGAGCTAATAAAATTGGGAATGCTGCCGGAACAGAAGCAATAGACGTAACAAATGTTGCGGGTTCAAATGGTATAACTGTAAATGCAAATGGATTAATATCTAGCGGGCCACAATCAGGAGGAGGGACTAGTTTTGCTACTACTCTTAAAGTAGGACCTTTTGCTGATAATACCTATACTACTATTACTAATAATTTAAATCATACCAATACATCACTTTGCAAAGCATGGTATTCTCTTATAAATCCTAGATTAATATGGTTATCGTTTTATGTATATTCTCCTAGTCACATAGGTACATGGACAGCTGGTAATGGATGGGGTGTTGAAATAGGTATTCCCAATGTTAAATTTGTAGGTGGAGACGGTGCAGCTTATCAATTTCTTAACGTTGGTTACCATGCAATGAACGGCACTTATTATCATAATGCGAATCATCATAGGTGGCAAGCTAATACAGGCGGCGGCGGTGTGGGTGAACACAATAAGTTAGCAATGTACGGACCTCAATGGAATACTACTTGGAGTAGTGGATCAGCTGAGTTTCATGGATCTGGATTTCTATTGTTATCTGACGCAATAACTTCATAGGATAAAAAATGGCAGTAAGAAAAATACATACAAGTTCAATTCCTGATAATGCAATCACGACTGATCATATTGGAACAGGAGTAATTGTTACAGATGATATTGCAGCTAACGCAGTTACAACAACTGATCTTATAGATGATGCAGTAACGGCACCTAAGCTTGCGACTAATTCAGTAGGTGTAGATGCTCTTAATTTATCAGACGGAACAAGTGGTCAAGCACTTATCACAAACGGTAGTGGTACAATATCATTTAGTAGTGTTGGTGCTGAGGATGATATATTCTACACAAATGCACAGTCAGTAGCTTCTAATTATACCTTAAGTGCTAATCGAAGTGCAATGACTGCAGGACCAGTAACACTTGCTTCAGGAGTCACTGTAACCCTCGCTTCTAATGCAAGGTGGGTAGTAGTATGAGTACAATAAGAGTTTCGGGTGATTCATCGGGATATTATGATCTAACGGTTCCATCAGTGGCTGGAACAAATACTATTGATTTATCAAAGGTTATAAAAAAAGATTCAAGCGGTGTAGTAGAAATTGGAACTGATACTGGAACACAACCTTCTTACTTTAATTCATATTTGAATGTTCAAAACAATGCATCAACTTCTGATCATGCATCAATAACAATTACTGCTGGTACGGGTGGATATGCAGGATTACATTTTGGAGATAGTGATAATGGTAGAATAGGTCAAATTGCTTATAGTAATACCGACGATGCTTTAGTATTTACTTCTGGTAATTCTTCAAGAATGACTCTCAATAGCAGTGGGGTTTTAACAAAACCATATCAACCTGCGTGGTCAGTTTATAATACTACAAGCGGTTATATTTCAACAACCGCGCAAACAACAAATACTTTAGTTTGGAATGCAGAAGATTTTGATGTAGGTGGTAATTTTGCTAATAATAAATTTACTTGTCCTGTAGCTGGAATATACTGGGCAGAAGTGCACATTCATCATGCTAATACAACTGGCCAGATATCACTCACTTTATGGCGTGAAAGAAGTGGGTCTTCAACTTTAGTTTCTTATCATAACAGGTCAGGGTCAAATATTATTGAGAGAGGTATACGTACCAGTCAGCTGATTCAGTGTCAGGCTGGTGATAAGATTTGGTCTGGATTGTGGCATGAAAATACTAATTCAAGCATATATTTTAGCACAAACGCGTCAACATATACCGGATTTCAAGGCTACTTACTAGGATAAATATAGTTATGTCAACTCTATTATTAGAAAATCTAAAACACTCGAGTGCAACTGGGAATAATATCACACTTGCAGCAGATGGTTCTATCACGGTTGATGAGAAGCTTCATGTATTAAAAGATTCAAGTGGTGGAACTGCTACATCAGGAAGTGTTGCAGTATTTGAAGATGATGATAATACAGAAATTAGTCTATTAGGTGGTAGTTCATCTGTTCTTGCAGTTAACTTTGGTCATAGCGGCGATAATGATGATGGAAATATCAATTATAACACCACGTCAGGTTATGAACAGATGGCGTTTAGAGTAAATGCAGCTGATAGAATGACTATTAGTAAAGATGGTTATGTTATTAAACCAAACACACCATCATTTCTTGCGCATGGAGGATCAGGGCAATGGCAGGGCGCAGAGTATTTAAGATTTCCAAATATAACAGCTGCAAAAGGTGGCCACAATATAGGAAGTCACTATAACACAAGCACTTACAAATTTACAGCTCCTGTTGCAGGTAGATATGTATTTGGTTTTAGTGTATATGCGTACCAATATGAAGCGTTAGATATATATGGGTCCATAAATGGCAGTGCACTCACTGGTGGTTTTCAAATAAACGCTGGAAGTGGTTCGGATATGACTGATGATTACTACCCAACTCTTGGAGGAACTGTAATGGTTCAACTATCTGCAAGTGACACTTTTGGTTTTTATCAAAACTCTTCTAGTGGATATTATCACACTAACACATCGGGTTCTGTTTTTTGGGGGTATTTACTAGGATGACAACTATTACAAACACAGGTATAACTATAGGATCAACTACTATTGGAGGTACAAATATTCAATCTGTAGAGCTGGTTGGAACTTCAACCGTTTCAACAGATGCACTTCAAGGTGTGACTTCATCTGGAGTTGTGGCTATGCCGCCAGGGTCAATTGTGCAAATGGGTGGAGACACTTGGAATCCTGGTTCGGTATTAGATATTACTACTACTGGGACGGACTGGTGCGGAGCAAATCTACAAGTATCAATGACATTTAGATCAACAAGTAATAAATTTTTTATTCAGGTCCATATACCAGATGGGTATAATCTTGCTTCTACTACTCGAGCTTTAGATGGTGGATTTCTATATTCTACTGATAGCTACAGTTCTCATAGTGCAGTACTTGGTCCTCAACAGATTATATCAGATCATATGGGTTATTCTGGATCAGATACCGCAGATTTGCATCCACATCTTTATAATACTTGGGGTACAGTTCCAACAACATCTCCTGTAACAATTAGACCTTATTTAAAAGCAAAAAATGGAACTTACAGAGTAAACGCAAACTCTATGGGAGTTTATAGTTTAACAGTAATGGAAATTCAAGGATAAGATATGGCCATAGATAAAATTTCATTACACGGAATAGCAGATAATGCAGTAGGTACGGCACATATTGCAGCAGACGTAATTGTGGCCGATGATATTGCTAATAATGCTATTACAATTGCAGAACTTAACAGCACATTGGACCTTAGCAGTAAGACCGTAACTCTTCCTACACTTTCAAAAGCTGGTGTACCACTAACTGCTAATAGAACTAGTAGTGATGGGGATATTATAGAATTACATAAAGATGGTAGTGAGATAGGTAGTCTTAGTGTCGAAAGTGGTTCATTACACATTGGTGGAGGTGATGTTGGTTTAGGTTTTTATCAAGTAGCTAACTCTATTGTACCAATTAACGCTGGAACACGCGCACTTAGTGATGGAGCAATTGACTTAGGTATGTCCAGTGGACGATATCATGATCTCTATCTAGCCGGTGGAATTAAAATGAACAACGCCAGTGACATGACTAGTGTGACTACTGGTTCAATTTATCAAGACAGTAGCAGTAGGCTTAGATTTGCTGGTGGTACAGGAGGATATTTATTCTGCGATGATACTAATGGCACAGGTCAATTAAAAATAGACGATGGTGGTCGTGTTACTATGCCTGCTCAACCAACATTTTTAGCAAGGTATAATGGTTCGTCAGTTAATATCAGTAATGAAGTATGGGTTTTCAATGCAACCAATGTTTATTCTGGATTTAATATTGGTAGTCATTATTCTACTTCAACTGGAAAATTTACTGCTCCAGTTGCTGGTACTTATTACTTTCATTTTAGTTCAATCATAAGCACTCAAGGAACAAATTTAACAATACAACTTAGAATAAATAATTCTGCAGCGGACCAAATACACATTAGTCAAGATGAAAGCGGTTGGAACGTTTATGGTTTAAGTAGCCAATACTACTTAAATGCAAGTGACTATGTAACTGTTTATGTAGCTGGAAACTATACTTTATATGGTAATAATTGGTCTAGATTTACTGGTCATTTGATAGGATAAAAGAAAGTATAAATAGTCCTAGAACAAATTAATTTCGGGACTTTTGGATATGGCAAAACCTACAACAAGACAAACATTATTAGATTACTGTCTTAGAAATCTGGGACATCCTGTAATTGAAATTAATGTTGATGATGATCAGCTGGACGATAGAGCCGATGAGGCTTTACAATTCTATCAAGAATATCACTCAGATGCTATCTATAAAGATTATCTTAAGCATAAGATAACAAATAGCACATTAGCTTTAACAGTTACTTCAGGTACTTTTTCAGCTGGAGAAGAAATAACCGGAGGAACATCTGGTGCTAAAGCAATTGTAAAAGAATTCAGCGGAGTAACATTAAGATATAATACTCTTAAAGAAACAACTGTACCTTTTCAAGCATCTGAAGTTATAACGGGCGGAAGTGGAGGTACTGCGAATATTCAGTCTATAACTAAAGGTGATACTGAAAATGGTTATATAGATATTCCAGATTCAATCACTACTGTACAACAAATATTTCCACTAGATGACGAAGATTCAAGTATTAACATGTTTGATGCTAAGTATCAAATACATCTGAATGATGTGTTTAATATGAGGTCTGGTCATGGCATAGCTAATTACTATCAAACACAACAACATTTAAGTACTCTTCATATGGTATTTAATGGTGCAGACTCAGTTAGATTTAATAGACATATGAATAGGCTTTATATAGATGCCGATTGGGAAAACGATTTAAAGAAAGATAGCTATGTAATAGTGGAATGTTTTAGATTAGTAGATCCTGCTTCATATGCTGACGTATATAATGATATGTTTTTAAAACGATATCTTACAGCATTGGTTAAAAAACAATGGGGGAGTAATTTATCTAAATTTGAAGGCATGCAACTTCCTGGCGGTGTAACTCTTAATGGAAACCGAATAATGGAAGAAGCTACAACTGAAATAAAGGAAATTGAAGAGGAAATGCAACTTAAATACGAAATGCCTCCTAACTTTATGGTGGGTTAATTCATGCCTACTAACGTATACTTTTCACCCAAAGTTAAAGCAGAACAACATCTATTCGAAGATCTCGTAATAGAATCATTGAAGATGTACGGACAAGATGTCATGTATATTCCTAGGACTTCTATTACTGTTGATGAACTTCTTAATGAGGACTATGCTAGGTTCACCGATGCATATAACATAGAAATGTATATAGAAAACACCGAAGGATTTGCGGGTGAAGGAGATCTATTAGGAAAATTTGGACTTGAAGTTAGAGATCAAGCAACATTGATTGTTTCACGAAGAAGGTGGGAACAATTAGTTGGAATATTTAATAACACTGTTACTACAAATCGTCCTGTTGAAGGAGACTTAATATATTTGCCTATGTCACGTGCGATGTTTGAAATTAAATTTGTAGAACACGAACAACCATTTTATCAAATGAATAATTTACCTACGTTTAGACTTGAATGTGAATTATTTGAATATAGTAATGAGCAAATCGATACAGGTATTACTGACATTGATAACTTTGAAGCTTCTTATGCTGCTTCTATTACACTTGATGTTGCGCATGGTAGTAGAAATGGAGTTATAGGTGAGAAAGTATATAAGCAACTAGGAACTGATGGAAACGGAGATCCTATTAGAGTTACTGGCGAAATTGCTAGGTGGGATAAAGGAGCTACTTTATCTACTATAGATATAATAAACGTAGGAAGTACAGATAGTACTGTTAGGGAATTTACATCAGGAGGAAACCTTGTTTCGTCTGATGATGGAACAACTACATGGGCAATATCAGCTGTTCATGGTATTAACACAGCTGAAGCATCGAAGTTTAGTAGAGACGATGCAGTTGCTGACAATAGAGAGTTTGAAATTGAAGGAGACTCTATAATCGATTTTTCTGAAAGTAATCCTTTCGGCGACCCAAGTGAGACAAATTAATGTTCGGAGATCATTTTTATCACAACGCAATAAGAAATATGGTTGCGGTTTTTGGAACTATATTTAACGATATTCACGTTGTCAAAAGAGATAGCGCTAATAAAGTTTTATCTAGCGCGCGGGTCCCGCTCGCGTACGGGCCCAGGCAGAAGTTTATTTCAAGAATAGAATCTCGACCAGGATTAGACGATCCAAGAATAGCAATTAAACTTCCAAGAATGTCTTTTGAAATTACTCAGTTGACATATGATACTAATACTAAGCTTCATAAGAATACTCATCAGATAGTAAATTCTACAGTCGCTAACAGTAGAGACAAATATTTAGGACCTGTTCCTTATAGAATAGGTTTTCAGTTGAATATTATTACAAAACAACAGGATGAAGCTTTACAAATTTTAGAACAAATTATTCCTTACTTTCAACCTGAATATACTGTTACTGTTAAAGAAGCAAATGGTCAGTTTAAAGCAGATACTCCTATTACGTTAACTTCTATAACAATGAGTGATGACTATGAAGGGGATTTCTTAAGTAGAAGAGCAATAATATATTCCTTAGACTTTGAAACAAGAGTAAGATTTTATGGACCTAAGTCTACTTCTGGTTATATTAGAACTGTTATTACTGACATAAACAATCAAACAACAGATGCTATATTTGAAAAAATTACTACAACAACCGATCCTTCAAATGCTGGTCCTACAGATACGTATACTGTAACTAATACATATTCATTCCCATCGACACCGGATGCACAGGAAATTATACTGACTACGAGTGGTGTAGCAACATTTACTATAGGTGAGAATGTTACGGGATCAATATCAGGCGCAACTGGTAAAGTTGTAACACAGACTGGTACTACTGCATCTGGCACGACACTTAAAATAAATAATCTAGACGCGAACTTTTTAGTAGGTGAAGTTGTTACAGGAGCTCCTTCAGGCGCTTTTGGTACAGCTGCAACAGTGAAAGATTTGGCACTTTAAAATGGCACAAAATAAAAAAGAAATACAAGACGATTATGATTTTACGAGAAGTATGTATTATAATCTAGCGGAAAAAGGACAAGAAGGTATAGACCTTCTATTAGACCTTGCTCGAGAAAGCGAGCATCCAAGAGCTTTTGAAGTTCTTTCTAATTCCATCAGACAGAATGCTGACGTGGTTGAAAAGCTGATGAAACTTCAAAAAGATAAAAAAGACATAGATTACGATAAGCTATCTCTTCCAAATAGTATGACACAAAATAATGTATTCGTAGGATCAACTACCGATCTTCAACGAATGTTGATAGATAAAGCGAAAAAGAAAGAGAAAACAATTGACGCAAGCGTCACTAAAGAATAGTGAGTTTGGTTATCTAGGAAATCCTCAAATAAAAAGGGATGGAGTAGAACAACCTTGGACTCAAGATCAGGTTTTCGAATATGCTAAATGCATGAAAGATCCTGTTTATTTCGCAAAGAAATATATTAAAATAATTTCATTAGATGAAGGTCTTATTCCTTTTGACTTGTATCCCTATCAGGAAACAATGTTTAAAGAATTCAATAAAAATAGATTTAGTATAGTACTGGCATGTCGACAGTCTGGAAAGTCTATTAGTTCTGTTGTATATATTTTGTGGTATGCAGTTTTTAATCCCGAAAAAACTATTGCAATATTAGCAAACAAGGGTGCGACTGCAAGAGAAATGTTAGCCAGGATTCAAATAGCACTTGAAAATTTACCATTCTTTTTGCAACCTGGATGTAAGATAGTTAATAAAGGAAACATAGAATTTAGTAATAATAGTAGGATTATTGCTGCAGCAACTTCGGGTTCATCTATTCGAGGTATGTCTGTCAACTTGTTATTCCTAGACGAGTTTGCTTTTGTTGAAAATGCATCGGCATTCTATACTTCAACTTATCCGGTTGTTTCTTCTGGTACTGATACTAAAGTTATTATAACATCAACCGCAAACGGTGTAGGAAATGTTTTTCATAAGCTTTGGGAAGGTGCTGTACAGAAAACTAATGAATATACACCTTTTAGAATTGATTGGTGGGATGTACCTGGGCGTAATGAAAAATGGAAAGAATCGACAATTGCAAACACGTCAGAACTACAGTTTGACCAAGAATTCGGTAACAACTTTCATGGAACCGGAAATACTCTTATACAGGGAAATGTCCTATTACAACTTAAAGCAAAACCACCAATTTATAGACAAGAATCAGTAGCAGTTTATCAGAAACCCGCAACGGGATGCAAATATATGATTTTTGTCGATAGCGCTAAAGGAAGAGGTCAGGATTATTCTACATTTAATGTGATCGATATTAGCTCTCGCCCATTCAAACAGGTAGCTGTCTATCGCGATAATTCTATCTCTCCTTTACTCTTCCCTGATATTATCTATAAGTATGCGAAAACGTACAACGATGCTTATGTTGTTATAGAGAATAATGATTCTGGTGCTGTGGTATGTAACGGATTATACTATGATTTAGAATATGAAAATTGTCATGTAGAATCTTCGGTAAAAGCAAATGCTGTTGGTGTTATGATGACAAAGAAAGTTAAAAGAATAGGGTGTTCAAATCTTAAAGATTTTGTAGAAAATTTTAAACTAGATCTTGTAGATGCAGATACTATTATGGAACTATCAACGTTTGTAGCAAAAGGATCTAGTTATGAAGCAGAAGGAACTAATCATGATGACTTAGTCATGAATTTAGTTCTTTTTGGTTGGTTTGCAACTACATTCTATTTTGCAGAAATGACTGATATTAATGTAAAAGATATGATGTTTGCTGAACACATGAAAGTATTAGAAGAAGAATTAGCTCCAGTAGGAATAATGCCAGACGATCAAAAAGAAGAAGAAGAAATTGAATCCGATGGTCAAGTCTGGAAAGTTGTAGGAAATACTGGACTTTACTAGGTTTTTATTATTTATAAATAATATTATGAAAATTACCGTATTATGAAATCATTTAATGTAAATTACAAGGGGAAAGAAAAATGAGCTTCCAAGTCTCTCCAGGTGTACGCGTTAAGGAGATCGATCTCACTAACGTTGTTCCTGCAGTCTCTTCCTCCATTGGTGCCTTTTGTGGAGCATTCTCCTGGGGTCCAATGGGTGTACCGACGCAGATCACCTCAGAAAATAACTTGGCCGAAACATTTGGCACTCCTAATCTTACTAATAACACTAGCTACTTTACTGCTGCTGCTTTTCTACAGTACGGCAATGATCTAAGAGTTATTCGTGCTAGTACAGGTGCAGTTAATGCATGTGTATCTGGTACTCCAGTTAAGATTGGAACCTCCAATACCTACCTTCAATCATATTCTGCTGGGCAGGGTTCGGTTGGATCGTGGGCGGCTAAGTGGCCCGGAACACTGGGCAATTCTTTAAAAGTTGAAGTATGTAGTTCTACTGGTTTTGCCAGTTGGGCATATGCTTCTCAATTCGATGCTGCTCCTGGCACATCGAGCCACGCAACAAAACTAGGCGTAACAGGCGCTCTTGACGAAGTTCATGTCATCGTATTAGATGAAGATGGACATTGGACAGGAACAGCCAATACAGTTCTAGAACGATTCGAATATCTTTCTATGGCATCAGATGCCAAGAATGACGATGGTACTACCAATTATTACAAAGAGGTTATTAATAGCCAATCTGAGTATATATGGTGGATGGATCATGACACTGGACTTACCGATTCAGGTATTGCCTTATCCGCGCAAGCTACAAGTAAAGTTTTCGACGGTGACGGTGGAACTGCAATCGCTGCAAGTTTAACTGGTGGAACAGATGATGATGCTTTTACAGCTGGTGAAATCCAAAGTGGGTTTGACACAGTTCAAGACGCATCAACATATGATGTCAATATATTGATATCACCTCCACTAAGTGAAACTCTAGGCGGGTCAAGTGCTGATTGTGTAGCAATTGCTAATGACTTAATTGCAATAGCTGTAGCTAGAAAAGACTGCGTAGCAGTAATTTCTCCTCCAACTGGTTTTACCACAAACCCAGGTGCACAGAGTTCAGTCACACTAGTAGGTGGCGGAACAGCTGCAACCACAAGGCCGGCACTAGTTAAAGCTTTTGCTGACTACCTAACTTCAAGTTCATACGGAATGTTGGATTCAACTTCTGCTAAGGTATATGATAAGTATAACGACGTATTTATCGATATTCCTTCGAGTGGACATGTAGCAGGTCTTCTAGCAAATACTGACAATGTTGCCGATGCATGGTTTTCACCTGCAGGTTTTAACAGAGGACAGTTACTAGGCGTAACGAGAATTAACTTTAATCCAAAGCAAGCAGAAAGGGATACGCTCTATAAAGCTAGAACTAATCCTATCGTTGCATTCCCAGGTGAAGGTACAGTACTCTTCGGAGATAAGACACTATTGTCAAGACCTTCAGCTTTCGACAGAATCAACGTAAGACGCTTGTTTATTGTTCTTGAAAAAGCTATCTCAACAGCAGCTAAGTTTCAACTCTTTGAATTCAATGATGAATTTACAAGAGCCCAGTTTAGAAACTTAGTAGAACCTTTCCTAAGAGAGGTAAAGGGACGAAGAGGTATTACGGACTTTAAGGTAATTTGCGACGAAACCAATAATACTGGTCAAGTTGTAGATGCTAATGAGTTTGTTGCAGACATCTTCATCAAACCTGCAAGATCTATTAACTTTATAACACTGAACTTTGTTGCTACACGAACTGGTGTAGACTTCAGTGAAATAGCAGGTTAGGAGGTAAAAAATGGCAATTTTAGGCGTAGATGATTTTAAGTCGAAGCTGGTCGGTGGCGGAGCCCGCGCTAACCTCTTCAAGGCAACAATCAACTTTCCATCTTTTGCACAAGGCGATGTGGAACTCACATCTTTCATGTGTAAAGCTGCAACCTTACCATCTTCAGTGATTGCACCAATTATGGTTCCTTTTAGAGGAAGACAATTGCAAATCGCTGGTGATAGAACCTTTGAACCTTGGACAGTAACAATCATTAACGATACTGACTTTTCAGTACGTAATGCTATGGAACGTTGGATGAATGGTATTAACCAACATAACTCTAATACTGGTATGGTAAATCCTGTCGACTATCAAGCCGACATGAGGATTGAACAGCTTAATAAAGCTGGCGAATCAGTAAAGCTTTATGATATTCGTGGTACCTTCCCAACAAACATTTCTGCAATCGATCTTTCTTACGATACTGAGAATGCGATTGAGGAATTTACAGTCGAACTCCAAGTTCAGTACTGGGAATCTAACACAACTACTTGATGGTTAAACTAAAAGGGGAGGACTTCTATCTCCTCCCCTATTTAAAGGTGAAATATGGCAGAA
>Ga0115011_10002191_pt1 | contig 13693 bp, 15 predicted proteins | sample TroAtlMetagenome_2_FD_88705 | JGI IMG/M metagenome (GOLD analysis project Ga0115011, IMG submission 88705) | Marine eukaryotic phytoplankton communities from Atlantic Ocean - Tropical Atlantic ANT8 Metagenome | ecosystem: Environmental > Aquatic > Marine > Oceanic | place: Tropical Atlantic...
CATCTGGCAGAAGGTAGTTCAGTGATCCGTCATGCCTTACTGCAGCAAGCTGCCTGGATAGACGGTGCGCCAGGCTGATGGGTAGAGGCATCAGCTCAGGGGTCTCGTCACAGGCGTAGCCAAACATGATCCCTTGATCGCCAGCGCCAACCTTGTCAAGGGGATCGCCTTCGTGATCATCGGCTTCATTCACTCCTTGAGCAATGTCCGGAGATTGTTGATCCAGAGCGACCAGGACGGCACAACTTGTGGCGTCAAATCCACCAGCTCTGGCACCGCTATAGCCAATATTTCGGATCACTTCTCGAACCAAATGGATGAAATCAACCTGTGCGTTGGTTGTGACCTCGCCTGTAATTAAACAGAGACCTGTATTGACGACTGTTTCACAGGCAACACGGCTTTTGGGATCTTTCGCTAGCAGTGCATCGAGCACGGCATCACTCACTTGGTCGCAGATTTTGTCTGGGTGCCCTTCTGTGACCGATTCAGAGGTGAAGACGTAACGACTCATAGTCAACTTGATTGTGCAGGAACTGTAGGGTCTGCTCCTACTCCCAGTTCATTCCAGTGATGGATCAGGTGTTGATGAGCTCTGAGTGGAGGAGTCTGACGCCAGCCAGCCATATAGCCGAGGATGATTCCAATGTTGGCTTGGTGTGCCATTCGCAGATCGGAATCTGCATCTCCAATCAGCGCACACTCGCTTGGTGCTAATCCCAACTGTTTGCATAGCCCTTGCACTGCGCCAGGGTCAGGTTTTGCGGGCCGATGGTCTGCGCTCCATCGGCATGGGATGGTGTCCTGGAGATTGTTGTTGATCAGAAAGTTCTCGATGCCTTTAGGGGTGTCATTGCTAATGACTGCACAAACAACTCCTGCTTTTTGCAGTTGCTGCAACACAGTCAGGGCACCTGGTAGAAGAGTTGTTGCGCCACCTGGGGCACCATCTTCAGCAAGATGGAGATCGACAGCATCGAAAACCTCATGGGCTAGTGCTAGGGATTGAGGCCAGCCCTCACCAAGGAGGCAAAAAACTGTGGCCGTGGAGATCAGATTGTGCTCTCTCGATGCAACGGCAATGGTTCCGCCAGGATGGATCCCTTCTTCGCTGAGTCCATAGGCACTTGAGAGCAAGTCCGCAAGCTTGTTCTGGCTTTGTTGATGAGCTTGGCCGCCTTGAAATCTGCTAACAGCAAGTTTAATTCTTGCCTCAGCAAGATTTGTGAGCTTGGGCTCACTATGGGAAAGGGTGCCGTCCTTATCGAACAACACCCCTTGAATCTCACCAATAGAACGACCCCTAAGAAAAAGTTGGGGCATGTGATTAATCAGTTCAAATTAGATCATCATTCCTTCGCCAATCGGATCTTCTCCTTCCTCGGCTTGTTCAAGCAGCATTTGCTTATATCTGGCTGCCATTTCTTCCGCTTTGTCGAACACCTTTTGAGGGTCGGTGAGCATGTCACCTGGTTCCGGCTCGAGTGCTTTGGTGGAGAGAGAAATTCGGCCTCTCTCTGCATCGAGATCAATGATCATGACTTTCATCTGATCGTTGACGTTGAGAACGGAATGGGGTGTCTCGATGTGTTCGTGGCTGATCTCTGAGATGTGGAGGAGACCACTAACGCCGCCGATATCAATAAAGGCGCCATACGGCTTAATACCGCGAACGGTTCCGATTACCACTTCGCCTACTTCCAGGCGATTCATCTTGCGCTCAACTAGTGCACGTCTATGGCTGAGAACCAAACGGTTGCGCTCTTCGTCGACTTCAAGGAATTTCAAGGGAAGGAAGTCAGCAACAAGCTCTTCCTTCGGTTTGCGCGTGCTGATGTGTGAACCAGGGATGAAGCCTCTTAGGCCTTCGACCCGCACCAAGGCACCGCCGCGGTTGGTGGCAAACACTTCGGAGTAGATGGTTGCATCTTCTTTTTGCAGCTGACGAACCCGCTCCCAAGCACGTTGATATTCGATACGGCGAATGGAAAGAGAAAGCTGCCCATCTTCATTCTCTTCACTCATGATGAAGAATTCACGGATCTCACCGGGCAGAAGCACATCGCTCAGCCCTTCGACCCGATTAATCGAAACCTCTTGTAGAGGCATAAATGCAGCCGTCTTGGCTCCGATATCGATCATCGCGCCCTTGGATTCAAGAGCAAAAACTGTGCCGTTGACAATGTCACCCGGCTTGAAGTTGTAGTCGTACTTGCTGAGTAGGGACGCAAACTCATCAAGGCTGAAGCCAGCACCATCAAGATCCTTCTTGGAGGCTCTGCTGCTCGGATCGTCTGCTGTTGGTACGTCCTCCGGAATGCTCAGGTCTTCGTCTGCAATCGATGCATTCACCGCATCGGTCCCCTCAGATGGGGTTACAGCCTCTTCTTCTGGACTGTTATTTGCAGCGGATTCCTGAACCGGTTCGGTGGAAGTTACAGACATCGTGGGATGGCGGTCTGCCCTAGGGCAGTACGACAGGGAATCCGACCGGCCCGCCGACCATTCGGAATTAAGGAAACACTCTACAGATTCGCTTCACAGGTTCAGCGAACGGACGCAAGCTCGCCTTTGCTGGCCTTGATGCATTCAAGGGCTGCGATGAAATCACTGATTCCACGGAATTGGCGGTAAACCGAGGCGAAACGCACGTAAGCCACCTCGCTAATACCGCGTAAATGTTCAAGAACCATCTCGCCAATTTCCGAACTACTCACCTCTCGACCACTGTTTTGTTGCAGTTGGAGTTCGAGCTCGGTCACCATGACTTCAAGCTTTGCTGTCTCAAGGCCAGTTTTCTCACAGGCCCGAGTTAAACCATGAAGTAGCTTGCTGCGACTGAAGGTTTCTCTGTTCCCGTTGCGCTTGATGACGCTAATGGGAACAGTTTCAATCCGCTCGTAGGTTGTGAATCTGAAATCGCAATTTAGGCATTCACGTCGACGACGCACACTTCTGCCAGTATCGGCAGCTCGCGATTCCAGCACACGACTATCGGTGTTTTGGCAAGAGGGGCATTGCATGCCCTGAAAACTCCAGATTATTTAATTCTAACTCTATACAACGATTGCACTTATGAGAAGCCCTCGCTGACTTGATTCAAAGGGTTTTAGAGCGGAAAGCTTCCTGTTGGCGTTGAACATGGTGATGCATTCGCATTCGCATTCGGGTGAGATGGTTGAAAAATAATTTCGTTGGCATGAAAAAAGCCCCGCTGGTGCGGGGCTTGCGATGAAGTAGGCGTGTTACTTGCCGCTGTCTTTGCCGATCTTCGGTGGATCGCGGAAAGCGATTGCGAAGAACAGTGTGGCAATTGCCAGGGTGAGTATGAGGATGTAAGCAAAGCTTTCCATATGGAATCTCCGAAAGGACGATTATCTAAGGGTGGTGCCTGCAGGGGGCTTGTAACCCTCTGGTAGGCGACGGGTGGAACGATCACCAAGTTTTTGGTACATGCCAAATTCAACCTGTTCACCTAGTTCTGGATCAATGCCAGCAAATACATCCCGATAGAGAGTTCTGGATGCATGCCACCAATGCCCAAAGAGGAAGAGCAGAGCAAAGCATGCATGAGCAAAGGTGAACCAGGTCCTTGGCGAGCTTCTAAACACACCGTCGGAGTTGTAAGTCTCACGATCGAATGTAAAAGCTTCTCCAAGCTGAGCCCTGCGCGCTAAGCGCTTGACTTGTGCTGGATCAGTAAAGGTTTGTCCGTCCATTGAACCGCCATAGACGGTGGCCGTGACACCAACTTGCTCAAAGGAATACTTGGCTTCAGCTCTTCTGAATGGAATGTCAGCGCGGACATTTCCATTTTGGTCTTCGAGAAGAACTGGGAAGTTCTCGAAGAAATTGGGAATGCGACGGACTTCTAGATCGTTCCCTTCCTTATCGCTAAAAGCGATATGGCCGAACCAACCTGTTGGTAAGCCATCACCATTAACCATGGGCCCAACCCTGAATAGGCCTCCTTTCGCTGGGCTGTTGCCAACGTAGTCATAAAAGGCCAGCTTCTCGGGTATTGCTTTATAGGCCTCTTCTTTGGAAGCACCGTCATCCATCGCTGATTGGACTCGACGGTTGATTTCAGTTTTGAAGTAATTCGAATCCCATTGATACCTTGTAGGGCCAAAAAGCTCCACAGGCGTTGTGGCTGCTCCGTACCACATGGTTCCGGAGACAACAAAGGCAACAAAAAGGATCCCGGCAAGACCACTTGCAAGAACAGTCTCAATGTTGCCCATCCTCAGGCCTTTGTAGAGCCGTTCAGATGGTCGGTTGGTGATGTGGAAGATGCCACCGATGATGCCAAAGATTCCCGCACCAATGTGATTGGCAACAATGCCGCCCGGATTGAATGGATTGAATCCCTCGGCTCCCCAGGCTGGTTGGACAGGCCCAACGTGGCCAGTCAGGGCATATGGATCAGATATCCATATGCCTGGGCCTAGAGCTCCAGAGCAATGGAAGGCGCCAAAACCAAAACATCCGATCCCAGCGAGGAGCAAATGAATGCCGAAGATTTTCGGCAGGTCGAGCGCGGGTTCTCCGGTGCGATCGTCTATCCAGAGATCAAGATCCCAATAAGTCCAGTGCCATATGGCAGCAAGCATCAGCAAGCCGCTAAAGACAATGTGGGCAGCTGCAACGCCTTCAAAGCTCCAGAAGCCAGGATTAAGACCGGTCTCACCAGTGACATCCCAGCCACCCCAGCTACCGGTTATTCCGATTCGGGCCATGAAGGGCATGACATACATGCCCTGACGCCACATTGGGTTCAGGACTGGATCCGAAGGATCGAATACAGCTAATTCGTAGAGGGCCATCGAGCCGGCCCAGCCGGCTAGCAGGGCAGTGTGCATGAGGTGCACGGCCAGAAGTCGGCCTGGGTCGTTGATAACGACTGTGTGCACCCGATACCAGGGCAATCCCATGGGTCAGGTTCGGGGGAACGAAGCTGCTTATGCAGTCAGACCTATTGATCGTAAAGCTTGCGGCCTAGGACATGGGGGACGTTGTCGCTACCTGCAACGTGTAGTGATATCCAAGCTGGCTTCATCAAGCTTTGCTACAGGGGCGCTAAGCACCTGGGACTAACGATGCCTGGCTTCTGGATGCGGTCACAAATCGCAATGCCAAAGATTCACAATGGATTGGTTTCGTGTTTCCGGACCCATGCCAATTGTTCGCTTTGTGCGCGAAGGCATAGATGTTGATTGTTATCCCGGAGAAAATCTTCGGGAGGTGGCTTTGCGAGAGGGCGTTCAGCTCTATGGCTTGAAAGGGCAGCTTGGCAACTGCGGAGGTTGTGGTCAGTGCATCACCTGCTTCGTCTCTGTAGAGGGTGGGCTTGGCGATGAGCCGCTAACTCCATTGACGCCTGTTGAAGAGGTCAAGCTTGAGAAAAGGCCGAAGCATTGGCGATTGGCCTGTCAGGCCATGGTTCAGTCATCTCTGATTGTGCTGACAAGGCCTCAGGCCTCACTTGATTCTGCTGAAGCTCGTCTTAAGGACGCTCGTGAGACGGCTTTGCCTCAAGGCACGATGGCTTGGCCTGAGCCGGAGGAATCTCTCGATGAAGGAGATGACATGCCAGAGGAAGTTGTTTTTGCCGCCAAGCCCGATGACAGGGCCTAAAGAGAATGCGATTTCGATTGCCTGGCGGTGATATCTTCACCTGATATCAATGTTTCTCTATGGAAACCAACCCTCTCGGTTTCGTCGCCAGTCTGCTTTTTATTCTGGTCCCGACGGTTTTTTTGATCGGCCTTTACATCTCAACTGGTAGGCAGGCCTGAATTGATTCTGGTGTGTTTACGGACTGCCAAAATCAATTCAGCGTCTACTTTTCTCAGGTTCTTTTGCGATTAGGACTGGAGCGGGCGTATGCACTCTCATGTAGACGCTTGATGAGCTGCCAAGCAGCTTCTCCAAATCCACTAGCGATCTTGCAAACAGTGGCCTTCGATCTTGAGAGCCAATCAACACAAGATCTGCTTTCGTCTCAACAGCGGCATCACAGACTCCGAGCCCAATGTTTGGACTCGTTCGATGCATCGGCTTCATTGCTACACCCATCCCTCTCGCTCGTTTGACAGCAGCATCAAGGATTTGATCGGGCTAGCTTCTTCCTCCACGCATAGGAGTTAGTTCCTGTCTGGTTAGGTGAATGCCTGTGAGTTGGCCGCCGGGGATTAGACGCACAATCTCACCCGCAAGTCGAAGGGCTTCGTCGCCTAATTCCGGTGCCGTCAATTCTGACAAGCAAGTTTTTTATATAGCGAATGTAGAGGTCGTCACGAACGAGCAGCATCGGACGCTCTGAAAGCTGGAAAACGTATTGGCTTGTGCTGTTCGAGAGAATCGACTGAAGGCGACCAAGGCCTCTCGATCCCATCACGATTAGATCGGCGTTGAGTTCATCAGCAACCTTGAGAACAGTTTGCTTGGCGTCCCCTTGGCGAATGATTGTGTTGACGTCATTTGGGTTCAGGCGCATTCTTTTTAATGCTCCTGCAAGGGTTGCAGCACCTTCTTCCCATGCACTGTCTATGTCGGAAGCGCTTGAGGTGCTTTTTGCTTTGACGACATAAAGCAGATTGAGTCGAGCATTCCGGAAGCTTGGAAGATTGCGGAGCATGCTTATCATTTCTTCAACATGACCTTGGCCTGAATCCGCAATTAATAGGTTTTGGAACATCTCTTTCAGCAGTGCTTCACGCACCCTATGTCTGGATATCTAGTTGGTTTGCATGACGAGTGAGAACTTGACGTCTCGTCCCTGGCTCCTCTCTAAAAGGGTTCTGCCACAGCACACCGATCATGGTGGTGTGATGTGGCATGGGGCGTATCTGTCTTGGTTAGAGGAAGCTCGGGTGGAAGCTCTTGCTGCAGTGGGGCTGACCTATCGAGAGCTTTGCTGCCAGGGCATGCAGATGCCTGTTGTGAGATTGGAGATTAAATACATGCGTTCGCTTGCTCATGGAGAGACCGTCTCTTTAGAGAGTTGGTCTTTACCAAAGAAGGGAGCCCGTTGGCCTTGGAAGACTGTGATCATCAGAGAAGATGGCGAGATGGCGGTCCAAGCCTTAGTGGAATTGGTTTTGGTTCATCAGGTTGGTGGCCTGACCAGAGTGTTGCGTCAGCCCCCAGAATCACTTGCACTGGCTTTGCGCAAGCTGCAACTAGGCCCTTGAGCACGTTCGTGACATAGTTGGTACATATGAACTAGTTGCTTGGACTCGCGTCGGTGGTGGTGGCTATGGAGTCGATGCAAGGGCTTAGGCGTTGCGCGCATGCGCGACCTTGAATCATTGGCCAGGCAAAGCCAAGTCGGGCTGGCTGAAATATGGCTTTGGCCTGAAGAGGAATTGAGAAAGGCGTTGCCTTGGCCAGCGCATCTTTTCCAAGCGCTTGACTTGCATCGGCGTGAATGGGGAGTTGCGCCAAGCATCCAGGTCCCCGATGAGGCCTTATTGCCAATCGATTCATTTTGGCCAGATGGCTTGCGGTCTTTGAAGCGCCCTCCCTTGGCATTGTTTTGGAAGGGGAGGGCGGCGCTTTGGCGTTGCCTCGGTGATCGTCAGGCCGTGGCCATTGTGGGCACGCGGCAGGCTTCTCCACATGGGGTTCGTGTGGCGGAAGAGTTTGGCCAAGCGTTGGCTCATTCAGGCTGGCCGGTCGTGAGTGGGCTCGCGGAAGGAGTTGATGCAGCTGCTCATCGTGGCTGTCTAAAGGCTGGAGGCGTTCCGGTAGCTGTATTGGGAACGCCTTTGAATCGTGCGTATCCCCTTCAGCACGCGGCTCTTCAATCTGAGGTTGAATCTGCGGGGTTGCTGTTGACAGAGCAGCCAAAAAATATGCCAGTGCAGCGTGCTTATTTCGCTGCACGCAATCGATTACTTGTGGGCTTGGTCAAGCTTGTTGTTGTTGTTGAATGTCCAGAACGTAGCGGTGCATTGATTTCTGCAAGGTTGGCCTTTGAGATGAATTGTCCTGTTGGGGTGGTGCCAGGTGATGCGAGGCGTTGGTCGGCTGCTGGTAGTAATGCGCTTTTGCTTGATCGGGCTTTCCCTTTGCTGAGTCCTGAATCTCTTTTGAGCCAGTTAGGTGCTGGGCCACTTGCAAAGCCCGCCCTTGCAGCCGAGTTATCCGGTGCAGCCGCGTTATCCGATTCAGAGCTTGTCGAAAAGGTTGGTGGGCAACCTCAGCATGAGAAAAATAACTTGCTGTTAAGGGCTTTGGGGGATGGTGCTTCGATGAAGGATTTGGTGGCGTGCCTCAAGCTTCCTCCTGGAAAGATTGCGGAGGATCTGCTGCAGCTTGAGTTGCAAGGTCTGTTGGTGGCTGAGCCTGGCTTGCGTTGGCGTCCGGCTTAGCCTCTACTGATGAAAAGGCAGGAGCTTCACGCCGAAAAGCTTCTGAGCTGGCGGCGTCAGCAGTTGGCGCTTGGCGGTCGAGCTGTTGATCTCGACTGGCTGTTGGATCTCGCTGGTGGCTTGGCTTGGAGTGCATTGCAACAGTTGTATCTCGATCCAAATCGTCCAGTGGAGTTGGGGGAATCCTTGGAGCAGCTGGAAAAGCTTTGGCGTCGTCATCTTGATGACCATGTTCCTTTGCAGCACCTCATCGGTCGTTGCCCCTGGCGAGATATCGAACTCGAGGTGAGTCCAGCAGCCTTGATCCCCCGCCAGGAAACCGAGCTCTTGGTGGACTTCGCCCTGGAGGATGTCAAGTCCAAGTCCTGTGGGCGTTGGGCCGACTTGGGAACGGGCTCAGGTGCCCTTGCCGTCGCTATGGCTAGAGCATTGCCTCGTTGGCGTGGTCATGCGGTGGATTGCAGTCAGGAGGCTTTGATGTTGGCGTCGAGGAACCTCCAGCGGTTAGCCCCTTCCGCTTCTTGGACTGTGCACTGCGGTAGTTGGTGGGAGCCTTTGCAACCTTGGTGGGGCTCCTTCGACTTGGTGCTTGCTAATCCTCCCTATATCCCTCAAGCGCTTTTGGCTCAATTGGAACCTGTTGTTAGGGACCATGAGCCTCATTTGGCTCTTTCTGGTGGCATGGATGGCTTGGAGTCATGTCGCCAGGTCATTGCTGGTGCCACCAAGGCTCTTAGTCCTGGAGGATTGCTGTTGCTAGAGCATCACCATGACCAGAGTGATGCCGTGTTGATTTTGATGAGGGATCAAGGGTTAACGGATGTGGTCTTCAAATTTGATTTGCAGGGAGTCAGGCGCTTTGCTCTTGGTCGGCATCCTGTCTCTTTGTCTCTGCCTGGTTGAAAGATGAAACTGTCACCTTCTTCCATTCTTGATGCCAGCAGCCTGGCAGCGCGATTGCATTCGGGTTCAGTGGTTTTATTGCCTACAGATACCCTGCCTGCTTTGGCGGTTTGTCCAGAGCACGCTGCAAAGCTCTGGAGCATCAAACAAAGACCCTTGGATAAACCGTTGATTCTCATGGGTGCTAATGCGGAAGAGCTTTTGAAGCACGTTTCACTTTTGGCCTTGGAGGATGCATGGTTTATGGCAAAGCGTTATTGGCCTGGTGCGCTCACCTTGGTTTTGCCAGCAGCGAGTGAATTGGTGGCGGCTCTGAATCCAGGATCTGAAACGCTTGGGATGCGCGTCCCAGCCTGTAGGAGCACCAGGGATTTGCTGAAGCAAAGCGGCCCTCTGGCAACCAGCAGCGCCAATCTTGCTGGAGCTGCGCCAGCTGAGAATGAACAGGCGGCGACTGCCGCTTTCCCCTTGTTGCCACTTTTGGGTCCATTGCCTTGGCCCAAGCCTTCTGGATTGGCAAGCACAGTGCTTGCTTGGCAAGGAGAAGGATGTTGGCAGTTATTGCGTCATGGTGCTGTGATACCTGAGATGGTGCGTTATTCATGCTCTGGCTGATCGGCTTGGTGTTGCTTCTTCAGGCCATTTTTCATTGGCTTTTGGAGCCGATCATTGTTGTCAGTAGTCCAGTCTTTGAGCTGAGTGGGTTTGGCTGGGCTTTGTTGCTTCTAGGGGCCTGGTTGGTGGCTGGACAGGGCGAAAGCAAAGGCTCTGGCTGAAAGCAAAGGTTTTGGCTGAAAGATCAGGCGACCAATCGTTGTAGTTGGGGTACTACGGAGCCCAGTGGCGGGGCGTTCTCTGCGCTGATCTCGTGAGCCGATAGAGCCCTGAGCTTTTCAGCTGAGAGGTGTTTGGATTGATGCCGGCTAGCGGATTTGAACCGTTGACCTTCGCTTTACAAAAGCGCTGCTCTACCACTGAGCTAAGCCGGCAATCATGAGAGCTTAGCGATAGCTGCGCACCTCTTTTGCTGCTGAGTGGTCAGCAGCCATAACGTCAGCTCGAGGCGGCTGTGGCATCCAGTTTTGGCAAGTGCATGACTGATGTGACTTTCTACAGTTCGAGGACTGAGAACCAGTCGCTTGGCAATGCAGCGGTTGCTGAGGCCTTCAAGAAGCAAATTCACAACTGACTTCTCGGCTGGGCTTAGGGCGTCGATTTGATTGCTTTGGTTCAGATCAGAAGCGTTTGATTCTTGGCAAGGCAGCATCAGGCCATGGCAACTAATCAGAGGATTCCCCAGCTTCCGATTCTTTTGACTCTTCTGCTTCTTTGGTTTCGCTGGGCTCTTGATCTTCAGATTCATCAGCCTTGCTTGGTGGATTCGCTGCAGGCTTGATTGAGCGTTTGATCGGCAAGTTGGCCACCAGTGCGGTCATGCGATCTTCTGTCTCCAGGCTGACTTCACCTCCTTCGAGATCAATCTCCACGTATTTGGCCACCACTTCAAAAATCTCACGTCGCATCTGTTCAAGCAGTTCAGGGCTTAGATCACTTCGATCATGGGCAAGAACAAGTTGAAGGCGCTCTCGAGCCGTGGTTGCACTAGCAGGCTGACGCCCCAGCAACTTGTTGAGGATGTCACGCAGGGTCATCGCCATCGCTTCAGAAGATCTTTGTTTGCATCAGTTGCCACAGCTTGGCGCGTAGCCCTCGTCCTTCTTTGGCTGGATCCATAAGAGGAACGTCTTCGCCCTGCAGACGGCGAGCAATGTTGGCGTAGCCGCGAGCCGCAGGCGAATTGCTTTTGGTGAGAGTGAGTGGCTCGCCACGATTCGTGCTCACAATCACCTGCTCGTCTTCCAGTAGCAAACCAAGTAATGGCAGGGCAAGGATGTCGGTGACATCATCTGCGGCGAGCATTTCCTGGTTCGCCATCATCTTGGGCCGAACTCGATTGAGCACCAGTTGAATTGGAGACAAGCCCTGGGTGTTCAGTAGGCCGATGACCCTATCGGCATCACGGACGGCGGAGACTTCAGGGGTTGTGACAACGATGGCTTCCTTTGCTGCCGCAACAGCATTTTTGAAGCCGTCTTCAATCCCCGCTGGGCAATCAATCAATACATAGTCGAATTGATCGGCCAGCATCGAGGCAATGCGCTGCATATCCTCGGGCTTGAGCCACTCGAGCATTCGCGGGTTGCCGGCAGGCAGAAGCGCGAGGTTGGGTTCCTGTTTGTGCTTAACAAGGGCTTGGTCGAGTCTGCAGCTCTCGGCAAGAACTTCCTGTGCGGTGTAGACGATTCGGTTTTCTAGACCAAGGAGTAGGTCGAGGTTGCGCAAGCCAAAATCTGCATCCAGCACAACAGTGCGAATACCTTGCCGACCAAGAGCAATGCCCAGGTTTGCGGTCAGGGTGGTTTTGCCGACCCCCCCTTTCCCAGAGCAGATCAGGATGGTGCGTGTCGTTGGCGCCACGGGCCACTGAAAAGTGCGATCAGCCTAATTGGCCAGCAATAGGCCTTGCTCAATTGGGCATGGGTTGCATGCGAAACGGTTCGTTCTAGCCACTCCCTGACTACTGACTGACCGCTCAACAGTTCAAGGGATTTGTTGTTGCTGGATTGATCAAGATTGTGTCGCCTTCAAGACGCGCTTCTTCCGCTAATCCAACTTGGGGTTGCTCTTCTGGGCCTCTGGCGACGGCATCAGCAATGCGCAGTTGCAATGGCCTCAGCTGCATGGCCACGATTGTTGCTTGCTTGTTGCCATGTTGGCCTGCGTGCGCAATTCCGCGCAGTCGACCCCAAACCATCACATTGCCGCCTGCCGAAATGCGAGCACCTGGGTTGACATCTCCTACTAGGAGAACATCACCTTCTGCGTTGAGATGGTCTCCAGATCGCAGGGTTCCTTGGTGGAACAGCAGTTTTGTATTGCTGATGGGGTTGATCTTCTCAACCGTGGGCTTGCTTGCTTCTTTTTGTTCAGGATTGAGATGCGTTGGATAGCCAAGGGCATTCGCGCTGACGATGGTTTCCGGCAGGCTGGCGTAAATGCGGCTGATCTCGATACCAGCCTCTTTCATCAGAGTTGTTAGTTGGACTAGCTCTCGGCAACCAAGCTGCCAGTCACGACAATCGATTTCGGCAGGGCCAGGACCTATTGCGTTGATTGTTGCTGGCAGGGTTTCACGCCAATGAGCTTGTCGAAACAAGGGCAGCGTCAGGCGCCGTAGCTCCGATTTACTCAGTTCCATTGGCAGAGCACATCTCTTGAAAGGACCCTAGGCAGCTGAATCGAGGATGTTCATCTGTTGTTGAAGCTCCTTATGGATCTCTCCTGGATGGATCAACCAGGAGGCGTCTGCTGGATTGCTTAAGCTCGCGACCAATGGAGAAGCATGCTCTAGAGCTTTGAGCTGTTTCCCATCCCAAAGCCTTAGCCCGCCTTTGTAGGGGTGATACCCATGAATTTGCTGATGGCTTAATCCACAACAGATTCCTGGAGCCAGATTGTGCTGTTCAGCCAGCTTTCTAGCCAGGGCAAGAGCCTCGAGTTGGCGAACTCGGTTGAGATGCTCAACATCAATGGCTTTGAACAGATTGCGATTCAGGAAGCGTTGGCAAAGGTTGGCAAGTGGTAGGGGTGCCTCTTCCTGCCAACGCATCAGGTGATAGCCGGTGCGCAAGTCATCGTTGGCGAGGTAGGCCTCCAGATCAATGGCTTCTGGCTCCCAGAGCCACTTGCCCATAGTTTTATCGGCCCATACTTCAGTAGGCCCAAGTTGCCGCGCCGTACGTATTAATTGCTCCAACAACCAATTGCACACCACATTCAGACGGTGGTTGTAGACGCTGCGGTACATCAGATTGCGAACAACCAGGTAGTGCTCAACTGCCATGAGGCCTTTCGGGTGAATGGCCAGTTCGCCGTCAGGAGCAAGAGTGAGAGCCGAGAGGATCCGCTCGAGGTCGAGTTGTCCGTAGCTCGTGCCTGTGCTGTAACTGTCGCGAAGCAGATAATCGAGTCGATCGCAGTCAAGCTGGCTGCTGACCAGTGTTTTGATCACATTGCGGGGTGTCAGGCCCTGCTCAAGGAGATCAGCTACTCCAGCAGCTGTGCCCGGAGCGTAATTTTCAAGAGGGGCTTTGATCGCAGGATGCTCTCGCACCACGCGGGCTGACCAACTTTCGTGGCACATGCCGAACATCTCCTCGCCCGTATGGCTAAGGGGGCCATGGCCAAGGTCATGAAGGAGGGCCGCTCCATAGAGAAGGCCACGGTGCTCTTCGAGGCTTGCATCAAAGCGCAGCAAGCTTTCAAGGGCCTGGCGTGCCAGATGAAAGACGCCAAGGGAATGGGTGAAACGACTTGATTCGGCGCCGTGAAAGGTGAGAAAGGCTGGCCCA
>Ga0115011_10002192_pt1 | contig 13691 bp, 9 predicted proteins | sample TroAtlMetagenome_2_FD_88705 | JGI IMG/M metagenome (GOLD analysis project Ga0115011, IMG submission 88705) | Marine eukaryotic phytoplankton communities from Atlantic Ocean - Tropical Atlantic ANT8 Metagenome | ecosystem: Environmental > Aquatic > Marine > Oceanic | place: Tropical Atlantic...
CCGTTGGTCGTCAGCACATGAATCTCATGCAGGGAAACGCTGGGCGAAAGAAACTCCCAAACAACCTGTTTTTCGCGTGTAATTTCAAAGGCTCGAGGCTTGTCGGGGGCTTGTTGATGGTAACTGCAGATAACCGTATTTCCATTTCCTAACCGCTGTGCGCCGCAGGGGTCATCAAATCTGCCGGCAACATGACTATTGTCAACTCGCCAGACAACTTTTCCTGCTGGATCAAACTCGACCGTTTTATTTCCATGAGTAAGGTTTACCAGGATGTTATTTGATTTCAGGAGGATTGCCGTGAAAGGCCAGTTTTCTTCCGCTCGCCCCCCAAGCTCCGCCAAATCTGTCTTGATCGTACGTTTCACCTTCCCTTGAGGGTCATATTGTTTGACCGCAAATCCAAGTAGATGAGGAACTAGATAGTCACCATTAGGTAGCTTGCGAGCCATGCGGGTTTGCATATGCGCGTTGTTAGTATCGGGTTGCAAAGGCACCTCGACATCAATGTTACCGGCCGGAGTAATCTCGAGAATTCGTGGTTTAGCTCCGCGTTCCACGACCATCGTATTTCCACCTTCAAGTCGTACAACCGTTCCCAACTCTTTATTAACCGGATCCAGTTTGTACTGAAAGACAAGTTCTCCATCTCGTGTATATTCCCGAGCGCTGTTCTCAATGGAAACAAGTACATTGCCATTGGGTAATACAAATCCGTCACGTGAGCGTCCCGGCACCTGCCATTGCACTCGATTGTCCTCGCCGATAATGGCCGTAATAGAACCGGTCACGAGAAATGAGTGCCGAATACCAGACTCACTTTTCTGAGTGCCCAGGGTGGGCCCATCTGCCTGCGCGTGCACCTGCGTATCTGATTGGCTACAGGTAAAGAGTACACTCAAAAAAAGAGCTTGGACCATTCGTTTGTGTATTGAAAGCATGGGCTTGTTCCTATCACTTAAAAAGCCAGTACCGGGGTTCGACACGCTGGCTAGAATCTTATTATTTTGACATCATCCGACAACTTGAATTTTGTTTTTTCCCTGCAAAACACCGGGGACGACTAAAGACTGGGTTCCTGTAGACATTTTAACATCCCTTACCGATCTTGGCGGTATCGGAATTGTTTCGACAGAACGATCTGTTCAATCACCGTGTTTATTTTGCAACCATCGTCCTTGACCTCTCGCAAAATCTGCTGAAGTGCAAACCGGTCAAATGGTTCCGACTTTCGCCCCAAGGCATAAGCAAACATCTGTTCCACAAAATTGTTCACAATGTCATCTTCATACATTTCCAACAACAGGATTTTCATTTCTCCCGGAGTTCTAAAGCCCTTTCCATTAGGCATCACGCCTGCCGATTCAATCGGCAACTGATCCGGATAGAGCTTTCGCCATTCACCGGTGGGTGCAAAGTTCTCTAGTCCCAGTCCTAAGGGATCTATCGCTTTGTGGCAAATGATACATTCTGATTTAGAGACATGTTGCTTAAGTACCTCTGCAACCGACGGGTTTTCCTTCAACTGCAACGCTTCAACAGCTTCTTCTATCAAAGGCACATCCGGCGGAGGTTCTAAATCTTTCCCAATGATGGTGCTCAATACCCAAACGCCACGACGGATGGGGCTCGTTCGGTCCTTCGAGGAAGTCAGTCTCATAATCGCCGGACTGGTAATGACTCCCCCTTCCCATTCGTCACGTGTCTTCACGAGCACAGGTGGCTCGTATCGAGCACGCTCGTTTTCGGTGGTACTTTGACGATTCACGAAGATATTCGCATACAGATTTTTTACAGACTCCGGATCAATCTTCTGATACCCGCGAGCGGAGGGTTTTTTATAGAGCCAATCACTCTGAATCAACTCTAAAAGACTCCTATCGGATTTAATTAGCTCATCCACAAAAAACAGTATCTCATCGTAAGTTTCCCGATTCCATCGTTCACTGGAAAGATACTCCCGGTTCGTCAACAGGTCATCAAATCCAAGCCATTGCCCAGCAAAATTTTCGGAGAGAGCGATCCGTTTCGGAGAATTCAACATTCTGGCGACTTGCGACTTCAGCACATCATCTTTTAGTAAACTTCCATCTCGAGCATGTTGCAGTAATTCCGCATCGGGTGTGGTGGACCACAAAAAGTAGGATAGGCGTGTTGCCAGTTCCAGGCCAGTCACAGGATAAGGCGTATCGAGGTTCTTGCTCTCTTCAAATCGAAACAAAAATTCAGGTGATAATAGAATCATTTCCAACGTGTAAAGAACACTTGCATTGGTGTCGCTGGAAATCTGAACGTGTTTTTGAAATAGGTTGTAGTAAACATCCGTATACGCTTCTAGTTTTTCGCGAGAACCACGATAAGCCCGCGTGAGAAACTTGGAAATGACCTGCCGGATTTCAGCATCGGCCCCATCCATCGGGATATCTACGACACCTAAAACAGTGTTTCTAGCACTGGGGTCTTTGCTAAATACTGACAACGCGTAGTGTACGGCAGTGGCAAGATCCTTGAGCGGTGGCTTAAGCTGCTCCATGTAGACAGCATCGTTATCAAACCCAGATTCTCCGGGTAGATCTGACGGCACAATGGATTCGATTTGGGATACCTCGATACGTTCGGTGATAACATCACGATATGGTATTTTCAGCTTAATCGATAAAACTTCTTCCAGAGTGTTCTCAAATTCATAACGCGTTAAGCGGCGTAAAGGTGTCCTCCCAATATGCGGCTTTTCCTCCCGCAAAACAAATGACGCTTCAAACCAACTTGTGATAGCTTCTTTTTCGGTCAGCGTAAGGGGTTCTTCGTCTGAGGGTGGCATTTCCCCACGAGCCACTTTACTTTCGAGTTTAACCCATAGCTTTGTATACTCTCCGTAAGTACTGTTATTTTGCTGGAGCAAGGGCGTCAAATCGATCTCACCCACTCGTGTTTCACTATCATGACAAGACATACAACGAGTCTGAATAACTTCGACGGCAACGGCAAAGCTCGCATCCCCGGCGAAAGTTGGTCGCTGACTCAGAAGCAGGGTCAGCGCGCAGAAGGCAAAGGTTGTTGTATAAGGTCGTTGTGTCTTTATCACCGCGATTCCAGTTCAGCCTTCGTAAGGTTAACGATAGTTTTCTTACCCTCAACCATTTTGTATTGGCCTGTTACCGTCACCACTTTTCCGACACATCGATCAAATCGCAACTTGTGATTATTCATATAGGGTATACGGATCTCGAGGTCGCTCTTATCCGAAAACCGCAATTGATAATATTCGTTGTCCGATTCAATACTGATTCGCAATAGTCCTTTCGCGGTGAGTGTGTCTCCTTCGCTGTTGACGAGTCTCCAGCTACCATCATCCGGATTGGTGGGTTTGAAGTTTGCCTTTTCTGTAATTCCCGAAAGTTCTCCTGTTGAATCCCCAATGCTCTTAGCGTCAGCTCCCATTATGCTCATCATGGTCAACAGTAAGTTTGCGTAAGGCTGAGCTTGTGGATAACGAACGTGTCGCCCCAGCTCTAATCTTCCGCCAGCCCCGCCCGTTAAAATAAGGGGAAGGTCGGTCAGCGAGTGATAGTCCCCATGCTTAATACCGGAACCCCATAAAATCAGGGAGTTGTCAAATAAAGTCCCCTCACTCTCTTTGATCGTTTTCATTTTGTCGATCAAATATCGCAGTTGTCCCGCGTGCCAAATATTAATTTTGTCATAGGAGGGAAGCACCTGGCGATTGCGAACATGGTGTGAAACATGATGAAACTCAGCGTTCACCCCCATAAAGTCGTAGTGGACGCGACTATTGGTATTGGCAAGCATACAGGAAATAATCCTGGTAGAGTCCGTCCAAAAAGCAAGAGTGATCAAATCAAGCATGGCTTTGATTCGATCGCCGAGATTACCCATTTCTATATTTGGATCATAAATTTCAGCTGTTTTGTCTAACTGGACGTCACGACTGTTTTGTCTGGCACGTTGGATGCTTTTTTCCACGTCACGTATCGATTCGTAATATTGCTCCAGCACCTGCTGATCGCGTATGCTGCCCCTCCTTGCCAAAGCTGAAGAAGCTTCCTGGATACCATCTAAAACGCTCAAAAGCTCTTTCTGTCGAACGTCCCTGGTTTCATCCTTATACATCGCATTGAAGACAGCCTGAGGATCATACTGCCCACGCATAGGTTGATCATTCTTGTCATAAGATAAAATATTCAACCAAGGATGCTGTTTCCAAACATTATCAGCAGTCAATTGCATGGATTTGATCGGCGTATCACTTCCGATTTGATCGGCGATCCTCTGGTCAAAAGAGTATCGGTTTACACGATTACGTCGTGTACCGCTCATGAACGTTGTCGGCGCATCAAGATGGTCCGAAGAACCCTCGTTGTCAAGATTGCCAACGACCAGAATGTCCTCTTGAACGCCTGCGAGTGGTTGCAGAATCTTAGACAACTCAAAGTCTGTTTCTGTTCCTCCGACAATATCCCACGCATGTGGGTTCACACCGCATCCCTTATAGAGCACGCACAGTCTTGGCGAAGGCTGTGCCGTGGGTTTGGCATGACTTATCGCGGGCGACATAATGTCCAGCAACGGTAATGCCACCGACATTCCAGCACCAGTCAGCATGGTTCGCCGCGGGATCAGGTAGGAATTACGTCTCATTGACTCATCCTTAATTAGAAAATTCGATAACGCACACGAATCGAAGGTTTGCCAAGCTTACTTGTGTAGTTTAACACATTGATAAGACGACTAGGAATAGACACGAAAACAGCCCGTCGATTCCAACACTATCATCATCACGGCTCGACTTTTACAAGTTAGCTCGTTTATTTCACCTCGCCTATTGCAAACAAAGCCAGTCGTCTAAGCAGGATTAAAAACTGATATTAAAAACGCCTCTCAGCGATGATTGACAAGGACGGGCATCCGTAACATTCTGATCATAAAATATTACGGATGCACACGACCTATTCAGCCGGTTCTTCACTTTCAGTACTGGCTTCTGCCGGAGCCGCGGCTGCCGCTTGCCGACGTCGGCGACCTGCTTCTTTGAACGAACGGAAACACGAATAGACATAGCCACCACACAACACTGCCATTAATCCCAGGTTCCCCTGAACCAGACTGTTCTGTTCTTCTTTGAAGAAACTAGGAACTAATCGCCCTAACGCTGCCAGACAACCCAGTAAACCAAGCAACGCTGCCACATGCATCAGGTGCATATTCAAGGCCGGCTTAACAATCGACCCAACCGCACACAACAACAATGCAATTCCGACAAAGGCAGGAATCAAAGCCGTAATGCTTGCTGATTCACCCGCCGTATACCCATAGATGCCGTTACCAATAAGTAACAATCCAAATACTGCTGTTAGTTTCGCCATGTCATTAATTTCCTAATATTTAAGTGCTACCAGCCAACTGGTCTCTTTACGTATTAACTACTTGTCTTGTTTGACAGTCTCTTGTTTGTCCTGCTTGTCTTGTTTGACGTTCTCTTGAAAGAAGTCAAAGACCTCCGGAAAATGTTCCCAGGCGACATTTAAATGGGTCCCGTTAGGGAATTCAAGATATTTATGAGTAACACCATGACGCTTCAGGTTAGCGACCTTGAGACGACACGCACCAATGGGGCAAAGGTTGTCTTTCACACCATGAACTACAATCACTCCAAGCTGTCCTTTCAGCTTCTTCATATCATAATCGTGATTCGTACCGGCCGAAGCAAGAGGAGCAAGTGCAGCCCATTTCTCCGGATATTTCATTCCCAGATGCCAGGTACCTGAACCGCCCATCGAATGACCCATCAGATACGTACGTTGAGGATCGACATTGAATTCTTTTTGAGCCAGCTCCAATACATTCATCACATCTTTTTCACTAAGTTCACCAAGATTCGTCGGATCTCCTCTACGATTACCTCCGTATTTTCCATACGCACCGTACCAACCATGATTGTTCACTCCTTCGGCCGCCACTAACAAATACCCTCTTTTTTCAGCTTCCTCGACGAGGTTTGGGTAGCGAATAACCTGAGCAGCACTACTTCCCAGTCCGTGCAAAACCATGACTAAGGGCGTTTTCTTTGATTTGTCGTAACTCGAGGGCACAAATACCGAATAGGGAATCTCACGATCCATCTCTTTTAACAGATACTTTCGATTCTGGATTTCCTGACGAGGCCCTGCCAGAGACTCCAGTGTCAACAGAAGCAGCAAAAACAAAGACACACTAAGACGTTGCATAAATCACATTCCTATACTGTTCATATCGACACCCACCATGATGATCAATCTCCCAACGTTAGCAGATAAAGATCATGGCTTCCCTCTCGTTCTGCCACGCAAACTAAATGTTTACCATCGGGATGCCAGGTTGGATAGTCATCTCGTTCCTCGTGATTTGTAATCCGGCGTACATTCGTACCATCTGCGTTACAAAGGTAGATCTCGGCATTACCATCCCGGTGACTCACAAAGGCAATTCGTTTACCATCGGGCGAATACTGTCCACGAATATCCTGATACGGACTATCGGTAAGTCTCTTGATATCCGAACCATCCGGTTTCATTTCATAAAGTTCATAATTCCCATCACGCGTCGACGTAAACAAAACTTTCGTACCGTCCGGACTGTAACTTGGCCAAACATTGATCCCCTTCGCCCCTGTCAGCGCCGTCCGGCCTCCGCCTTTCATATCCACCCGAAAAATATCCTGACCGAAATTGTTAGCGAAGGAAAAAAGCATCTCCGAACTATCAGGAGCGATCGCCGGGGTACGATATCCAGAAAAGCCCGATTCCGGTGCAATCACCACTTCCTCCTTCGACTTACGATGCCGAATCACCAGACTCACCTGTAGCCCGCCGGTAGCTCGCAAAAAGGAAAAGTAGTTTCCATCCGCCGAATATGCCGGGTCGAATTCCGGAGCTGGTGCAGCCTCATGGATGACTCTTACTTCCCGGGTCTTCCAGTCGATGGACTTTAGCCGAAACACTTTTGGATTTTCAAAATCCACGTAACTTAGTGAGAGATCACCGTCAACAAAGACCGGGGTAAATTTCATTCGGCCATCATCCGTAAGCTGAATGGGCTCGGCTCCCTGCAGTGTCATGCACCACAGGCCTAAGAGGAGAGATTTAAAACAATTCATCAATGACCCGCCCTCCGTCCAGCACTCGCATTTCGGCACGTGCCTGAGAATCGACACCTGCCAACTCCGCGATCGTCGTCCCCACCATCAACGGTGTAATGGGACGTGTGATTGGGTGCTCACCATTCTTATCACTTTCGCCAATCACCCGGCCCGTCTGCAAGCCGGCCCCGGCCCACATCGAAAAGTAACATTGCGGCCAGTGGTCGCGCGCCGCCCGCACATTGATCCTCGGCGTCCTACCAAACTCTCCCATGCAAACAATCAACGTATCATCAATTAATCCGCGATCATAAATATCATCGAGAAATGCTGAAAACGCGCGATCAAAAACTGGGCAATGCTGATCCTGTAACAGTGAGAAATTATACAGGTGCGTATCCCAGCCAAATTCGAATCCGGGAGTAATCGCTTCCACATGCCGACTGTAATTAAGCTGAATGTAGGGAACTTCAGCCTCCACCAATCGACGCGCCAACAGGGCGCTCTGACCAAACACACTTTGGCCGTAGCGTTGTCTGGTCTTTCCTGACTCCCGAGTCAAATCAAATGCCTGACGGGCTGTCGGATCGGTGATTAATCCATAAGCTTGTTGGTAAGTCCGATTCCAATCTCGAAATTTCGATTTTTCAAGAGTGCGTGGTACCGAATCCAACTGCTGAAGAAGTTGACGCCGGTCTGTAATCCGCAATGGATGGACATCATCCATCAGAGCCAGGGCTGGAATATTCACTTCACCGGTTTCAGAAGCTCCAACCATAAAGGGATCATAAACCGCTCCCATCTCACCGCCACCATAGGCTTCGATACGACGACCTCCATCCATCACCACTCCGTTGGCAATCGAGAAAAAGGGAGGGAGTTTACCGCGGAATCCGCGCTGCCTCGCAATAATCGACCCAAAGTTTGGCTTCACCGGTTTAGGGTTTTCTTCAAATCCGGACAAAGCCACCGTCCCCCCATCCGGATGTCCCGGGGCACTTTGAATGTGGGATCGAATCAGCGTGTATTTATCGCTACGCTGAGCTAGCCTGGGCAGCAATTCTGTAAAGTGGACACCGGGAGTCTTTGTCGGAATGACTCCGAATGGCCCACGAAATTCTGAGTTAGCATCCGGCTTCGGGTCGCACGTATCTAAATGGCTGGGTGCTCCCCACAAGAACACAAAAACAACTGATTTCGCTTTGGCGATCGCGTGATCCACTTCATCTTCCGTAGCCATACCTAGCCCGGACATACCCAGCCCAAAGGGAATCGCACCCGACATCTGCAGAAAGCTACGACGCCCAATCCCGCTACAGGTTTTCGTTTTGAAGGAACCAATATTTAGCATGTATTGAGCACTGGGAAAGGATTGATTTTAATTTGTAATCCGGATGATTTCAGGGATCTCTTCACCCGCCTTGTAAAATTTCATCGAGATGCTGTTCACACAGTGACGCGTGTTTTTTTCCGTAAACCCCTCGCCTAGAAAGACGTGGCCAAGGTGTCCGCCACAATTATTACAAAGAATCTCTGTCCGCAGACCATCCGCATCCGGAACCCACTTTACTGCTCCCTTGATCTCGTCATCAAAACTGGGCCATCCACAGTTACTGTCAAATTTATGATCTGACTTATAGAGCGCCGCATTACAACGACGGCAGGTATAAACACCCTCCGACTTGTTGTTCGTTAATTCCCCGGTATAAGGACGTTCCGTCCCTTTACGTACCAAGACATACTCTTCTTCCGGACTCAACTTATTGTATTGCTTCTTCGGTTCCAACTCACTCACGTCCTGTATTTCCCCCATGGATACATCCGTATCATTTGGCGATTCAATCTCGATATCAATTTTCACACTGGCATCGCAACCAATTAGCGTAGTAGAGCATACAAGTAGCATCGCAGCTAAGTTTTTTCGCATTACCGGCTCACGTAAAAAGACAAAGGAGTGGTTCACTGTTTCTATTCTAGGTGATTCCAAGAACTCACGTAAACAGAAGTGTTCCCCTCTGAAGCCAAATCGAGGAGTCTTAGTAGTCTTTCCCGTTCCACTGTGCCCACCATGCTTTGAACTGAGCATACTGTTGCTCGACGAAGTGACGCTGACTCGCACTCAACTCATCTGTCTCATTGAAGTGTAGCGTGTATTCAGTGTCGCCGTTAAGTACCAGCAAATACTTGTAGAACAGCACAAGGTCCGGTCCTTCATCATAGGTTGAAAGAACAAGCAATGCTTCATCCAGTTCTTTGGCATAACGACGTGCCTGCGTATCTCCTGTAACCGCGCGTTCACATAACTCGATCAATTTAAGGACTTCGGCAGGAATCGCATTACCGATGCCGGTAATCGCTCCAACAGCACCGCAGTTGACGTAGCCGTGGAACACCTGAGTGTCGACCCCGACCATCAAACGTAACGCCTCATCAGCACCGGCAATATGTTCCGCGGCATAACTCAACGCTGCTGCGCCACCAAATTCCTTAAATCCGACCAGGTTGGAAAATTCACTGCGTAGTTCAAAGAACAGTTCGGCACGGGTCTGGAAACCATAATACGGACTGTTGTAGATCACAGCCGGAGTGTTCGGGGCAGCCCCGAGAATACCAGCAAAGTGATGACGTTGTGCAATCGTTGATGTCCCTCGAGACAACACACGCGGAATAACCATGAGGCCTTTTGCGCCGACCGATTCAGCATGGGCAGCGTGGGCTGCTGCTAACCGCGGATTCTGAGCTCCTGTTCCAACCACCACTGGAACACCGGCTTCACAAAGGCGGGCGACGCCTTCCATTCTTTGTTCGTCGGTCAACAATGGCCAATCCCCCATACTGCCACAGTAAATTACACCATTCATGCCGGCCTCAACCAGTTCAAGTGCTTTCTTGACTAATGCGTCAAAATCGGGAGTGCGATCTTCCCTGCAAGGAGTCATGATCGCTGGCAGGCAGCCATTAAAAATTGCTGTATCCATAGTCTGTCAAAACCAATTGTTGAATTTACGTGTTACCAATCAGCAACTTTTCGAGTTGCTTCCTTTCCAATGTAAACTCCAATTTGAATGGAACCTATACCGACAGGCCATTTGTTCCCAAAAGTTTACAACGCAACTATAATTACCCTATGGTATCTCCCCTGCTCACCGTTTGGCGATTGCTACTAGTGTTCGGCCTGCTAGCACTGCATCCAGCCGTTACCCATGCGCAAACCGCACAGAAATCCACCATCGGCAACTGGAAGCAATCGTCTCCTAATGCCCGTCATTTCTTTGTCATTCAGGGTAATCTAAACAGGGAAACCCCGTTGCGAGCCCCAGTCGAACCCACCATTTCCCAGAACGATTTCTTCATTAGCTACACACTAAAGTACCCTGCTGAGCATATTGATAAGCCCCCGGAAAGTACGGGGGAATTCTTTATCCTGTGGCTCGACGATACGGAAGGCAATGAAACTTCCGGGCATTCCAATCAAACTCCCAACATTGGCATCCACGTTGATAAGGATATGAAAAACAAATACATGGTCCGATTTAGTTCGGCCCAGCAGGCTTTTGCTAGCGAGCTCAGCGGAGACCAATCTACCAAACTTGTTGCCCATATCTCCAAATCCAAACCGGGAATTGAGAACCCCTTCGATGAAATCGACCTGTGGATCAATCCTAAAGTCGTACAACGCAACAAGCCGGATACACATCTGCAGGTTTCAGAGGCCCGTGTTTCGACGATTCGCTGGCTTGGTTTTTCGACCGGCGTTAAAACAGAAACAACCGACCGCATCACCGTCGGGGATATTCAAATTGCCGATAGTTGGGAAGCGATTTTCGGCATTCGCACACGAGCTAAGGTAACAGCCCCTAAAGCACTAACGATGCCTAAACCAACCGTATCCTTTGCAAAGGACGTGGCACCTATTCTGCAGCAACGATGCTTCCGGTGTCACCAGGGCGCAAACAAAACAGGATTTAGATTAGATGTGGTGGATGAAGTACTCAACCAAACTACTCCTTTCGCTGCAAAAACTAGTGAGCTCATCCAGCGTGTGAACGCCTCCGATGAAACAAAGATGCCTCCTCAAGGTGAACGTCTAACGCCGGCCGAGATAAAAACTTTATCCGTCTGGATCGACGAAGGTATGCGATGGGACGAAAGTCTATTCCCAACTCCCAAACTCTCGTCCGAACACTGGGCCTTCCAGCCAATCCCCCCCCCTGTGATACCGGCAATGCCAAAACATGGCCGAACAGCCATTGATGCCTTTCTGGCCAAACAACAGAAACAGCTAGGGGTCACTCCCAACGAGATCGCAAATGTCGAAACATTGGTTAGACGCATCCATCTGACCGTGACAGGGTTACCTCCTTCTTCTGATTTAATTGCGTTAGCTTTAAGCGTGAAACCGGCTAATAGACAAGAATGGCTCGACCAGCAAACGACCACTCTGCTAAACACTCGGGCCTATGGGGAACACTGGGGACGCTATTGGTTGGACGTCGCAAGGTGGGCCGAATCAAATGGCCACCAACACAATCGTTTCCGTCATGACGCCTGGCGTTATCGTGACTATGTCATATCCAGCTTTGCCCAAAACAAGCCTTTTAACCTATTCTTAAAAGAGCAGATTGCAGGCGACGAATTAAGTACAAAGGATGACCATATCATTGCCTCAGGGTTCCTGGCTGCGGCGCGTTATAGCGGCAACAATCTTGACAAACAGATTCAACGCAATGAAATCCTCGTGGATGTTACCAACACCACAGCTTCAGCTTTTCTGGGGCTTACGATGGAGTGTGCACAATGTCACACCCATAAATTTGATCCATTATCGATCCGCGATTACTATCGATTTCAGGCATTTTTTGCCGAAGGACAACCAGGCAGTATTGTTTTAGAAGCAGGGCACGAGACGGCACCGCCGCTCATCGCGGAATATTGGAATCTCTTTGACCAAACAAAGGAACGTGTTTATCAGGAGCTCAAAAAGAAAGGAAGTCCGGACCCAATCTATGTGGCTCCCGAAACAGTAAACCGCCGGATCTCCAGCAATGACCGAGCTTTCTACAATCAGTTAAAACAACAACTTGACGAACTACCTAAAGCCTGGGGGTGGTATTCAACCCAGACGGACTATCTTTCCCTGCCAGTCGCTCCCCATTTAATGCGATGGCCCCTCGAACGCGAACGTACAGCCTTGCATCAGAGGCCAACCTATTTATTAATCCGAGGCGACGTAACAAATCGCGGACCGGAAGTAGAACCGGGAGTACCTTCTCTCTTTGCTCAAATCCCCGTGAATGACAAACCACGCCTGGCATTAGCAAACTGGATGATCTCTCCGAAAAATCCTCTCACCGCACGCGTCTGGGTCAACCGTATCTGGCAAGGTCACTTCGGACGCGGGATTGTCGAAACATCGAGTGACTTCGGGACACAAGGCGCCCAGCCGAGCAATCAGGATTTACTGGATTATCTCGCTAGTGAACTCCTTTCTAACGATTGGAATATCGCCCATATCCATTCGTTGATCCTTGATTCCCACGCCTACCGTCAGGCTGCCACGCAGCAGACTGCTGCTATGGAGCGTGACCCGGACAATTTATCCTGGTGGGGCTGGAAGCCCTACCGCCTTAATTCCGAAGCCGTGCGTGACAGTATTCTACGGACAAGCGGCGTCTTACAGAGTTTTGCCGGTGGCCCGTCTCACGAAAACGACGATGTTACAAAGGTGCGAAGTATTTATCTCGAACGCCGTCGGAATACCCCTTCCTATCTCCATGAAGTCTTTGACGGTCCGACTACATCGCACAGTTGCTCACGCAGAAGCCAGTCCGTTTCGCCGTTGCAGTCTCTCTATCTACTCAACAGTCACTTCACCAATCAGAATGCTGCTAAGATCGCCGAGTTAATCGCAGCGAAGGCCGATACTATAGAAGAGCAAGCTGCAATTGCATTCCAGTCCGTTCTAGGCCGTCACATTCGAGCAGATGAACAGTCCACTGTGTGGCAATTCCTGAAACAAACCAGTTTACAGGACCTGTGCTTAGTCCTCTTGAACAGCAGTGAGTTTATACATGTCAATTAACCTGCAACGCAGAGCGTTTCTACAGCACAGCGCCGTCAGCATGACGGGCTTGACAGGTATTGCACTCGCATCCTCTCTGCAACCTGCTCCGTTGTTGAGTAGCGAGCGGTCAGCGGCACGTAGCGTCATCTTCCTGTATATGTCCGGAGGCCCAAGTCAGGTTGACACCTTCGACCCTAAGCCTGCACTGGCAACCTACTCCGGACAGGATGTGCCAGAGTCCATCGCACGTAATGTGCCTCCAATCAAGCGATCTGGATTGAACAACATCATGCCATCGCACTGGTCATTCCGAAAACATGGTGAGTCCGGCATTCCTGTTTCTGAATTACTTCCCTACACTGCCGAACATGTTGATGACCTTTGTGTCATCCGGAGTGTACAACACCTCAATCCTGTACATGGGCCCGGCGAATGCGTCTGCCTTACCGGCGTGGCCAGCGGTGATCGCCCAAGCATCGGGGCTTGGACAAC